>Ga0134126_10001897_pt1 | contig 26598 bp, 18 predicted proteins | sample KB31752_FD_96881 | JGI IMG/M metagenome (GOLD analysis project Ga0134126, IMG submission 96881) | Terrestrial soil microbial communities with excess Nitrogen fertilizer from Kellogg Biological Station, Michigan, USA - KB3-175-2 | ecosystem: Environmental > Terrestrial > Soil > Unclassified ... | reverse complement strand
TCGAGCAGCGGGGCGGCCGCATCGCGCGGCGAGATGATCGGTGTACTGCCTTGCGGCAGCGGCCAGCGCACCCCGATCGTCGCATCATCCCAGCGGATGGCCCGTTCGTCTTCGGGCAGATACAGCTCGGTGCACTTGTAGAGGAAGTCGGCCTCTTCGCTCAGCGCCAGATAGCCATGCGCAAAGCCGGGGGGAATCCAGAACATCGCATGGTTGGCCTCGGAGAGCAGCGCGCCGGTCCACTGCCCGAAGCGCGGGGAGCTGCGGCGCATGTCCACGGCGACGTCGAACACCTCACCGCGCGTGACGCGCACGAGCTTGCCCTGGGGATGATGGCGCTGATAGTGCAGTCCACGCAGCGTCAGCCGCTGTGAGTGGCTGTGATTGTCCTGCACGAAAGCCGAGGGAATGCCGGCGGCGGCGAATTTCTGCGCATGCCAGCTCTCGAAGAAGTAGCCGCGCGCATCGCCGAATACACGCGGGGTGATGAGCAGCACCTCGGGCAGGCGCGTCGCTTGCACCTGCATCAGCGTGGCTCCTGCAACAGCTGCAGCAGATACGCCCCGTAGGCATTATTTTTCATCGGCTGCGCCAGGCGCGAGAGCTGCTCGGCATCGATGAAGCCCTCGCGATAGGCGATCTCCTCGGGGCAGGACACCTTCAGGCCCTGACGATTCTCGATGGCCTCGATGAACATGGAGGCCTGCAGCAGCGACTCGTGCGTGCCGGTATCGAGCCAGGCCACGCCGCGGCCAAACAGCTCGACCTGCAGGGCGCCACGCTCGAGGTAGCAGCGATTCACGTCGGTGATCTCGAGCTCTCCGCGCGCCGAGGGCTTGAGCTCCGCGGCGATGTCCAGCACCTGGTGGTCGTAGAAATACAGACCCGTCACCGCGTAGTTGGATTTGGGCTGCGCGGGTTTCTCCTCGATGCCCAGCACCTTGCCCTGCGCATCGAAGTGCACCACTCCATAGCGCTGCGGATCCTTGACGTGATAGGCAAACACGCTCGCACCGTTCTCGCGCTGCGCCGCGCGCTTGAGCTGCTCGGGCAGGCCATGCCCGTAGAAGAGATTGTCCCCGAGCACCAGCGCCGAGGGTGCCTGGCCGACGAAGGAGCGACCAATGACGAACGCCTGCGCAAGCCCTCCCGGCGTGGGCTGTGCGGCGTAGCTCAGCGACAGCCCCCACTGCGCACCGTCTCCGAGCAGCCGCTGGAAGGCCGGCAGATCCGTGGGGGTGCAGATCAGCAGAATCTCGCGAATGCCCGCCAGCATCAGCACCGCCAGCGGGTAGTACACCATCGGCTTGTCATACACCGGCAGCAGTTGCTTGCTGATGGCAAACGTGACGGGATGCAACCGCGTGCCGGCGCCGCCGGCTAGAATGATGCCCTTGCGCATGAGACCTCGCTTGGCCGGCAGGGGCCGGAAGCGCATTTTAGCGCCTGAGGATTGCGCAACGGCAGAGAGACTGTCCGACTGGACAGCTGCGGCTCGGCAGGGTATCTGGTGAGCGCGCTCTGCGATCCAAAATCGCACACCGACAGGACGGCCATGGCGAGATTATTGGTAACCGGCGGCGCCGGCTTCATTGGCGCGAACTTCGTGCACTACTGGCTCGGCGCGCACCCTGGCGAGCGCCTCGTGGTGCTCGACGCCCTCACCTACTCGGGCAACCTCGCCAACCTGCAGGCTCTGCTCAAGCGGCCCGAGCTGCGCGTAATTCACGGCACGATCTGCGATACCGCGCTGGTGCAGACACTGCTGCGTGAAGAAAGCATCGACACCATCGTGCATTTCGCGGCCGAGTCTCACGTGGATCGATCCATCAGCGGGCCGGAGGTCTTCGTCCAGACCAATGTCGTGGGCACGCACAGCCTGTTGCAGGCCGCCCGCCGGGTTTGGCTGGAGGAGCGCACCGTTCGCGCCCATCGCTTTCACCACATCTCCACCGACGAGGTGTTCGGCTCGCTGGAGATGGATGATGCGCCGTTCACCGAGACCACGCGCTACGCGCCCAACTCGCCCTATGCCGCCAGCAAGGCCGCGTCCGATCATCTGGTGCGCGCCTATCAGCGCACCTTTGGCCTCTGCACCACCATGAGCAACTGCTCGAATAATTACGGTCCGTATCAATTTCCCGAGAAGCTCATCCCGCTGGTGATCGTCAATCTTCTGCGGGGCAAGCCCCTGCCGATCTATGGCGATGGCCTCAATGTGCGCGACTGGCTGCACGTGGACGACCACTGCCGCGGCATCGAAGCGATTCTGCTGCGCGGGATCGTCGGAGCGACCTACAACCTGGGAGGTCGCAGTGAATGTAATAACCTGCAACTGGTCACGAGTCTCTGTGGCATCGCTGATCGGCTGTTTCGCGAGCAGCCCTCGCTGGCAGCAGACTTTCCCGACTGCCCCGCAAGCCGAGGGGTGGCGACCTCCAGCCTGATCAGCTTCGTCGCGGATCGGCCAGGCCACGATCGACGCTATGCGACCGACTGCATGCTGATTGAGCAGCAGCTGGGGTTTCAGCCCCGCGTCAGCCTCGCATCGGGTCTCGAGCAGACATTCCGTTGGTATTTAGAGCACGGGCCATGGTGGCAAGCGATCCTAGACGGCCGCCACCCCCGCCAGCCGCCGAGCGTCGCCGCGGCATGAACTGCAGGTCCGGCAATAGCCAGAATATGCGCGGACTTTGCACCAGATAGCGTCTTGCCAGCCGGCGCGGATTTTGCACTAGCCGGAACAGCCACTCCAGGCCCCAACGTTGCAGTCGTAGCGGCGCACGCCGCTCCACACCAGTCAGGAAGTTCACCGATGCCCCGACGCACAGTGCCAGCCCGCGTGCGCGGCCGCGCTGCTGCAAGCGATAGGCGATTTCTTCCTGCTGGGGCGAGCCAACGGCCAGGAAACAATAGCGAAACGGCCCCGCTGCTTCGATATCCGCCAGGCAACGCTCCAACTGCTCGGGCCGATTGATAAAGCCCATTGGCGCCTCGACGTGCCGCAACCCACGCAGCTGAAAGCGCGCGGCCAGCTCTCGCGCCTGCGCGGCCGTCGCCCCGAAAAGCACGATGCGTTCGTGCGACCTGCAGACTTGCTGCAGCAGTCTGAGCGTCAGATCACTGCCCCGACAAACCCGCAAGCGCTGCCGACGCGTCAGCGCCACGCAACGTGCCAGAAAGCAGCTGTCCAGCAGCACGAAGCTCGCGGCCGCATATAAAGTGCGCAGCCGCTCGCTCAGGCAGTAGCGCACGAGATGGTCGACGTTGGGCGTGACCACATAGCCATAGCGATCGGGCGGCAGTTGTGCCGCCAGTGAAGCGAATTCCTCGACCTCATAGTCATCGATCGACAGTGCCCGCACATTTGCGGCCGCAGGCGTCGATGCCCCGCTCAGGCTTGCGATGTCGCGCTGGGATTTTTGCGCGGCGATCGCCAGATCCCCGAAATATCTGCTGGGCAACACTGCAGTTCGTGGTCCTGTTCCGAAAGACCACTGCAGTATCTGGCAAGGCTCCGAGCGATTGCTTCCGCGGTTGCCGGTTGCGGGCCGAGGACGATTCCTACCAGAGCAGAAAGAGTTTGCTGTCAGCCGCTACGGCGAAGCGGCCGGAGAGGGCGCCCTGCGGCAACGCCAAATCCCTTTCGCAATGCGATGTACGCGCTGCAACGCATGGATGCAGCTCGCCCCGCCCTGATGTCAGGGCAGGGCGGGCGCGGCCGGACCGACCGGACCACCCGGGACGGACGGAGCGATGGGCGTCGCGGGTGCGGCCGCGAGTCGATTCTGCAATGCCGCCGTGATGGAGACGCCGTATTGGGTAGCATTGAAGTTCGCGCCATTCAGATTGGAGTGGCGTGTCTGGAAGTTGAGATAGGGCAGGATCGTCAGCCAGCGCGTGGCGGCGTACGTCACGGTAAACGTGGCGTACTGATCGTGATCACTGCGATCGGTGGGGGCCCCTCCAGGGAAAAGCGCGTAATCCGGGTATACGCTGTAATCCAGCGTATAGGCGATACTGAAGCCCGTCTTGAAGGTGGCCTGCCAGCTGGCGGACACAGTCGCCGCCGAATCCATCTCGGACCCCGCCGTGGCCACATAGCTGTTCAGATCGCGCAATAACGCAAGTTTCACCGTGGTTTTACCAGTCAACGCGCGCGAGAAATTCAAATGCCCGGTCCACCCCGAGGTGTTGTCGTAACCGACTGCCGAGCTGCGGCTGGTCTCTCCGAAGGAGAAATCCACCACCGTGGGACCACCCTGGGGCACCGGCTGGTAGGTACCGCCGACACTCCAGTCCCACTGGTTATAGGCGGGGCTCAAGTAGAGTACGGCGTTGGCGTAATTGCCATGCTGATAATCGGCCGTCAACGCGCCCTTGAGCTCTCCATTACCACCCAGGCGCAACGCGAGGCCCGCGCCCGAATCCGATAAGCGCAGATTCGGCTCGCCCACCAAGGGCTCCCCGAGGCGATCGGCAAATGCAGTCGCATCGACGGCCAATTTCGAGGTGAACTGATAGTCCGCCGTGGCGGTCTCGCGCTGATCGGTCGAAGTATAGAGCCCCAGAGCTGCGCTCGTCAGCGTTGTAAGAGACTGAAACGGCACCATGGTGTGCGCGCGACTGATGTCAAACGAACCATTCAGGTCGTCACCGACCCTCCACGCCCAACCGCCATCGAGCGTGTATTCATTGTGAGAGAGATCGAAATGATCGTAGCGATATTCGGTATCGGTGCCTCGCAGGTAGAGGTTCTGCTGGCTGATCTGCTCATTCAGGTTGACGCCTGCACCGTACGCGTAATAGCTCGCCGCATCACTGTAATAGTCCGGCGTAGGCAGGAAACCACGTTGCAGATCAAAGACATTGCTGTTGTATTGCCACTGGCCGTTCGCAGACACAGTCGCCGCCAGCTGCGCCAGTGCGCATTCGGGAAGAAACGCCAGTGCGAATAGCGCCAACGTCGGCAGCGCGAAATTGCTCGTCAGAATCTCTCGTCGCAACAGGTACAAGCGCTGTAGATGAATCACTCGATTCCCCCAACATACGAGGTAAGCAGATTATTGTAGTACAGGCCTTGCTGCAGTGCTCATCGTGCATCTGCCTTGCCGCAACAGTGACGGGCCCGAGGCATATTTCCCCCGGGTAGGAATAGTCCTCGGCTCGCAACGGTCATCGGCGGAAGCAATCGGCTGAAGGCTTGCCAGATACTAGCGTCGCCTCTTGCCGAACAGGAACAAGAACCGAAGTGGCTAGCAACGGCCTCATGGGCGAAATCAGCATTGCCCCTCCCCGCGCGCTGGGCGCCGTGTCGCCTCTGCACAGCGCGCCGGGTGCTCTGGAGCAGAACGATCCTGCCGCTCCAGCCTTGCGCGAAGCGATCTCCACCTCTTCGATCGCTCATACCGAGTTCCGTCTCGGCACCACTGAACCGCCTTCCATCGCGCTGATTCGCGAGACGCTGGGGCCCGGCGTAGCCGTGCTGAGCCTGGCTATCTGCCTATGGGCCACCGACGTCCGGTTCACAGTCGAGACCGTAGCGCTTGGGGTGATCGCATTTCTGCTCTCGCAGCGCGTGCTCAGCACACCAGACTATCAATCCGGTGCCGACGGGCGCCGCGAGCTGCGTCCAACGCTGCCGCGTTTACTCCTGGAATGGGGCTGCGTCTTCGCAGTGATGATGTTCCTAATCTCGGCGCTGGGACTGATACCCGTTGTAGGCGAACGCGCCTTGAAAGAGTGGTTGTTGCTGACGCCTGCCGCGCTGGTGGCCTCCAATTCCGTCACCATGCGCCTCACCCGCTGGTGGAGCGCGCATCGGCCGGCTGCCTGTCGGCACATCATCATTGGGGCCACACAGGCCGGCCTGGAGCTTGCAAAGCGCGTCCAACAGGGCAGCTACAGCGGCCAATTCCTGGGATTCTTCGATTTCCGTGAGCGCGACCGATTGCCAGATCTCGCGCCGGAGCAATGGGCAGGCACCTGTCGCGAGGTCGCCGACTTCGTGAGACGCAACGCCGTCGATGCCATTTATATCGCGCTGCCGATCTCAACCACGCCGCGCATCGCCGAGCTGCTCGAGAAACTGCGCGACACGACCGCATCGATATATTTCGTCCCGGCAAATATTTTCGAGTTCAATTTGGTGCAGCCCAGATGCGTTGAGATCCATGGCATCCCGGCCTTGGCGGTCTGCGAGACGCCTCATCTGGGCATGTCCGGTCTGCGCAAACGCGCCATGGACGTCTTGCTCGCCCTGTTTGCGCTCATCTGCGCCGGCCCCCTGATGCTGGCAATCGCGGCGTTGGTCAAGCTCACATCACCGGGCCCGGCGCTGTTCAAACAGCGTCGCTACGGGCTGAACGGCGAGGAGATGTTCGTCTACAAGTTTCGCAGCATGACCGTGTGCGAGGATGGCCCATCGGTCACTCAGGCCAAGCGCAACGATCATCGCTTCACCCGCATTGGACGGATTCTGCGCCGCAGCTCACTTGATGAGCTACCGCAGATTCTGAACGTACTGCAGGGCAAGATGAGCTTCGTTGGCCCTCGCCCGCACGCTGTGGCCCACAACGAGATGTATCGCAAACTCATCAGCGGCTACATGATCCGCCACAAAGTGCGTCCCGGCATCACGGGCTGGGCGCAGGTGAACGGGCTGCGCGGTGAGACTGAAACCCTCGACAAGATGCGCCGGCGCATCGAATTCGACATCGACTACATGAATCACTGGTCGATTTGGCTCGATTTGAAGATCCTGTTCCGCACGCTGCTGATCGTGTTGCGCGATCGGCAAGCGTACTGAGGAAATTCAGGTGGTCACACTGATGACCGCCGAGTCAGTACTCTCTACGCCTTGGCTGTTATAGGAAGTAATGGAAAAATAATAGGTGCTGTTGGCCTTCAGCCCCTCGACGACGTAGTCCGCGAGGCCCGCGGTGGGAATGTCGATCTCGGCGTTCAGATCCGACGCCTGCGTACCGTAATGGATGCGATAGCCCGCCAAGTCCGTCAAGGCCGAGCCGTCGGCATTGGTCTGCGGCGGCATCCACGAGAGCGTCACGCTGGTATTGCTCTCCGCCGCGCCGCTGCTCGCTGCCGGTATGGCACCAGCGCTGTTGCTGCTGCCATCCAGGTTGCAGCCCCCGAGGGCGGCGGCCGCCACGACGCCGATTAGAACCGCGTGTAACTTAGATGCCATAGCCTGTTTCCCTGTCTTATGTTTAATCGGGATGCAGGTGGCTACGGCACTTGCCGTTCAGGTGTCACGGCGACAAGTCGCCGGTAACCCCGCTATCTGCCAACTGCAGACCGGAAGCTTTGCGCCCCCGTCTTGCGACGGGTTTGCCCTTAAGTCGTGCGCTAGTTAATCGTACAAATTGCGACCCTTCAATCTGTCTCTGTCAACCGACAGCCGAATGCGGGCTTGTCCTATAGGTATCGCAGGCGACTTTTTATGTAAGGCTTGATTGGCCCATCAGGACTGCGGCAACGCGGATCCGCGCGCCGCGAGTCCCAACCATCGCAGAATTCGTGCCTCGCGCCCGTGCAGGACGTTAGCGAGAATCTCGCGATCGGACTGCGAAATCGCCGGACTTCGAAGAAACAGCAGAAAGCCTATGCCGCATGCGACCAGGCCGATCGTCAGGTGGACGATGACGGGCAGCCGGGGTAACAGAACGCGCAGCGCCATACATCCTGCGATCACACTGCCCCACAACAGCACGGCCGTCACCACGACCCCCCAGGCATTGAGCCAGCGTACCTGCCGGCGCAGTCGCCACCATATCCAGAAATTGCGCAAAGCATTGAAGCTGCCGGTTGCGAGTGCCGCGCCATACAGCCCGAAGGCGGGTATCAGCACCAGCATCGCCCCTATTTGATACAGGCCAAAAAGCTCGCTCGCGAGCATCAGCCGCGTTCTCTCATGGTACTGAGCCACCAGCGATATGGGCACCGAGAGGCTGTTCGGCACGATCGAAAGTGTCAGCACGAGCGGGAAGAGTGCCGAATATCCCAGATATTTCCCGGCAAACAGCAATTGCACGATATCGCGGTGGTAAATCGTCACAAAGGCGATCGCCGGAAGCTGAACCATCAGGTTCAGATCGATCAGCAGGGTGAAGTAACGCGGCAGCCGCGCGTCGGCTTCCGCAGGAGGAACCGAAAAGAACAGCGGTTGAATGACGTAGTCGAACAGCCGTTGCGGCACGACGTTGTTGATCATGTCCGCCAATTTGCCGTAGAAGGCATAGGCCGCGACCGCCACCGGTGTCAGCATGCCGCCGATGAAAAAATTATCTGTCTGCCCGTACACCAGCAGTGAGCTGGCGTCGTTTAGATGATTGTAAATGGCGTAGCGCGTCAGGCGTCTACGATCGCCAGCCGTGAAGCTGACAGGCGCTGCGGCAGCAGGCTCGGTGGGCAGACGCCATTGCACGACGACCAGCAACGCGTAGCCGATCCCGTAAGCCGCGATATCCGCCAGGATTGCCGCGCGCAGCGTGAGCGTCGAAAATACAGCGATCGCCAGGTAGCCGAGCAGCTTGCCGATCGAAATCGTCGCCACCGAGCCGATGCTGTAATGGTGCAGCATGTGCGACGAGAGCGATAGCTGCAGAATAATAGACTGCAGGTAAAGGACGACGAGCACACCGAAGATCGCGAAGTCGACCCGGTAACCTTGCAGATTGAAACGCGGCGCCAGCAGGTTCCATGCGAGCAGAACCAGGCCCACCATGACGACCGTGGCAGCGAAGCGCGCGCTGGCGACGAACCTCACGAGCCAGGCACTTGCGCCCGACTGGCCGGTACGCAGGTACTCGGGCTGGAAGCGCCGCAGCGTCTGCTCCAGGCCGAAGGAGCCCAACGTCGTAACGACCGGTATGAATGAATAGAAGAGGTTATATACGCCGAACGCGCGCTCCTGCATGTTGCGCACGAGCACGATGTAGCTCAATACGGTTGCCACCTTCGACATGGCCCGAAACTGCAATGTATGAAATAGCGCGTTTCGTGCCCGCTGTCGGGAGTAGAGCGTCATTACGGCACTAGCGTGGCCATGGCGACAGGCACCGCCGCACGATTACCGCGGCTTGCATTTCGGGAAAGCACTGCAATTGACATAAGGGCATCTTGCGGCCCGTCCGGATGCACACACAGGCAAAACACATCCGCGTAAGGCAGATGTTCTGCTGAGATTGCAGTATGGAAGATAGCGCAAAGCCGGCCGCGTCGCAGCCGCGCAGAAACGTTCAATGTCCAGTTGGCGAGCTTGGCGAAACAAAACCTTGGATGGGCATCGCACGGTCCTGGGGGCGCATTGCATCTGCAATGTATCTGGCAAAGCCAGAGTTCTGCGCGAACCGAAGCCCGCCTGCGCGATCCAGGTGCATTTCATTGCTATAGAGCACCTGACCCGAGCTTGAAACCTGAGAACAGGTATTCGCGTCGCACAGAGCGGGTACCGCATCAAACACGGTCATGCTGGGAAATTCCCGCTGAACGTCCTGTACCGCTGCCAGATATCTGGCCCGGCTGGCTTCCAGCGCGCTTCGCTCGACGCGCAGCTGACAGTGGTCGCCAGGCAGCCTTACCGGCCGCAGAAAGCAAGCCGGACCCGTGTCAAAAGTGGGGATCTCGAGCACATAGACGACGTGCGAATAGCGTTGCAGGGCTGCCACCAGGTCCTTGAGCCCCTGCTCGAAGGCGTCCTTACCAGGGTCGACGCCGGACACGGTTGAGCTTCCCGGGTCATTGGCTGGCTCGAAAAATCCGGCGCCCGCCCCCACCAGAACGACCATCGGCGGCCTGGTTGCGCGGATATATTCGGTCAGCTTGGCCCAGGTATCGTTGCAACTACGGCGCTGAACGTCAGTGCCGTACACGCCCAGGACCGGGTAAACCGCATGGATGTTGAGCTCGGGCGGGCATCCACCTCGAGCCAGAAGCAGCATCGGCTGACCATCTCCCAGCGTCGAGACCGTTCCCTGGTAAATGGCCAGCGTCTGAGAATCCCCCATGAACACCACTTCAGGCGCCTGCAGATTCGTACGCCGGCAATAGTTGAACTGGTACGGCTGCGGAATGCTCGTGGTGCAGAGCTTATCCACCCTCGGCGCCTGTTGGATCGCAAGCACATCGGTATTGAAGCGGCCAGCGAATCCGTCACGTGCAAACACGGCAAATCCCAGCACCCCCAGCGCGGCAATGGCAGCGCCCAGCGAGAGGCTGACACGCACGTGGCGTTGCGTACGGATCGGCAGCTCTATCAATCTGAAGGTCAGGGTCGCAAGCGCGACGCTCAGGAGCACCGCTGCTACTCGAATCAGGAGCGGCAGGGGTCCGGCGTGCAGGATGAATGCGAATGACAGAATCGGCCAGTGCCACAAGTAGAGTGGATAGCTGATGATGCCGATGAACACCATTGCACGGGCGGCCAGCATCCTGTCCCTAAACCACGAATTGCGTGGTGCGGCGATCACGCACATGGCGCCGGCCGTCGGAAGCGCAGCGGCAAGCCCCGGGAAGGACGTGTGGCTATCGAAGGAAAACACTGCCGCGGCGATCAGGGCAACTCCAATCAGAGGAAGCTGCGCTGCCATGGCGTGCACGGGCGCCGGCAGCGAGAAGCGCCCGCCTGCGTGAGCCTGGGTCCGCCGCCCGGCGGGCGCCGCTTTGGCAGCGGCGAGCATGCAGCCGAGTCCGAGCTCCCAGAAGCGCGACAGTGGGAAATAGAAATCGGCGGTTGGCTTGGGCGTGACGAGAACGAGATTCAACGCAAAAGAGGCTATGGTGAGCAAACCGATGACGAGCAGAATGTTGAATCTACGCTTCCACAGAACGAGCACGAGCAGTGGCCAGGCGAGGTAGAACTGCTCCTCGATGCCTAATGACCACAGGTGCAGCAGCGGATTGGCATCCGCTGCCGTCGCGAAATACCCGCTGTCCTTCCAAAAGGACAGGTTCGCCGCGAAGCCCGCAGCGGCCGCCATGTGTTTTCCAAGAGTTCTAAATTCGTCCGGCAGCAGCACGTAGTAGCCGAACGCCAGACAGACTGCCAGCACAATGCACAAGGCGGGAAGTATTCGGCGCGCGCGCCGCGCATAGAAATCCAGGAGCGAAAATTCCGATCGTGCAAGATGCTTGAAAATAATCGCGGAGATCAGAAAGCCGGAAATGACGAAGAACACGTCCACACCCACGAATCCGCCCGGAAAGAGCTGCGGAAAAGCGTGGTAGCCCACGACGGCGATCACGGCGATGGCGCGCAGGCCATCCACATCCGGGCGGTACTCCAGGATGTGCGAGCCGCGCGGATCGACTTGCGGGCGAGCGGCCCGAGACCCTCGCCCAGCTTGATGCACCGTGTCTAAACTGACGTGGGATTTTCCCATAATCTGGCGCGATTGGACTTAATGCCCTGGTCTTTCCCGGTCACACATCATTCGAGCCGCACCTGAAAGTATCACGGGGCGGGAAGGCTGCGCGCGCGACCGATCGGCCGCGGCACACGGCAGGCCCCTTACTAAGCGGTTCCGATGAGGGAGGATATTCCGATCGTGCAGCGGCTTTCACGGCGAGAACGTCCGGGTACCTCTGCCGTCATCTCTCCAACGACGTGGCCGGCGGAGAGTTGGCGTGTAGGTCAGCTTGTAGGTCTCTTCTCCCTGCGCGGCGAGGAACCCGACACGTCCCGGCCGAGAGGGCGCATAGCCATTATACTACCCTGCAAACGAACCATCGACGTAAATGCGGGGAGACCGACCGTGATCAGACCCATGGTATGGATGCGCATGATCCCAGCGCCAATCGCATGAAACTGCGCTGGGCCCTCGGCTTCCTTGCCGCCATCGTCATCTGCCATCCTTCCTTGTCCCGTGGGCAGGGAGCGCTGCCGGATTTCCACCACGTCCCGTACATCTATTCTCAGAGTCCGCAGGTCTTCCAGAGCTTGTGGCAGACGGCGAACACGAATACGTTACGTATCGCCATCCTGGGCGACTCCCAGGAAACCAGCCCGACCTCGCACGGATATCAGTACATCCCGCTGCTCAACTATCAGATGTGGCAGCGGTACGGAAACGTACCCGAGACGCCCCTGGAAGGATGCATCTACTCCTACGGCCCCGGGCAACAAACCCCTGCGGATTGGCTCATGATCGGTGACTGCTACACGCCCGGTCCCAGCGCCACCCGTCTGACGCCGGATGAGATCCTCCCCAATGTCGTGCCTTCTGCCTTCTCAACTCTGGCTAATGGGAATCATGGGCAGCTCACACTACTGGAGCAGGATGCGATTGACATCGATTCAGGTACCGGCATCCCGACCAATGTCAATTACTTCGACACGACGGGCACCGTCAAGGCACGCATCTTTGCTGCAACGAATCCATCTTCCGGCGATGTCGCTTATCAGGCACTGCCGGTGCAGACGAACAGTCCGGCCTATAACGCAACCCCGACCACCAGCGGCACTCTGGGGCTCAGCCTGCAATCCTCGACCTATGCGGTGAGATCTGGTGATACCGCAGCGCTGGATTTCGGTGGCAATCGCTACATGGCGCTCGAGGTCTACGGAACGGACAGCAGCAAGCCGACCGACATCATCGGCTTGCGCTTCTTCAACGCCTCCAAGCCGCAGGGTGTCATCTTCGACACCTTCTCTAAAGGTGGCTACGAGGCGGCAAACTTCCTCACCGATACGGGCAACGCCGGGCCCATGTTTGCCGCATTCGGCTTTCAAGCCGCCATTCTGCACTACGGGGCAAACGATGCCGGTGATACCACGGCCGCGCAATTCCAGGCGAACCTGACGGCAATCATTTCCCGGGTCCGCACCTGGGTCCAAAACCCTTCGTTCCCGGTCATCTTGATACCGGATGTTTATGAAAACATCGGATTGACCGCCTCCGAAATGACGGAATATGACGAGTACGCCGGGGCTGTTCTGGCGATTGCGCAAGCGGACAGCAACGTCATGGTCGTCAATGCCCGGCGCCTGATGGAGGACATCGGCTGGAATGCCAGCAGCGGTCAGAGCAGCAAGTATTTGCTGGCCGACGGTGTGCACTATACGGCGCTGGGTGCCCAGACGCTCGCGTCCGCCGAAGCCGCTGCGATGCTCGGCCAGATCCTCGTGCCCAGCTGCATGTCCGATCCGAACAGCGTGACCCTGGACTCAGCCACGACACTGACCATCAATATCGGCGGGACCACAGCGTGCTCAGGTTACGGCCAGTACGCTAACGCCCAGACCCTGACCTTGAATCAGCCTGCTCTGAAGGTGGTATTCACCAATTCCTTTACTCCAGCCTTGGGAGCGCAGTTCAAGATACTCAGCGTGGGCTCCATATCGGGCACCTTCGGCACCGTCACCCTGCCGCAGCTGCCCTCCTCGGAGGCCTGGGACACCAGCGCTCTTTATACGACCGGTACGATCGCTGTTGTTACGCCGCCTCCGCCCGGACCACCGACGATCACCGTTACCTCGGGCGGCAGCCAGTCATTGACTCTGCCGGCATCGGCGTCGCCCGTGGGGTTCTCTCTCTCAGGAACAGGGACGCTGACCGTAACGGCGCAGAGCAGCAACACGACCCTGCTACCAGACTCGGGCATCACCATCGGGGCAGGCTGCGGCTCCACGACGATGACTTGCACGGCGGATATCGCCCTCGCCTCCGGGCAGACCGGATCCTCGACCGTGTCGCTGACCGTCACCGACGGCTCCAGTCAGCAAGCCGTGGCCACCGCGAGCATTCAAGTGAGTTCCGGGGGCGGAGGCGGTGGCGGCGGTGGTAGCAGCAATACGGGAGGCGGTGGCGGGAGCATGGATCTCGTTTCGCTGCTGGGCCTTGCCGCGCTGGCCTTGCACAAGTTGTTCCGCGATCAGCGGCAACGGCGCGACGCGTAGCGTCCGGCACGCGCCAAACTGCGCCGACTGCTCACACTTAAGGCTGGCTCCGACTAAAAAAATTCCGGCCGTAGAAAATTCTGATCGGGCATCGAGCAACGACGCGACGCTCGAACGCAAATGCCTTCGGCACGTCGCAATGCAGGCCATCACATTTGCAGCTGCACGCCTGATGCGAAGTGTGATGCGCGTCTCAGATCAGACCACTGCTGCGCAGCGCGGACTCGCTGTCGCACGATATAGACAGTTGACTATCGTTAACCCCGTCGCTAGCTTGCCCGCATTGAAAGCGATAGCCGACTGGACACACCGATGAAGAGATGCAGACTACTTGCCGGACTGATTGCATCACTAGTTTGCGCTGGACCAGGCTTCTCGCAGACCATCAACTCAAGACCGAGCCCTCCCCCGCAAATCTGCGCCAACGGCCAGTGCGCGACGATCAAGAGCGGCTCGCAGAATTCCGGCTCCATCAAGTGGAACCCCGGCCAATATATGGCCTCCGAGGGCATCCTATCGGGGAAGTCAACGCTGGCGAATTTCACCAGCGAGATGGACGACCTGAGCGGCTGGGACAACATCATCGGCTACCGTCTCTTTGTGAGTTGGGGCGCGCTGGAACGAGCCGAGGGCAGTTATGATTTCTCGGTTCTCGACGCGATACTGAATCGTCTGAAGACTCAGTACAAAAAGCCCAAGCGGCTCGTCATTGCCCTGGTACCTGGAAGTTTTGGCAACTGCCACGTAGGAACCGGCGACTACATTCCGCTCTACATTCAGCAGAATTCTCTTTACGGCGCAAGTCCGGATGGCGGCAGTTACGGGTGGTGGGGCGGCATCTCGAACGGCGACGTAAATGCCTGCGTTGCGGCGGTGTGGCGGCCCGCTGTCATGCGTCGATTCATCGCGCTGGTTAAAGCACTGGGCGCACATTACGATGCGGATCCGGACTTCGAAGCGATCATGATCCAGGAAGACTCATGGGTCATAGGCAACGCAGTCAACACCTCGCCGAAAGACCCCAGCTACGTCGACGCCACGATGCTCGCGCAGCTTCAGTCGTTGCTTACCGCGGCGACCTCGGCCTTCCCGCATACCAGCGTCGTCATGCAGAACACATGGTTGCAGCAACCCACTTCGACCCAAGCGTTCGAGCAATGGATGGTCAACAACCGCATCGCGCCAGGCAGCCCTGACTCGGTGGGGCAATCGGCCTTCACGGACTATGACTTCGCCAATCCGACTTCCAAGTTCGCCTGGGGCCTGGAAGCCTATATGGGTGTCCAGGCATCAGGCAGCGCCTGGAAGCCAGTAGATTTGCGGCCGGAGGCACATGCATTCATGGATGTCGAAGGCCCGGACATTGCCGGCACGTTCTATGGGTTCGTCGGCGCGCCGGAAGGATTTGAGCCACAAGACATCATTGCCGCCCTGAATCAGACTTACAAAGCCTCGCACGCCTTTTGGATTCACTTTAATGGCAGCGATCCGGTCTGGCCAGGCTCCGGGACTGTCAGTGCCGTCGCCCCTTGGGCCAGCTGGTCGAGTCTGGCGCCGATCATCAACAGCAACCCGCTGGTCAACACCTCGTATCCTGAGAATTATCCCTGACGGTGATTACTGCGACTCAGCAAGCGCCGGGCGTACGTACGAAGTACGCAAATGTGCTCTTTGGATATATGTGTCGATAGATCGGCCGCAACAGCAGACGCGCTCCGCGGGCTGGGTGTAACCAGCCGGACGATGCATTGTAAAGAAGCCGGATGCTGGGCCGGATGGGTGCAAGGCCCGCCGCTGCAGCGAAACTCACCAGGGTCTTGTACTCAAAACAGTTGACATGCTCGAGCGGGGAGATCGGCATGATGGTTTCAGAGGATAATGGCGCAAAGGCTCTCTGCCGGGACACACGCCGCAGGGCGGCTCGCGAATTCGGAACACTGATCTTGAGTACGCCATCATCCGTCAGGGACGCGGACAGGCGCTTCAGAATGTCGAGTGGATCGATCAGGTGCTCAAATACCTGTTCGGTATTAATGAAATGGAAGCGCTGCTTGCCGATCTCCTCGAGATCAAGGGTCTGAATGCCAATGCTCCTGGCATAGTTGCGCCGTTCCGACGACAACTCAGTGCCGTATACCTCGCATCCATAGGCCCGCGCCATGCCCGCCCATTCGGCCCAGCCCATTCCGAAGTCGAGCACCCTCACATCCATGGGCCTGCGGCGTAGATGCTCGATGATGAAGTGCACCTCGTTCGCCCAATAGCTCGGCTCATCTACGGTGCGTGCTTCAGCAAGTCGCTGGCGCTCAGTGGCCGGAATCCATACGTTATATATCTCATCCAGAAGCTGGGACGCGGGCACCGCTTTCTGGTACGCGAGATCGCATTGCGCGCAGCGCACGAGCTCATAGGTATAGCCGCGCAGCAGCTCGGATCCGGCGCGCCCTGAGTATTGACGCTCCAGGAAAGCTGTCATGGCGGCGCTATCATAAGATTCACACAACAATGAGTGTTGTGTGGTGGCGCCGCAGCTTGGGCAGTGCTGCCTTATTTGCAGGACCGCCTCAGACACCGCTGAACGCGCATTCATCGTGTCGTCGACAGCCCGGATGCAACCGATGATGAGGCCGACATCGTCTCGGCACGATAACCCAGCTGAACACGCCGTGCCGCAATCATGCCGGAAAAGTACCAGAACAAATACGATAGCGAACTGGCCATCTGGATCTCGGCGTACACCAGCGAGATGCACATGAGCACGACCACCCCGGCCCATCCCACGGCGATCCCTCCGACAAACGTGTCATCGTGGCGCGCGACCGTGAGCGCATCGCTAAACAAAAACCAGTAGAGCAGAAGTAGCGTCGCGACTCCGAGCACGCCTATCTCGAGGACGAAGTTGCTGAATGCCGTCTGCAGAAAGTCCTTGAAATACTGGTAGTAACGCCCTTGGAATTGCTCACCGAGTTGCGATGGAGAGACCGCGCCGAGCCCCAGCCCCAGCCCCAGCGTGATGGGATCGCCGGAGATATATTGGAGTGGAACAAAAAGCGAGTCGCCCCGGCGTATATCCCTGGTTGGCGCGCCCACGCCGGCGGCGCCCCCGATGAGATATTGAGCCCTGTCCTTCTGGTTGGTGAGTACACCGATGAGATCGTCGTGATTGGCGTAGGGGTCTCTCGACTGGAAGTACGTGTAGACGGGGAAAAATATCGCTCCAAAAGTCAACAGAATGAGCAGCGTCGAGGCGGCCGCCTTTAGGCGCTTGCCCGGAGTGGCCCCGACTGCGAAGGCAATCAGCAACCCGATGGGCACGAAGAAAACGGTGACCTTGGTCTCGTTGATGGTCGTGGGCAAGAGCAATGCCAGCAGCAGCGCGACGTACCCGCGCTTGCTCAGGTGCCCTCGCAACATGAGCCCGCTGACGACCAGAGCCGCGCAGATCAGGAAAATCGACAGGATTCCGGAGTCCAGCAGCGTACCCGTGACCGGATCACCGGTGTAGCGACCCTCGCTCCAGACAATCCATCGTTGGTAGGCAGCGACGGGCAACTGGACCAGACCGAGAAACATGAGCAGCTTGAGCTGCTGCTTCTGCTGTTCATCGCTGAAGTCGCACACGGCCGGAAGGAAGAACAGCGGTATGGCCCTCAGGTAGAACCTCAGCGCGCTCAGGATTGGACCGGCCGAGGCGCCGCCGTTGATGATTCCGGCGATGATGATCGCCGTGAGCGCACCAAACACGAGCCAGTACTTCGGGTTTACGAGATGGAAGCGGCGACGAGGGCCCGCGATCAGCACGTACGCGAGGATTAGCCCCGACATGAGCTCCGGCGTGAACTCCAGCACCCGCGGGGCGCCAAGGCTGCTGGCGTACGAGGCCAACGTCACCAGCAGGAACAGGATCAGTACGGACAGCTGCACGGCGCCCTACTCCGCCCGCTCGCGAGATTCATTCATATAGTTCCTGCCGGATGCGGCGCGGCATGCCTGCAGGGCACTCGGTAAGTGCAAATGACACTTACTGGTACTTTACACCGAGCTACGATACGCTGACCACACGGCAGCCGGCCTCGTCGGACGTGCCCGGACACTGCACCCCGACCTGTCTGACAGGCGCGTGCACGAACAAACGCAACATAACACGACAAGAAGGTCCCGATGGGAATGCGAACAGTCGTAGCAGGACGCTTGTCGGCAATCTTGCTGATCGCCGTTGGCTCGGTCGTGTCTGCCCAGACGGCGACACAGGACTACAGGATTCACCCCGGGGACCAGATTCTGGTCGGCGTATTTGACGATCCCAAGCTCCCGCCCCAGCAGATCACGGTGGCGCCCGATGGGAAGTTCTCCTATCCCTTGATCGGCGAGGTGGTTGCGGGAGGCAAGACCGCGACACAATTGCGTACCGAGATGCAGATGAGGCTCGGCAGGTTCATCAACGCCCCCAGTATGACGCTGGCTGTCACGGACGTGAAAGGCAATGTGGCTTACGTCATCGGTCAGGTCAACAAGCCCGGCGCCATCGAGATGAATCCGGCCATCGATGTGCTGCAGGCACTGAGCATTGCCGGAGGTCTCAATCCCTATGCCAAGGCTGACAGCATCATCGTAATCCGGCACTCCACTGCCGGTCAGAGCATCCTGCGTTTCCACTACGGTCAGGTGGTCGGTGGCAAAGATCTGGAACAAAATGTCGAATTGGCGAGCGGCGATGTCGTCGTCGTACCGTAACCCACCTCGAAATATTGCCGCCCTGGTATTCCAGGGCCCAATCAGACTCGCCGCCGTTCTGGCCTGCGCTTTTGCGGCGCAGGCGCAAGCGGCCCAGGTTTATACGCAGCCGATTCTGACGGTCGGAGCGCAGGGCGACACCAATCTCGGATTGGATGTCATGAACAAGTACACCGTCGGCTACTATGCCGAGGCGGCATCGATCATCGGCATCGCCTCGGCGGCAAGCGACACCAATCTGGAGCCGCGCCTGCGCTATACCGAATTTCCGACCGAAAGGGCGCTGGACCGGTTTGAAGGATCTTTGAACTTCAACTCCAGCTACAGCACGCCGCGCAGTTACTTTTACATCTATGGGCTCTTCGACCATTTGAATGACACCGAAGAGGAATTTCCCAGCGGAGTCTATGACCCGATCAATCCGATCGCTCCGACCTCGGTGAATGCGGGCCCGACCAGTATCGGAGTGACCCAGAACAATCTTTGGGTGGCGCCAAAATATACCTACGATCTCACGCAATTGGTCGGCGTCGGTGTCTCCGGGGTAGCTCAGCGGGTCACTTATAGTCCGGCCGACCCCTTTGGCCATGTAGATTTCGATTACTATCAGGGCCAGCTGATGCTCAGCCGTAAATTCGGTCCGCGGACGCAGCTGTCGCTCGCCGGCTACGGGGCCCGTTACTCGGCGATCGACCTTGATTCGACCGCCAATGCCGGCGGTGCCAATCTCGAGCTTGACTACAAGTGGTCGGCGCGGGCAAGCGGCGGGGTGTCGGTGAGCTATCAACACACCAATATCGATCAAGTAGAGCCAAGCCCATTCCGCTCCACCGCCAATACCTGGGGCGCGAGTTTCGACAATACCTGGAAGCAGCAGACCGGCCAGTGGCGCATAACCATCGAACGGGACGTCAGCCCCAACGCCGGCGGCGGCCTGTTCGCCACCGACCAGGCACAGACTGAATACGACCACGATCTGACCCAGCTCCTGAGCGTGACCGGCGCGCTCAAGTATGTTGCCACCCGGGGGCTTTCTGCTAATGTGAGCCGGTTCGACATCACCTATTATCGGGCCGACCTATCGTTGAAACGGATGTTGGCACGCACATGGTTTGTGCAAGGCGGCTATGGGTTCCTACGGGAGAAGTATCTCTCGAACGCAATTCGTGGCTCCAACAATGAGCTGTACGTGCGATTCGGCTACCAGGGCCTGCCGCGACAGCAGTAGAGTCCCTGGTCTGTAGGAAGACAAGTCAAGATGGCTGTGATATCGCCTACAACAGCGGGGCTGCGCGACTACCTCGGAACCGTCCGCCGCCGTTTCGCCTATGTCGCGTTCATCGCCCCGCCCGTCCTGCTGTTGTCGGTGTTCCTCGCGTACTGGCTGAAGCCGCAGTTCGAGGCAAGCGCAACGCTGCTGCTGCGACCGTCCAGTGTGAACAAGGATGTCATCGAGTCGACGGTCGCCGCCAGCACCGATGAGCAGATCGAAGTCGTCGCCGGCCGCGTGCTCACACCTGATGGCCTCCTCACGCTGGTTCAGAGCTTGGATCCGTATCCGGAGGACAAGACGTCTTCGCCGGAGCAGAAGGCGCAGCGTCTGCTGCAGGCCACCTCCGTCGAGAAGGTGGATCCGGTGACCTACAAGCCCACCACGGAACAGACGAACGCCTTCACCCTGCGCTACCGCAACTCGGATCGAGGCCGTGCGGCCACGGTGGCCGAGCGGCTGGCTCTGATGTTCGTGACTTATCAGCAGCGCCAGCAGCAGGAAATCTCCGGTGCGGCCGCCACGTTCCTGCGCCGCCAGGCTGCAGATATCAACGTCCATATCGGGGAGGTCGACCAGGAGCTGGCAAAGCTCAAGACCACCGAGGGCGATGCGCTGCCGGAGCTGCGCAATCAGAATCAGGCTGCAATCGATGAGGCTCAGCGCAACATCGAGGATCTGCAGCAGCAGATTATCGCAGCGCAAAGCAAGGAATCACTGCTGAGCGCGCAGCTGGGACAGACGAGTCCGAATGTGATGGCTCAAAGCGGCGACCTGACAGACGTCGCAACCGTTCGCGCCAAGCTCGCCGAAGCAGAGCAGCTCTACACACCGAATCATCCCGAGGTGATCCGGCTCAAACGCGCGCTCAAGACGCTGATGGACCAGGGCGCGACAAATTCGGCTGGAGGCATCGACAAGAGCGCGAACAATCCGCAATACCTGTTGACGGCCACGGAACTGCAGTCGGTTCGCAGAGACCTGGCGTCCCTGCATAGACAGCTCGCCGTGCAGCAGGGCCGGGAACAACATTATGACCAGTTGCTGCGCCGTACACCCGCTGTTGAGCTGAAGGAATCCGACATCCTTCGTCGTCGTCAGGCTTTGCAGGATCAGTATCAGCAAATCCAAACGCGCCTGCAGAATGCCGAGGAGGCCAAGAACTTCGAGTCCGGGCAGCACGGCGAGCGGTTTGTGATGCTGCGCGCACCGAGCATCCCGGCATCTCCGGTCTATCCGAACAGGCCCGGAGTTATCGCGCTCGGTCTGCTGCTGGCTTTGGGCTTGGCCGGCGTTGCGGTAGCGGCTGCCGAGAGTACCGATCCCAGGGTCCGAAATGCCGCCGACCTGCCGCAGGTCGAACATTTCCCGCTGCTGGCGGCGATCCCGGTAATCCACAATGCCAACGATCGCAGGCGTCGGCGCCTGGTGGCCTCGGCGTGCGCACTGGCATACGCGATGGCGATCGTCGCGGTGGGTGTCGTGGTCATGGCATCCCGGCATGCCCAGTAACGCATCCGAGAACTGACATGTCGTTGATCGAATCGGCGCTGGCGAGGGCGAGAGCGACCCCCCCGGGGGGCGAGGCCGGGTCGTCGGCCGTACCTGCACGGGCCCCGAACGCGGCGCCGCGAACGGCACCGACCTCCCCCGCAGCGCCGAGCGTGCGCATCGATGCCCCCCGCGTGCCGGCCGATGCCAAAGTCTGTGAGGCAAACCGCGTCCTGCTCGATCAGACGGCCGTACAGAACCACGACGCCGTCGCCGCGTATCGGATTTTACGCACCCGGATCCTTCACCGGGCTCGTGCGCGATCCTGGACGACAATCGGGATTACCAGTGCCGGCCCAAACGACGGCAAGTCTCTCACGGCGTTGAACCTCAGCCTCAGTCTGGCGCCCGAGCGCAACAGCGAGGTCGTGCTGCTGGACATGGATATGCGCAATCCCAGCGTGTGCCGCTGCCTGGGCGTCGAGCCGCCCTCGGAAATGCTGGACTACCTCGAGCGACGCGTCTCCGCTCGGGAGGTGTTCTTCTCGATAGGCGTAGACAATCTCACGATCGCCTCCGGCACGCGCGCTACCGATCAGGCGTCCGAACTGCTCGGTACCTCCCAATTCGAAGAACTCATCCACTACGTCAAGCAACACACCGTCACTCCCATCATCCTGATCGATCTGCCACCGCTGCTCAGTACCGATGACGCCCTGGTGATCGCTCCGAGAGTCGACGCCATGCTGCTGGTCGTCGCGGAGGGCACTACCGACCGTGCGGCCATGAGCAAGGCCGTGGAGCTGCTATCCGAGTTTCCCATGGCCGGCCTGGTACTGAACCGCGCCGTGGAGGCCCAAGCCCACGGATATGGCTACGGCATCGGCAAGGGCTGACGGCGCCGTGCTCAGCCCCTGGGCTCGCGGCACACCCGCGCGCGAGTCCAATGGCGCGCCGATGGATGTCCTGCTCGTCTCGTCGGATACCTTCCCCCCGACACGCGTCGATGTGGCGGTGTTGTTCGGCGATGAGCTCGCCTCTCGCGGACATCGCATCGACGTGATTCTGCAGAGCGAATCCGCCTGCCGCCGTCCGTACGTCACGACCTGGAGCGGTGGTCAGGCGTGGGTCGGTGCGACTGACCTCGGCCACACGCTGTTCGCCCGCGTGCACAAGCACCTGCTCGGCATCCGCGAGGACTTGCGGCTGTTCTCGCGGCTGCGCACCGGCCCCTACCAGCTCCTGGTAGTGAAGGACAAATTCATCTCCGGGCTCCTGGGCCTGCTCGCCGCCGCCTGGTACAAGCGGCCCTTCGCGTACTGGCTGTCCTATCCGATCGCGGAGTCCTACCTCGAGCGTGCGCGTGACGGTACCGGCCGTTATCCGTTGCTGTACCTGCTTCGCGGCACGATATTCAAACTGTTGCTCTATCGCGTACTGCTGCCGCGGGCGGACCATGTCTTCGTTCAGAGCGAGCAGATGCGCCGCGACGTCGAAGGTCACGGGATCGAGCCTGCCAAGATCAAGGCCGTACCGATGGGCGTTCAACCGCAGATGTTCCCCGAGTCAGCGCTGGGCGAGCACACGGCCGATGTCGAGCATCCACGCATCCTTTATCTGGGCAGCCTCGGCCGGGATCGCCGGCTGGACTTCCTGCTGCGCGTGCTGCTCAGGGTGCGCTCGGTGCTGGGCGGTGCCAGGCTGATACTCGTCGGACGCGCCGATGAGCCGTCTGAAGAGCGGTTGCTGCTGGAAGAGATCGAGCGGCTGGGCCTGCACGAGGCAGTGGAATTGACCGGTCAGCTGCCACGCGCGCGCGCGCTAGAGCTGGTGGCGCAGGCCGACGTCTGTGTTTCGCCGATTCGGCCGAGCCCATCTTTGAATCCAGCCTCGCCGACCAAGCTGATCGAATACATGGCGATGGGCAAGGCAGTCGTCGCCAACGAGCATCCCGAGCAGCGGCTGTTGATCGAGCAGAGTGGCGCGGGTCTGTGCGTTGCTTACGAGGAAGAAGCATTTGCGGATGCGATCGTCACAGTGCTGCTTGACCCGCAGGCGGCGTGCGCGATGGGCCGGCGAGGCCGTCGGTACGTGCTCGAGCATCGCTCTTACGCAATCATCGCCGGGATCGTGGAGCGCGATATGCTGCGCCTTGCGGCAAGAACGTCTGCGGAGCCTGCCGGGTGAGCACCGGGAAGATTCGCCTTTGCATCGTCAGCCCATCCGAGAGTGGCGGCGGAGCTGAATACCAGACGAGTCTGCTGATCGATGCCCTGCGCCGCACCGGAAGGACCGACATCTATTATCTGGCGCGGCATCTCGATGGCATTGCGCGCCCGGACGCCTACCGCGTAGTCCGAATTGGCCGCAGCGGACGGGCCCCGACGCTGGGTTACGTGACGGATGTGCTTCCGCTGTACGCGGCGCTACGGCGCATCGACCCGCAGGTCATCTACCAGCGCGTGGCCTGTGGATACACGGGCATCTGTGCCCTCTACGCGCGTCGCCATCGGGCACGACTCATCTGGCATGCCGCCAGCGATGCCGATCTCACGCATGAGAGCCTCGATGGTGGCCGCAATTTCGTGCGCCGTCGCCTGGAGAAATGGAGCGTTGCGCTCGGTATCCGCCTTGCCGGGTGCATCGTCGTGCAACACCGGCGGCAGGTGGAGCTGCTGTGGCGCAACTACGGCCGCCGCGCCGATGAGCTGGTGGCCGAGTTCCAGCCTGAGGCTTCGGAGCAAATCGACAAGTCCGGTACCCCCACCGTCGCCTGGATCGCGAACCTCAAGCAATTGAAGCGCCCCGAGCTCTTCGTGCGCCTGGCTCGCGCGCTGCAGGACCTCAAGGGCGTTGAATTCGTCATGATCGGCCAGGAGCCGCCTCACCCGCAGCCCTGGAGTGTCGCGCTGATGCGTGACATTGCGCAGACGCCGAATCTGCGCTTTCTCGGACAGCGCAGCCACGCCGAGGTTCATGCGCTGCTTGCCCGGGCCTGCGTGTGCGTCAACACCAGCACTCACGAGGGCTTTCCCAACACCTTCATCGAAGCATGGCTGCGCGACGCCGTGGTTGTGAGCCTGGACGTAGACCCAGACGGAGTACTGCAGCGCGAGGGCGTGGGCATTCACGCCGGCAGCGAGGAGCAGCTGCAGAGCGCGGTCCGCGCCCTGGTGCTCGACCCCGCGGCACGAGCCGGCTATGTCGAGCGTGCACGCCGCTATGTGCGCGCGAAGCATTCGCTACGCAATGCAGATCAGCTGGTGCGGCTGATCGAGAGCGGCAGCCCGGGAGGACAGCCCGCTTTCTCAACCGATGTAGGCTAGATGTAGGGTCGCAGCAGCTCGCCAGGCCCGATCACTTTGCGAATGCGTGCACTCAATGAGTTCGGTGTCCGACAGTGGACTACCGTGGTCCTGTTGCTCCTGCTGGGCCTGGCATTGATCTTCGGCCTGTATGGGCGCTTCGTCGGGCTGGGGCTGTGGCCCTACGGCGACGATGAGTTCTATATGGGGCGTTCCATCGATCACGTGCTGCGCACCGGCTTGCCCCGTTTTCCCTGCGGTGGCTTCTATACGCGCGGACTGAGTTTCCAGTACCTGGTGGCGCTGGTGCGTCTGGGCGGCTTCGCGCCGGAATTTTCCGGGCGTGTGGTCAGCGCGGTGTGCAGCCTCATAGGACTGCCCGCTGCGTACCTCATTGGCCGTCGCATCCACGGCCGAGCCCTCGGCCTGATGGTGCTGATCGTGCTGTCCCTATCGGTCTGGGAAATCGAGATGGCTCGATTTGCGCGCATGTATGCGCCCTTTCAGAGCATCTTTCTATGGTACGTCGTGTACTTCCTGCGCTATAGCGTCGATGGTGATCGGCGCGCGTTGGTGCCTATGCTGGCCCTGTCGGTGCTCGGCGTGCTGACCTGGGAGGGCGGCGCCCTGCTCGGCGTGGCCAACCTGTTGCCTGCGTTTATGAATCATGAGCGCGGGCGCCTGCGCCGGGGTGACGGGCTCTACCTGCTTGGCATGCTGCTGTTGCTCGGCGTGCTGGCCATCGCGACTCACGATTTTCGCGGCGCAGCGCCGCCCCTGCCGGGCGCGACTCAGGCGGCGCCCGTCGCATCCGCGCCGAGCTCCGCGGGGCTGGTGGATCTGGGGGTCTATGCGCATCACCCGGCCTGGATGGCGCTCTACCTGTTAGTACCCTGCACGTTGAGCCTGTGGGCGGCGAGGTGGCTGTGGTCGCTACGCACCCAATGGCTCGCCGCGTGCGGACTCGGCGTGGCGCTGGCGAGCGCCCTGCTACACCAGTTCGCACTCTGCGGTGTCACCCTCGCGATCGTGCTGTTGACAGGTCTGGTCCGGCCCGCGCAGTTCACGCAGCGCGCCGCACGCGCCTATCTGCCAGCCATCCTGGCCTGCGCGGCCTTCTGGCCTGCTTTTGCGCTGGCAACCGGCGTTTGGAGCCACCCTGCCCCGGACGTCGCGTCGCAACATTCATGGCTGGGCCTCGCCCTGCAGCTGGGAGGCTACCCCGACATCGTGGGGCAGATCCTCAGGCCCTGGGGTAGAGCCGTGCCGTGGCTGGGTATCGGCATCGTGCTGCTCACCACGACTCTGGCCGTGCTGGTGACGCGTCGCGAACTCGCGCACGCCCGGGTAATCCGGACGCTACTGATCCTCACCTTGGTGCTCATCCTGGCAGTCGGGGCCCAACCGGCTCCGCGCATCGAGACGCGCTACACCTTCTTCCTCTACCCTCTGCTCGTCGCGCTCAGCCTCGGCGGCCTCATCGCCGCCATCGAATCCTGGCTGGGCAGCGTGCCCGTGACGCTGGCGGTCGGTGTGACGCTGGGACTGCTGCTGTTTGGCCTGAGCGAGGATTTTCAGCCCGCGCACGTCGCCCGGATCGACTCGCGAACGATCAATTTCCGAATCGGCATGAATCCGCTGGTGGCGGATCAGTATTTCCTGCGTGCGCAGTACCGTCTCGGTGCCCGGTGGCTGAGCGAACACGAGCACCCCGGCGAACTGGTGCTCACGAGCATACCGACCATCGACCAGTACTATCACCGCGCGAATTTCTTTTTTCTGCCGCAGGGGGATCCTCGTTGGGAGGAGTACGCCTGCGGCCAGCCGCCGGTGGACCGTTGGACCAATCTGCCCATGCTGTACGGCGCCGATGCGCTCGCTAC
>Ga0134126_10001896_pt1 | contig 26598 bp, 24 predicted proteins | sample KB31752_FD_96881 | JGI IMG/M metagenome (GOLD analysis project Ga0134126, IMG submission 96881) | Terrestrial soil microbial communities with excess Nitrogen fertilizer from Kellogg Biological Station, Michigan, USA - KB3-175-2 | ecosystem: Environmental > Terrestrial > Soil > Unclassified ... | reverse complement strand
TTGCCGCTGTTTCAAACTACGTCACGGCGCGATTTGGCGTGAAGGGCTCGTCGCTCTCGGCAGATGACGTGCGCAAGCTTCGGGTGCAGGCGGAGTAACCGCCTGCGCCGCCAGTAATCAAACAACGCCCCCGTTGAGGGTGATGCTGATGGGACAGTGATCGCTGCCCATGACGTCGGCGTGGATCTGCGCTGCCTTGACGGAGCCGCGCAATTTGTCCGACACGAGGAAGTAGTCGATTCTCCATCCCACGTTGCGCGCCCGCGAGTTGGCGAAATGACTCCACCACGTGTAGTGCCCGTTGCCTTGGGTAAACATGCGGAAGGTGTCGACGAACCCGGCGTCCAGCAGATTCTGGAAACCCTTGCGCTCCTGCTCGGTGAAGCCTTTTTTGCCGCGATTCGGCTTGGGGTTCGCCAGATCGAGCTCGGTGTGGGCCACGTTGAGATCGCCACAGAAGATCACCGGCTTTTTCTTCTCCAGTTGCTTGCAATACGACAGGAACGCGGGGTCCCAATGCTCGTAGCGCAAGGGTAGCCGGCTCAGATCATCCTTGGCGTTCGGGGTGTAGACCGTCACCACGTAGGCCTTGGGAAACTCCGCGGTGATCACCCGTCCCTCTTCGGCGCTATCGCGCTGGAGCTCGTCGGAGAATTTGAAGCGCTTGGCGAAAGCCTCAGGAAAGCCGTTGATGACTTCGATCGGCTTTTGTTTCGAGAAGATCGCCGTACCGGAATAGCCCTTCCTGGTCGCCGAATGCCAGTACTCATGGTAGCCGGCCAGCTCGATCTCGATCTGCCCGCGCTCGGCCTTGGTCTCCTGCAGGCACACGACGTCAGGCTGGTGGTCCGCCATGAACGACTGGAACGTGCCCTTTTTCACCGTGGCCCGGATACCGTTGACGTTCCAGGAGTATATTTTCATTCAGGTTCTTTCGAAGAGTTGCGAAACGGGTAGCGAAGTCTACCGCAGCTGCCCAGGGGGAACGGTCTGGGACGCTACCGCCGCAGCCGCCAAGGTCAACTAAAATAGCCACCGGACGTTCATAGGATGTGGTGTGGTCCATTCTTCTTCGGGTGCTTTCATGAAGACGCAGCGTTTAGTTCGCACCGGTATCCTTGCCGTTACGGTCTTCGGCGGCTTGGCGGCGTGCACCTCGTTGCGTGTGACCTCCGATGTGAATCGGGCTACGGTCGGCACGGTCCAATGCCACACCTTCGCATGGGCGGGCGCCTTCAAGGGCACTAGCCCGATGCGCAATGGCATCGCCAACCCGGTGAATGAAAGCCGGCTGCGCGGCGCCATCACTGCGCAATTGGCCGCGCTGGGCGTACAGCCTGCGGCCAGTGCGGACACGGCGAGCTGCCTCGTCGGCTACGGAATCGGATCCCAAACCGGCATCGAAGGGTCATACCCCGTTGACTGGGGCTGGGGTTACGGCCCCGGGTGGGGTTACGGCGGGTATTGGGGCTGGGATGAGCCCTACGTTTACCGCGAAGGAATCATTGCCGTGGACCTGTATGACGCCAAAAGCAAACAGCCGATCTGGCACGCCTCAGCCAATCAGAGCCTCTACGGCGCGTCCGGTCCCGAGGCGGAGCAGAAGATCGACAAAGCGGTCGCTGCCATCTTCACCAAATACCCGCGCTAACAAACCCTATTGGGTGCGGCCGATGCCGGCCGCCAGGGCCTGTCCGATGCCATCGCACTCCAGAGCGAGCTGTTGCAGCACGTACCCATGCAACATGAAGGTGGTCTGCTCATCGAGCGCCTGAAACGCCAGCCGATAGAACGTGATGGTGGGATGGCGGCTGTCGGCGGCGCCATAAACCATGGCAACCTTCGCTTTCAGACGCAACTCACGCTGGCGGCCGAGAACTTCGACGGTCGTGACGAGCTGCAGCGAATGACCTGCCTCGAGGCCTAAGTTCCGGTCGACCGCGACGCACGCACCGCCGACACTCAGATCGACAATGTTGACCACCTGAGTGTCTGGAACCAAAGCGGTTGCCGGCAAGCTCGTCAGGGCTCGCGGCAACAAATGAATCAGGCGTTTTTCCATTACATCGGGCACGAGAATGTGCAGATGGGGATACGGCTCAAGTGCAACCTTCTGTATCGCCCCGCGGAAACGCAGGACGCGGCTGGTGCTGGACATGCGGCAAAACCAGACCTGGCCCTTTGAAACTGGCGCCAACTCCCTATCCGGACGCATTGGCGCGGTCATGAGCAGACCACGCTCCCCTTGAGATACGCCGATAACCCAACACAGGTAGCTCTCACCGGTTTCCTTCGGCGCGATCTTCACACCACTGCGTGCGCGATGTGAAATGTTGGCGTAGTCGCGACGTAGTGCGGTCAATGGATCGACCGGGTCACTTCCCTCCAACTCGTCCACGACCACGGGATTGTCGCCGTCCGGATGCTCCGCTCTGTAGTATGCGCCCTCCTGCATCAGGCGTTGCAGGCTACGCTCGGACTCGACCACGCGCCCCTGGGCAAGCAGCAGCTTGTGGCGTGAGTCGTAGATAGAAAACGGCAGCGACTTGCCGATGGCGATCCAGCGCTTGTCAACCAGTGTCTTGAAGTCCGTCATCGCAAGAATCAGTCTGCCCCAGCCATGTGGCCTATATCGGCCCGGCCATCCAGGGCACGAGGGCTTAGCGGTGAAAGTGTGCGCCACAGCACCTTCTTTGTGACGCGCTGCCCACTTTCGCGACCCACACATTAACTTAATAAACATCCGGCCGCTCTTGAGAAAAGCACGCCTGCCGCCTTGCATTTGCGGCAGCGGACCGTCTTTTCCTCTGGGGCACCCCATGCAACTGCAACAACTCGGTCTTTCAGGTTACGGTTATTCACCGTCATCCTCGGGCGCGGGCAGCGCAGCCACCGGAGGGACCTCGACTGCATCTGGCGGCGGCACAACCAGCTCGGCGAACGGCGTCAACCCGCCCACGCTCGGCCCGGTGAGTAGCGTCGCCGCACTCGCCAACGTTCGCGAAAGCGAATCACTCAACTTCAAGTTGGCCGATGGCACCCAGGTCACCATCCGCATGCGTGCACACGCCACGGCAATGGGTGCTGCGCAAACGCAAGCTGACGGAACGACTTCGTCCGCCACCGCACTCATTGCCAGCGGCCAACTGCAAATCGAAGTCAAAGGCAATTTGAGCAGTGACGACCTGAATGCCATCAACGCTGTCGTTTCACAGGTCGACTCGCTCGCCACACAATTTTTCTCGGGCGACGTGCAGGGCGCCTTCGCCGCAGCGGCCAGCCTGAATATCGATCCCTCGGAAATCGCCAGTTTCAGCCTCAAACTGTCGTATGCGAGCGAGGTTTACCAACAGGCGACAGCCAACGCTGCGGCGACAGGCGGCTCGACGCTCCCCGCCTCTGGAATCACGACCAACCCGGCGACATCGATTGCGCCCGGGTCAACATCCGCGGCGTCGGCGACCTCAGACCCTTCGTCGGACACTTCGCCAGGCTCCGCCTCGGGTTCGTCCGCCACCCCAGCGGCCAGCCCGCAGCAGATCATCATCAACTTCGTCCAACAGGCGATGTCGAAGCTGCGCGTGAGCTCGGGCGGCTCGCATGACAATGTTTCATTCCGTTGGAAGATGAAGTTGCTGGCGCAGGCGTTGCCTGCCTACGCGCAGGCCCAGGCGGCCGGTGCGAGCGCACCCGCGGGTGCCGCCTCCAGCACCGCAGCTCCTCCTGCGGGAACCTCGCCTGCCGCGACAACCTCGTCCGCTGTGATCGCGTCTGCCGGCGGAAGCTCCCAGGCCACCGCAATCGCACAAACCGCTGCAGCGCCACAACCTGCGAAAGGCGTCACAGCCCTTCAGTCCGCGCGCCTGGCGGCCGATACTTTGAATAGATTAGCGGAGCAGTAATTCCAGGAACGGTCTTAGGTCCAATTCCATGGTGTGGGGTCTGGCCTCAGTTTTTGTTGTCGTTGTCGCCTCGGCGCTCTGGGCCGCGTGGGTGTTCACGCGCCGGCCACGGCCCGTGCGCGCTGGAACCCCGATTCCCGCCAACCAGAAGCGCGATACGCCGCCGCAGCAGCCTGCGGTTGCGACGACACCGGCCCCGGCCGAACCGGTCCCCGAGGTGTTCCCTCTGAGCAGTGAGGAGGTCTTCGCGAAGCTGCATGAGTTGGCGCTCGGGCCGATCACGGCCGGCGAGAGCTGGCCTGCCCCCCACGACGAAATCATCTCGAAGACGGACGCTGTACTGGAGACAGTCGCGACCGAAGACCGCTACGCGCCGCGCCGCCCAAGTCTGCTGCCGCAATTGCTGCGGGCGGTGAATGACGAGGACGTGTCTCGTCGCGAGCTCGTCGCCATCATTTCCAAAGACCCGTCTCTGGTCGGCAATCTCCTCAAGATGGCCAACAGCTCGTTTTACCGGGTGAGCTCGCAGGCTGTTGAAAGCATCGACCGAGCGGTCGTGATTCTGGGCAATGACGGTATCCGTTCGCTCATTGCGGCGGCCCTGACACAACCCATCTTCCAAATCCGTGGCGGCGTTTTCCCGGAGTTCCCCGAGATCGCCTGGGAACACACCTTCCGTACGGCGAGCGCGACGGTCACCCATACCGCCATTGTGGAGAAGTCAGATCCCTTCGCGGCCCAGTTGCTCGGCCTGGTCGCAGGAATGGCCGGCATCGTGGTATTTCGTGTGGCAATGGATCAGTACGACACGCGCCTCACCTTACGGCCGCATCCAGGCGTAGTTGCTTCGTTGCTGGACGCACAGTCGATGGCGGTGGCCAAGCGCATCGCTGCGAGTTGGGGATTGTCCGATCGCATCCAAGCGGCTCTGGACGATCAGACCACCGCGGTCGCGGCCGACCGGCAAACTGCACTCGGGCGCTCGCTCACCTTCGGACGTCTGGCTAGCGCGCTGGCAGTACTACACGCCAACAAGAGCCTCGACGACGTCACCGCGCAGATCTCATTGCCGATCGCCGGTATGCCAGCGACCGAGCTAGGGCGGCTCTGGACACGTCTGACCGCGAAGCAGGAAGCAGCAGCGCCGCGCAAGAATGCAGCGCCACCGCCACGCGCAGCTGCGCGCTAGCCCCCCGCCTGCTTCATCGCGTTTAAGACAAACGCGTAAATATCCGCTGTCTCCTCGATCTGCTTGGCTGTCGGCTTTCCCGCGCCGTGCCCGGCGCGCGTCTCAACGCGTAACAGAATCGGGTTTCCATTCGGATCGGCTCGCTGCATGGCAGCCGTGAACTTGAAGCTGTGGGCAGGATAAACGCGATCATCGTGATCCGCTGTGGTGACCAGGGTCGCTGGATACTTCACACCTGGCTTTACGTTCTGCAGCGGCGAATAGGCCAGCAACGCTTTGAACTCCTCCGGGTTGTCCACCGAGCCGTAGTCTGACTCCCAACCCTTCCCTACCGTGAACTCCCGGAAGCGCAGCATGTCCATGACACCAACTTGAGGCACCGCCGCGGCAAACAGATCCGGCCGCTGCTCCTCCGTAGCCCCGACCAACAGACCGCCATTGGATCCGCCACGGATCGCCAGCCGCTTCGGATTGGTCCAATGCTGCGCAACCAGATATTCGGCCGCGGCAATGAAGTCATCGAACACGTTCTGCTTGTGGGTCTTCATGCCCCCTTCATGCCACGCCCGGCCGTACTCGCCGCCGCCTCGCAAATTGGCCATGGCGTAAACGCCGCCCATCTCGAGCCAGCCCGCCACGGCGGGTGAGAAAGTCGGCTCCAACGAAACATCGAATCCGCCGTAACCGTAGAGGATGGTGCGGTTGCTGCCATCGAGCTTGGTCCCCTTGCGCGAGACGATGTAGAGCGGCACCCGGGTGCCGTCCTTGCTCGGGTAGAACACTTGCTTCGTATCGTAGTCGTCCGGATTGAACCCCTGCAGTTTTGGCGCCTTCCACAAAGAGCTCGCGCCCGTTGTCAGGTCGAGCCGATAAACGCTCGACGGCGAGGTAAAGCCACTGTAGGTATAGTAAGTCTCGTGATCCTCGATGCGGCCCTCAAAGCCCGCCGCGTCCCCGAGACCCGCCAAGCTCACTTCGCCGAGGAGCTTGCCCTGCGGCGTATAGCGGCGCACGGCGCTATGTGCGTCATGGAGATATTCGGCTACCAGCTGCCCACCGACCAGGGTAACCCCACTCAACGTATCGGCACCCTCGGGCACGACGGTGCGCCAGTTCGTCGGGTCGGGCTTCGCAAGCTCGATGGCCACGACCTTGTAGCGCGGCGCGCCCTCGTCCGTCAGAACATACAACGTCGCCCCGATATTGCCGATGAAGGTATGCACGGCAGTTGGTTTCGGAATGATGGGCTGTATCGGCCCCGCCGCACCTGCGGCGGACAGGTCCTGCACCAACAGCGTGTTCTGCACTTCATCGCCGTGATTCGCCTGGACAATGAGGTAATGGCCGTCGTCCGTTACAGAGCCGCCCACGAACCAGTCCGGATCGTCATTGCGGGTGTAGACCAGCTTGTCCTGCGCCTGCGGCGAGCCCAGCCGATGGAAATATAGCTTCTCATACGTATTGGCGGCTTTGAGCACATCCCCGCCCTTGGGCGCCTCGTACGCGGTGTAATAGAACCCTGAGCCGTCCTTGAGCCAGCTGCCGCCCCCCGCTTTGGACCAATGGATCTCATCCGCAAGGTCCGCTCCGGTATCCACGTTGCGCACATGCCAGATCTGCCAGTCCGACCCCGCATCCGACAACGCGTACGCAAACAGCTTGCCGTCGTCACTGACGGCGGTTTCACGTAACGCGACGGTGCCATCCTTCGACAGTGCGTTGGGATCGAGCAGTACGTGCCCGGGGGTCGCCGGATCGGTCGTTACATAAATGACCGACTGGTTCTGCAACCCGTCGTTGTGAGTGTAGAACCAGTGACTACCGTGGTGGATCGGCGCAGACCAGCGCTCGTAGTTCCAGATCTGGCGCAGGCGCTGTGCGATGGCATCACGTTGCGGAAGCGCGTTCAGATAATTGCGGCTGAGTTTGTCCTCCGCCTGGACCCAGGTGCGCGTAGCCGGCGAATCGATATCCTCCATCCATCGATAAGGGTCGGGAACCTTCACGCCGTGAAAGTCCGCGACTACAGTATCGCGGGTGGCGTTCGGATAGGTGAGCGATTGTCCCGTGGTGGCCCAGGCCACAGTAGCCCAGGTTCCAGTAGCAAACAGCGACAGCAGAAGGATGCGCCAGAGCATGCGGTCTCCTGTGCGGCGGGTGCCGCGAAACCGTCGATTCTACGCGCAATGCGGGCGGAGCAAGCCGGTGCGGAACACCGGTCGTCGCGGGACTAACTCGTCCCGCGACAATTGTGGATCTTCAGCGCCGTACCCAGCGGCCCTCGGACTGGTGCCAGCCGTCGCGCTCATGAACCCAACGATGCGGTTCCCAACGGTAGCCCCGGCGCGGAGCCTCCCAGTGACCGCCTCTCCAGACGTGACGTCCGCCCTCCCATCCCCAGTACCCGCCGATCCAGACATAACCCGGGGAGGGAGCAACTCCGTAGGTCTCGACGACCGGCGCGGGCGGCGCAACGGCAATTGCCGGCCCGGCGGCGTAGTAGCCACGCGCCGGATACACCACGCAGGCGCTCAGGGCCGCGGACAGAGCGGTCACGATCGCTGCATTTCTTACTAAAACGCGCACGTTGCGCATAAGGTTCCTCGCCGTGTTTTGGTCGTTCACCCAGGATAAGAACGCATGAGCGGTCAAGTGGTGCACAGATCCTGGATTTGCAGTAGATCGTGGTCGCGCACGGCTGAACGTAACCTGAAAAAAGCGCGCCGCGCGGCAGTGTACAATTGAGCCCATGAACGTGTTACGAGAAGCGAACTACATCACGGTGCCGTGGAAAAACGGCGGCGGTCTGACTCGGGAAATTCTCAAAGTCCCCTCGGACGCGCCGATGTTTGACTGGCGGCTGAGCTTGGCCAGCATCGAAATACCCGGGCCCTTTTCCACCTTCGACGGCTACCAGCGCACTCTGGTGCTGGTCCGCGGCGCCGGGGTCCAACTGGACTTCGGAGCAAACGGTCAGGTGAGCTTGCGCGCACCCGGGCAGACCGCGGTGTTCGACGGCGCATGGAGCACGAGTTGCACTCTCATCGACGGTCCGTCCACCGACCTCAATCTGATGGTCGCGAAAGCACGGGCCGAGGCCGACGCGCGCGTGATGGCACTAACTACGCCGGAGCTCATACGGACGACGGACTGGGAGGAGACCCTGGTCTGTTGTATTTCAGGTTCTGTGCAGACCGAGAACACTGCCGGGGAGATCGCGACACTCGGCGCTGCGGACATCGCCCGTTGCAACCCGGAAGACGGAGTCCTCACCTGCGGGCCATTGGGAGTGGAGCCCGCGTTGGCTTTCATCGCCAGCGTGCGGCATCACAAAACCTGATCGCGCAACAGAGCACTGAAAGCGCCGCGGTGTTGATCGACATCCGCGCAGGTCGTATTGATGATGCTCAGCCGTTTGCAATAGCGGTTCACCATCGCGTCGCCGCTCATCCCGATGAGACGATGGAGCAGCAACGCCTGCTGTCCCACGAGGCGGGCGGCCTTGCCCACGAAGGCCTTCGCCGCTGACAGTACCCGGTGACGCTCGGCGCGGTCCGTATCGCGACAGCGCGCGGCGGCCAGCCAGCTCATGGATTTCGCTTGGATCGTCATGAGAAACATCTCGGTCATCCGCTGCTCCGCGGGCCGGCAGCGTGTGTTGAGATGGGTGAGCGTGGCTTCGTTCAGCGCCTCCATGATGCCCACCGCTTCGGCACAGGAGGCCGCCATAGCGCGGTCGACCGCCTTCTCCAGAGCTGTCAGCGCAAAACCGGCCGAACCCAGCCGCGCAGACGTCGGGACTCTCACCCCCTCGAGTGTCAGGTCCGCAGCCGAACGTCCATCCTGAGTGCCATAGCCCATCACCGTCAGGCCTTTCATCTTCGGCTCGACCAGAAACAGGGAGAGCCCGCCGGCGGACTCATCGCGCGCTGAGACAATCAACAAGTCAGCGAGCGGCGCCTCGAGCACTGCAGCCTTGCTGCCCGTCAGCGCATACCATCCTTTCCCACGCCGCGCAGTCGTGCCCACGTGATCGAGAACGTAGCGAGCACCGGCTTCGTGGTGCGCGAGAGCCGCACGACAATCGCCAGCGGCGATACGGGGCAACAGTTGCGCGCGTTGCGCGACCGTGCCGTAGTCGCGAATCAGACCGCCGCCGGTCACGACGGTACTCATGAAGGGCTCGAGCACCAGCCCCCGTCCGAGCTCCTCCATCACCAGCATGATTTCCATGGGGTCGCCCGGACCCAGGACACCGAGACCAAAAACTCCTTGCTCCGCCAGGCGGCGCCAGAATTTAGGACTACTACCGTGCGGCGAGCCCCGCGGCATCTTGCGGCGTTCGAGCGGGTATTCGCGTGCGATCAAGCGCCGCAGCGAATTGCGCAGCACCGTTTGGTCTTCGGTCAAATCAAAATCCATGGCTGTTCACCTCGTGAGCGCTCACAGTCCCCCAGGTTCTGCCGGGCCAAGAGGTTGCCCGGCAGGGAGCGCGCCGATATTTCAGCATCTTCGGGCCTGAAAGTGTCTACCGTATTTCGACATCGTGGAAATTCATATTCACACGCTCATTACGGCGTGGATATTTGGCGTAGGTCCAACCTGCGCTCGGGAACCACTTGTCGCGGTTTCGCGGTACGATCAGCTCCATGTCAGCACTATTCGATCTCTGCGGCCGTGTGGCCGTGATCACCGGCTCCTCCCGAGGCATTGGCCGTGCCGTAGCAGTACGGCTCGCCGAGCACGGCGCCAAGGTTGTCATTTCCTCGCGTAAGCTCGAGGCGTGCCAGCTAGTCGCGGACGAAATAAACACCGCGCGCGGTGCCGGCACGGCGGTAGCCGTCGCGGCCAACATTTCCTCCAAGGAAGACCTGGTGAGCCTCATCACCCAGGCGCGCGAGGCGTTCGGCAAGATCGACATCCTGGTATGCAACGCGGCCACCAACGTGCACATGGGGCCAATGGCCACCGTCAAGGACGAGCAGTTCCGCAAGATCCTCGACAACAACATCCTGTCGAATCACTGGCTTATCCAACTCGTCGCGCCCGAAATGAGCGCGCGCCGCGACGGTGCGATTGTCATCGTGTCCTCGGTGGCCGGCCTGCAAGGCTCGGCGATGCTCGGGGTGTACGGCTTGTCGAAGGCGGCCGACCTGCAACTCGCGCGCAACCTGGCCGTGGAGCTCGGGCCGCACAACATCAGGGTCAACTGTGTCGCTCCCGGAATCATCAAAACCGATTTTGCGCGCGCTCTATGGCAAAACCCGATGATCGCCAAGGCAAGCGAGGCGACCACACCACTGCGCCGGCTGGGTGACCCGGATGATGTGGCCGGCGCCGTCGTGTTCCTGTGTTCGCCAGCGGGGCGCTATATCACAGGGCAAAATCTGGTGATCGACGGCGGAGCCACCATCGGAGGCGGCTCCACGCGGGCGCAGTAGCGCGGCTGCAGGTCAGCGACCGCAGCTTTAGCGACTCGCGGCGCCGCCAGCCGCGGCAGGCGTAGCGACTCCCGGCATGGTCAGCCCGCGATACTCGATGAGCGGCCCGATATCCGGGTCCTTGCCGTAAAACTCCTTGAACATCTCCTGCGGATCCGCGGTACGGCCGCGCGACAGGATCCTGGCGCGCAGATAATCGCCATTGGCTCGCGTCAGGCCGCCGTGTTGGTGCATCCACTGTCCCGTATCCCGGGCCAACACTTCGCTCCACATGTACGCGTAATATCCTGCCGAATAGCCTCCGGAGAAGATGTGGGTGAAGTATTCGGAATGGTAGCGCGGCGGCACCGCCGCATAGTCGACACCATTCTTTTTCAGCGCCGCGGCCTCGAACGCTGGAACCTCCGCCGCCGAGGGCGCCTGCGAGGGGTTGATGAGGTGCCACTCCTGATCGACCAGAGCGGCCGCCAGGTACTCGGTGGTCGCATAGCCCTGGTTGAATTTCTGCGCCGTCAATACCTTGCTCAACAACTCCGGCGGCATGGGAACACCGGTCTGATAGTGCTTCGCGAAATGGGCGAGCACCGCGGGCTCACGGGCCCACATCTCGTTGTACTGTGACGGGAACTCGACAAAGTCCCGCGGGACGGCGGTCCCGGACAGCAGCGGATACTCCACGTTGGAGAGCATTCCATGGATTGCGTGACCGAACTCATGGAACAGTGCCGTGACCTCATCGAAGCTCAACAGTGTCGGACGCCCCTGCTGCGGCTTCGGGATGTTGAGATTGTTGACCACCACCGGCTGGTAGCCGAACAACTTCGACTGCCGTACCAGGTTGTCCATCCAGGCCCCGCCGCGCTTGCTGTCGCGCGCGAAGTAGTCACCCAGAAACAGGGCCAGCGGCTTGCCGTCCTGGTCGAATACCTCGAACACGCGCACGTCCGGCTCATACACGGGCAGGTCTTTACGCTCTTTGAACGTCAGACCGTAGAGCTTCTGGGCGGCATAAAACACCCCGTCGTGGAGCACGTGATCCAGCTCGAAATAGGGGGCGACCTGCGCCTCGTCGAAGTCATAGCGGGCCTTGCGCAGCGCCTCGGCATAGTAAGCCCAATCCCAGGGTTGCAACTTGAACGGCTGGGTGTGGTGGCGCGCGGCCTCGGCATCAGCGATCTTCTGCATCTCGGCGGCATCATGTTGAGCGCTCGCCAGTGCGGCCGGCACCAGATGAGCGAGGATCTCGTGCACGGCGGCGGGCGTAGCGGCAGACTCGTCCTCGAGTTGGTATGCAGCGTGGTTCGCATATCCAAGCAGCTGCGCACGCTCGGCTCGCAACTTCACTACCTTCGCGATGACGGCATTGTTGTCGGCCGCTCCGCCACTGGCACGCTCGATCGAAGCCTTGTAAATCTTCTCGCGCAGCGCCCGGTTTCTCAGCCGCGCCAGCGGCGGCTGGTTCGTCGTGTTCTGCAGAGTGATGAGGTACTTGCCAGTGAGCTTACGAGCCGCTGCCGCACGCTCGGCCGCTCCGATCTGTTCGGGCGAGAGTCCATCGAGCTGCGCCGCGGTATCGACCACGACCGCGCCGTCCTTGCTGGCTTTCAACACGTTCTGCCGGAACTGTGTCTCCAGAGAGGCGATTTCTTCGTTGAAGGCGCGCAGCCGCGCTTTGTCCGCATCGGAGAGCTTCGCTCCGGCACGGACGAACTGGGTATGGTAGCGCTCCACCAGTTGCCTGGACTGCGAATCGAGCCCCAGGCTCGCACGCTTTTGGTACAAAGAGTCAACACGCGCGAACAACGCGTTGTCGAGCAGGATCGAATCCTGGTGCGCCGCGAGCTTCGGCGTCATCTCGGTGTCGATTGCATCCAACTCGGAATTGGTATCCGAGGCGTTGAGATTCGAAAATACGATGCTCACGCGCTCGAGCAACTGCCCCGAACGCTCCAGCGCCACCATGGTGTTCTCGAAAGTAGCCGGCTGCGGATTGTGCGCGATGGCGGCGACTTCCTGACGCTGCTCGCGCATGCCGGCCTCGAATGCCGGTCGGTAGTCCGAGTCCTTGATCTTGTCAAAGGGTGGCAGGTGGTACGGCAGCGTGCTCGGGCTCAGAAACGGGTTGTCCGTCATTGATATGGATCCTTGGTTCGAGACTGCGGCAGGTCCCTGCGGTGCGACTGTGGCCGGCGCGGCTGCGGGTCCCGCAGCGAGAATCGCCAGCAATACGAAGCTCATGCTCATCCCCTCCTTAGATTGAGCTATGTATTCTCCCAGACTGCGTTACATCGGTACACTACACAGATCAGCGCATCGGCCCTCCCCCGGGCGATCGCAGTATTTACGGGAACTGATATATGGCCATTGCACAAGACTCCGTCGTAACCCTCCACTACACGCTGAAAGACGACGCGGGGGAAGTTATCGACAGCTCGAGCTCGGGAGAGCCGCTCGCCTACCTCCATGGACACGGCAATATCGTCCCCGGTCTCGAACGAGAGCTGACAGGGAAGAACGCGGGCGACAAGCTGAGCGTCACAGTCACCCCCGCCGACGGCTACGGCGAGTTCAATAAGGACCTCATTCAGAAGGTGCCGCGCCGCACGCTGAAAGGTATCAAGAACCTCAACGTTGGGATGCGCCTGCACGCGCAGACTGCTCATGGACCGCAGGCTGTCACTGTGACGCAAATCCTGGGCGACATGGTGACGCTCGACGGCAATCATCCGCTTGCCGGCAAGAGCCTGAACTTCGACATCGAAATCACGGACGTGCGCGCGGCGACGCAGGAAGAGCTCGAGCACGGACACGTGCACGGGCCCGGCGATCACCATCACCACTGAGGCGCCAGATTGCACGCCGCTATCTGCGTTCGGGCGTGCGCATTTCGCCGGAGGAGATTGTCATCACCTCGGGCGCGCTCGAGGCCCTCAACCTGAGCTTGCAGGTTTTAACCCGCCCGGGCGACATCGTCGCGGTGGAGTCGCCTGCTTTCTACGCTTGTCTGCAGGCCATCGAGGCACTGCGCCTGCGCGCCATCGAGATTCCTTCGCAGCCGCGCGACGGCGTCGATGTTGGAGCTCTGGCCCATACCCTCGAGCGCCACCCGGTGCGCGCCTGCTGGCTCATGAGCAACTACCAGAATCCGCTCGGCGCTCTGGTGCCGGAGGACAAGAAGCGCGACATCGCGCGCCTGCTCGACAAACATGACATTGCGCTCATCGAGGACGATGTCTACGCCGAGTTATTCTTCGGCCGCCAACGCCCAAAGCCGGTCAAGGCATTCGACCGTAAGGGACTGGTGCTCAACTGCGGCTCCTTCTCCAAATCTCTCGCGCCCGGATACCGCGTCGGCTGGGTGGCCGCGGGTCGCTTCGCCACCGCGCTCCAGCGGCGCAAGGTCATGAGCTCGTTGTCAACGAGCGCGCCAGCGCAGGATGCGATCGCTCTTTACTTGAGCGAAGGCGGCTACGAGCGCCATCTCGCCGCACTACGCCGCGCGTTCGCCGCCCAACAGGCGGCGGCGTTGAATTCGTTGGCGCGGCATCTGCCTGCGGATGTGCGTATCTCGCGCCCCGAAGGCGGGTATTTTCTGTGGCTGCAGATGCCCGAGGGGCGCGACGCGATCGACATTCACCGCCGCGCGCTCGAGCAAGGCGTCAGCATTGCTCCAGGTCCGATATTTTCCGCAAGACGCGCCTTCCGTAACTGCCTGCGCTTGAACTACGGACATCCGTGGAGCCCGATAGCGGACGCGGCGGTGCGCACTCTCGGTCGCATTTTGCGCACCTAGCGCTACTCGTCCTGCGCCGCCAGATGCACAAACACCTCTTTCATTGCGTCGACTCGCGCCAGATACGTGCGCGGATCGTGGTCTCCGCAACGTTGCCCGGGCAGGAAACGAAACCCGTGGCGCGCATACAGATCGCCAGCGCCGGCACCACATAAGTGAATGGTGGCGGCCAGGTGCCGCTTCTGTTGCAGCGTGGCGTGTGTAATTCCATAGCGCGCGAGGGTACTCGCCACGTGCACATCCAGATACGCTGAGGTGAGCTCGACCGCGTGACTGGGAATCACCCGCAGATAGAAGCTGTTGAGCCAGCAGGAATGCACATCGTCCCACTTGCCCTCCGTTGCAACAGCATGTCCGTGGATGCAGTAGTGTCGCGCCTCGTCGAATGTGCCATCGGTCATCTGGTACATGCCCACCGCGCTGGTGGCGGGTCGATAGATCTCGAAGGGCTTCAACTTCCACGACCAGCGCCAATAGGTGCGCGCGATGGGATTACCCGATCCCTCCACCTGCGCCAGTGCCGCCAGCAGCTCGGGCGAAATGGTGCCGGTGGAGTGCTTACGGAAAATGGGCGCGTAGCTGCGCCAGGTCTCAGGAGGCGTCTTGAAGAGTGTGCCGCTGACCGGAAAAAACAACTCCGAAGGCTTGCGGATGACCTGATAGATCCAGTTCGTCGCGAGCCACACCACCACCACCACGGTGAATACCGTAACAACCCGGATGAGACCGGGAGCGCGCCGGAAGCGGCGCACCCAGCGACGTCGCGTGGTGGCGGTGGGCCAGAGTTTGGCCAGCTTGGATCGCTTGCGGCGCGACTTGCGCGGCTTGCGGGTCGTGGCGGAGGGCAATGAGCGACTTGATTTCCTGGGTCGAAGAACCTGACTATGGCAAGAGAACGCCGCCGGCGCCACTGCAACGAATCCGTCCTGCCGCACGGCCGCTACAAACCCGCGACACCCAAATCCCACGTCATGCAAAATCCCTCGTCATCCGAAATCAGCTGTGTCGAGCTCGAAACCGGCCCGAATCCTTCTGCTAGCGTCATCTGGCTGCATGGACTAGGCGCCGATGGCCATGACTTCGAGCCGATCGCGCCGGAACTGGTGCGCCCTGGAGAACGCTCGCTGCGCTTTGTGTTTCCGCACGCACCAGTAAGGCCGGTGACGCTCAACAACGGTTATCGGATGCGGGCGTGGTACGACATCCACAGCCTCGAGCGCCTCGCGATGCAGGACGAAGCCGGCATTCGCGCCTCACATGCCATTGTCGAAAGCCTGATCCGTCGCGAAAACGAGCGCGGCATCCGTACCGATCGCATCGTGCTCGCCGGGTTTTCTCAAGGCGGCGCTATGTCGCTTTACAGCGGCACCCGCTATCCGGAGAAGCTCGCGGGCATCATAGGTCTCTCGTGTTACTTACTGCTCGAGTCGCAGCTCACAACCGAGAAGGTTGCCGCGAACCAGGCAACGCCCATCTTCCTAGGCCACGGCTCCCAGGATCCGGTCGTGAATCCGATCCTCGGGCAGGAAAGCCGGCGAGTGTTGGAACAAGAAGGGTATGCCGTCGAGTGGCACTCCTATCCGATGCCCCATTCGGTGTGTCCGCAGGAAGTCGCCGACATTGCAGCTTGGCTGCGGCGTGTGCTCTGAACCGGCGGCGGTTCTGACCGACAGGCGCATCTGAATGCCGCGCCGGGCGCGGTCGCCCGCCGTCCACAAACGACGAGGCCGCCCCCATCGGCAGGCGGCCCCATTACCAGCCCTCAGCGCTGGTCGCAGGCGCTAACGCCAGTCTTTGGGGCTGGCGCTAGCCGTTACTCCTCTGGCCGTTACCGCCGGCCCTCAGGTCGATGGTTCCCGCCACCCTGCTGCTGCGGATGCCCACCACCGACACCGCCTTGGGGGCGCCCGCCGGCCCCAGGCATTGGACCAGGACGTCCACCGCCGGGGTTCGGATGGAAGCCGCCCTGAGGGCCCGCATTGGGTCGGAAGCCGCCACCAGCCCCAGGATTCGGCCGGAAGCCACCACCTGTGGCGCCCGGATTCGGCCGGGACCCCGGGTTAGCCCCCGGGTTCGGGTGGAAACCACCGCCCGCTCCAGGGTTCGGACGGGGAGCGCCCGCGGCTCCAGGATTCGGCCTCATACCGCCCCCGTTCGGAGGACCCCTATGCATTTCATTATTACGAGCCATCGAGTTCGGCTGCGAGCCCCTGCCAGGCCGGCCGGCATTCATCGCAGGTGAACCGGCGCCACCAGGGCGCGAACCCTCGGAACCAAAATGGCCGGCAGAGCCAGGTCCGCCCGCATGCGCTTCGGTACCAACACGGCCCGCAGGCGAGCCACCGGGGTGACCCTCAGGCCCGCGGCCTGCTGGCCCCGAACCAACATGCCCCTGCGGACCACGTGCGCCCGGACCGGCGTTACGCGCCATGTCGTGGGCCGCCCCACCCTGCGGGCCGCTGCCGCGCGCGCTCACTACACCGCGCCCCGAAAACTGCCCCGGACGCTCAGTTGCAGCAACCGACGGCCGGCCGTGGTTAAAGGACGCACGCAGGTTTCTGTCGTTCGATGCGAAGTGCTGATGGTCCCTTTGCGCCGACGTGGCTTCAAAGTGGTGCTCGCGCTGCGCGGACAGCTCGTGTGCCGTCGCACGCACCTGAAGGCCGCCAGGACCGCCGTTGAAGCTCGTGTGGTTATTCACGGTCACGTTGTTGATAACAGTACGGTTGTAGATGTTGGTCACGTGCACGGAGCCGACATTAGCCACCGAGCGGTTATAGAAGAACGCTCCGCCGCGCCAGTAGCCGCCCTGGAATCCAACACCGGTATAGCCAAAGCCGTAATTCACGCCGCCGTAGAAGCCCACGTGTGGCCCCCAGTAACCCCCGTGCCAGAGGTAGACCCCGCCCGCTCCCCAGCCCCAGTAGCCGGGCGTCCAGAGGAGCCCAGGCTGGGGTGGCAGCACCCAGGTGCCCGGCACCCAGTAATAGTCACCATCACCCCAGGCCCAGTAACCCGGGCTCCAGATATACCCGGGCGCGGGTAGAGGAGGCTGCACGTAGACCGGGAGCACCGGCGGTGGGACGGTGATCGATACACCGATGGCGACACCCGCCTGCGACACGGCAGGGAGCGCGGGGAGCGTGGCTAGCGCTATCGCCGGTATAAGGGTTTTGAGCCAAAGTTTACGCATGATCCCCTCTCCTGCCGATTCCTGAACAGTCACTGAACACCGGGGTTTCGATATTCAGGACGGGGCTCTTTGTCGAGTCCCCGTCAGCTTAACCCAACGCGGGCCGCCTGTGTCCGTTGACGCGCAAATATCGACGGCGTTCACGCTACATTCATTCACGTTGGGCTCAGGCGCCGGCCGCACTTCCGCGCGATATAACTTCCAACTCCAGGACCCGCCAATTCTAGAACCAACTGTAGTTGAAACTGATACTGATGCGTTCGGCCGCCACGATGTTGGGGGGCACCTCATGGCGCAGCCAGCTCTCGAACAGCACCACGTTCCCCGCCTCCGCGGGAATCACGAACCACGGTCGGCTCTGCGGACGCGCGTTCGCCAAGCGCGGCGGGGCGGCCATGAAGCGTTCCAGGCGCGGATCCTCGAACTTGAGTCCCGGCGATCCCTTCGGAGTCTTGACGTAGTACGTTCCGCTAATGGTGGCGAGCGGGTGCAAGTGCAAGCCGTGCACGACCTGCCGCGGCATGATATTCACCCAGCAATCGGTCATGGCGAGCGTGCGCCCCTCCAGATCGAATTCCAGCGCCCGGGCGAAGGCCGCCACGTGCCGATTCAGCTTGCGCTCCAAAGTGGCGAAAGTCGGCGACAATTGATGCATGCGGCTCGCGGAGTTATAAGACGTGAACCCGCCGGGATAGTTTTTCGCGGACCAGCGACGGCCGGCCTCGTCGTCGTGGCGGAGCTGCAGACATTCTCGCAGCAGGCGGTCGTTGAGCTCGCGCCAGCCGGTCTGGCTGAGTCGCGCTGAATGGACCAGCGTTGGAAAAAGCGTATGCGTCGTCATGAGACGCGATTATATGAAACAGTCATCGTACGGCACATGGCACTCCCCGCTTGCGGCGGCTGATCTGGCCGGATCCGCGATCACACTCAACTATGTACAGGTCGCGGACGGAAATCCGTATTGGGTAGAAAGTCGACCGGCTGAGGGCGGCCGTAACGTCATGGTAACCAGCGCCGCGGACGGTGGCGCGAAAGACTTGACGCCTCCGGGATTCAACGCGCGCACGCGCGTTCATGAGTATGGAGGCACACCGTACGCCGTCAGCCGCGGCCTGATGTATTTTAGCAATTTTGCAGACCAACGCGTCTACGCGCACCGCCATGGACAAGCACCCGTGGCGCTCACACCCGAGGGCTTCCGCTACGCCGACTACGAGATCGAAAGAAGCGGAGAGCGCCTTTTCTGCGTCCGGGAGGATCACACCGGCAGCGGCGAGCCGAAAAACGCGATAGTCGCTCTCGATGCCACCTCCGGCGGCCCAGGTACCGTGCTCTTCGACAAGAGCGACTTCGTGGCCTATCCCCGTGTGAGCCCCGACGGCCGACGCATTGCGTGGGTCGCGTGGAACCATCCGGACATGCCTTGGGACGCCACCACACTTTATGTGGCGAATCTCTCGGGTACGAAACTCTCCCATATCGCGGCCATTACCAGTGGGCTCCAGGAATCGGTCGTAGAGCCCCGCTGGGATTCTGACGGCACGCTCTACTTCATATCCGACCGCTCCAACTGGTGGAATCTCTATCGCTATAAGGACAATAGGATCACGGCGGGCGCGATACTCGAGGCGGAGACCGCAGGGCCGCTCTGGACCTTGGGACAAGCTAACTATGCTCTCACAGGAGACGGACGCGCAGTCGTACGCTATACCGTAAGCGCGCGCGACAAGCTCGGCGTAGTGGACCTGCGGTCGGGAAAACTCACCCCACTGGACCTGCCGTTCGTTGCCCTTTCGAACATTCAACTCCTGTCTGCGCGCACCGCACTCGCGGTGGCCGCCACACCCACCGCGGAAGCGGCACTGGTGGCGATCGACTTGAACACCAGCGAGCATCGCGTATTGCGCGCACCGGGAACGGTCAAGTTGGATCCTGCCTTCATCTCGGTGGCCGAAGCCGTCGAATTCCCCACCGCCGGCGGCCGAACGGCGCATGCGTTCTACTATCCGCCATTGAACCCCGACTTCAGCGCGCCGGCGCAGGAAAAGCCACCGCTGGTCGTGAAGGTGCATGGCGGCCCCACGAGTCACTCAAAATCGGAATTCGCGTTGGCGACCCAATATTGGACCACGCGAGGTTTTGGGCTGTTGGATGTCAATCACGGGGGCAGCAGCGGGTTCGGCCGCGCCTACCGTGAGCGCCTCAAAGGACAGTGGGGTGTCGTCGATGTAGGCGATGTCGTCGCCGCGGTGAGGCACTTGATCAACTCTGGCAGAGTAGATGGCAAGCGTGCGGCGATTCGGGGTGGCAGCGCGGGCGGCTTCACGGTACTGGCCGCATTGGCATTTCACGACGTCTTCAGGGCGGGAGCCAACTACTACGGTGTAAGCGATCTGGAGGCACTCGCACGGGAGACGCACAAATTCGAAGCACGCTACCTGGACCGGCTGGTCGCGCCGCTGCCCCAGGGGCGCGACATCTACGAGGCGCGCGCGCCGATCCGACACTTGGAAGGCTTCGAGGCGGCACTGATCACGTTTCAAGGCGCGGAGGACAAAGTGGTACCGCCCGACCAATCAAGAGCGATTGTGGCAGCGCTGCGAGCCAGGGGCGTACCCGTGGCCTATATCGAGTTCGAGGGCGAGCAACATGGGTTCCGCAAGGCAGAGACTATCGTTCGCTCGCTCGAGGCGGAGCTGGCGTTTTACGGACAGGTGTTTGGGTTCACGCCAGACGGACCATTGCCGCCAGTCTAAAGTACGCGCGAGGCGCCCTGCGCCGCGACCCCGACAGCCCGAAACGCCGCGCCCGACCGCTCCAGCGTGGTGCACGAGCCAGGTTGTGGGCGACAGACCACCACTCGATCATCGCCTGATGACCAACTCATCACGGCGTTGATGACCATGAAGTGCGATACCACCACCGTATCGGCGGCAACAGCGAGCAGGCAGTCGATTGCCGCGCGGCGCCAGTCCTGGATAGCAGAGTCGAGGTCGCTCCAGTTGCGCTTCGTCAAGACCTTCAGCCACTCACCACGCTCGTTGAGTGTCATGCCCGGCGGCGACGGAATTTCCGTGATCCGGCTGTCAACCGTTGCCGGCCGTTGCCAGATCAATTCAAACTCGGCGGCCGTCTCACGCGCCCGGCGCATGGGACTGGCGATGACAGGCAGCGGACCCCGCTCGGCGAGCGCGCGCGCCGCCTGCCCGGCCTGACGCCGCCCGGCATCATCGAGCCCTGGGTCGAGCTGTGTGTTCCAGCCCGCTTCCGCCTGCCCGTGGCGGATGAGATAAATCGTCGTCACTTGTGAGTCTCCATGAGCATCAACTTCGCGCCCGCCCGCCCTTGATCTCGTTGCGCTGGTCACGCAGAAACGGCCGATCGATCTGCTCGGCATAAAGCCCGATGTCTCCGGCTGTAACACCGCAGGCCCTGAAGTGCTCCTTCCACCCGTCAACGACCCGCGCGACGGCGCGCATTTCCCGGACGGCATCGTCCCTGCGGAGCGCAAACATCTGACACATCGTCAAGGCGTTCGCCAGCGTCGAATCAGCTTCCTGCTCTCCGATACGCATCTGCTGAAAGCCGAGCGCCTGGCCGCAGGGCAGAACGTCATACGCCGGCGACAACTCGTACTGTTGCGCATCGGTCATCAACACCGCGTGATTTTTCTCGTGGTCGTCCGTATTGTCGATCAGGATGTTGAAAACCATGCGACGAAACAACTCCCGCATGTGGCCGACGTAAACATCCCCCTCGGTAACACCCCTGCGGCGGAGCAATTGCGCCAGCTCCGGATAACCGAAGCGCTCGCCGGCAGCCCGCAAAGCCACATACGCCGAAAGACAATGCAGCCGCGACCCCTGATTTCGATCGAAGCGCTTGATGGCGACCGCGTGGCCGTGAGTGAGAGCGACAGCCATGGTTGCAGCGACTCGAATTTCAGCTTTCTGCGCGAGTGTCATTGCCGCGTGCTCGATGAGCGGTGTGTCGGTTGGCTCGCCATCGGCGAACTTGATTACCCATTGCTCGCCAGCGATGTTCAGCAAAGCCTTGGGGCGCGCGCCGCCCATGGTGACGCCCGGCGAAATGAGGCGCTTCTGCTCGGGGGGAACGGGCTCGTTTTCCTGGACCTTGCGGATGAGGCCGTGAATCGCGTCAGCCTCATCGAGCGCCGGCAGTGGCCCCAATCTCCGCGGTAGATACTCCTCGCCTGAGGTGGAGACGCCTAGCGCACCGAAGCGGTCATCGCCGGCAAAGTACAGATACTCCAGCAACGACAAGCGCGGTGGCTTGTCGATAAATCGAATCACCCTCTCGCCCCATCGGTCGGGCCGTGCATCGTCAACTGCACCTACCGCGGTGCCTTTCTCCGCCGGCAGGAATACCTCGTCGATGAGCGGCAGGTCCTCGCTCAGTGGAAAACCGCGCTGGAGCCAGGAGTCGGCGTAGCGAAGCGAGACACCCTGGATGGAGCGTGCCAGATTGAGTTCGGCGACGAGGAGAGGCTGGCTAGGACGGGTGAGCAACCAGAGGTAGAGGCGATCCGAAGGCACATACGCCGCAGCACGCACCCCGCGGGCCCCGGCGTTGGCGTTGGCGCTGGCGACTCCTCCACCTCCGCTCACGTTATTTGTCACGAGCGAGCCGAGCCTCAGCTGACGCATTGGACCGCACGGCACGACGCTTCAGCGCGTTCCGTACGTCGTTCTCCAAGGCACCGCGATCGTTTCCAGGCGCCGCAAGCTCGGGTAGAGCGGCAACCCTACCGATTAACCATAATGCGGTGGCGTAGATCCCCATGCCGACCCCCGGATCGCCTCGCTCTAATCGGATCAGGGTCGGTACGGAGCATCCGAGCCGCTTAGCCCAGGCTCGCTGCGACTCTCGACGCCTCACCCGGGCGATGGCGAGGTTCTCGCCCAAACTCCGCAGAGCCTGCTCCGCGGCAGGTGGCATAGCCGTCAAGGCTGCAGGACTCTTCGGCATGGCCCACCCTCCTCATATAATAAAGAGTTTACCAATTCCGCCATTTTGATCAAGTCTATATTAGTCGAGCTGAGCACCCTCGACTAACAAAGACTTTATCAAATCCATTCCATTGGTAACATCTATTTGAGTTAGAGACCCAGCTCACTCAATCCCGGGTGCCCGTCCGGCCGCCGTCCCAGTGGCCAATGGTATTTGCGGTCGGCGGCCGCAATCGGCAGATCGTTGATGCTCGCAATCCGCAGGCGCATCAGCCCCTGATCGTCGAACTCCCAATTCTCGTTACCGTAGGAGCGGAAGTGCTGTCCGCTGTCGTCGTGCCACTCGTAAGCGAAGCGAACGGCGATTCGATTGGCGGTAAAGGCCCAAAGCTCCTTGATGAGCCGGTAGTCCAGCTCCCGACTCCACTTTCGCCTCAGGAAGGCGACGATCTCCGCCCGTCCATGAACGAACTCGGCACGATTTCTCCAGCGGCTGTCCTCCGTATAAGCCTGCGCGACCGCATCAGGATTGCGGCTGTTCCAGCCGTCCTCGGCCAGACGGACCTTCTGAGCAGCAGTCTCGGCGGTAAAGGGAGGCAGAGGTGGGCGCGACATGGGAAACCTCCTGATTTCGTTTTCCGTAACGGGCTCACATTATCCCTGAACTGCCATAACATGCCGGCGGCGGCGCGAGCGCATCAGGACGCGATGGCTACCGGAAAGCTTGAGGCCTAAAGTAATAAACCTTATAGTGAACCGATGAACCCACTCGATCTGTATGACATCACCGGGGCCCTCAGCGAAGAGGAGCGCATGGTGCAGGAATCCGTCGGCCGCATGGTCGACGAGAAGGTGCTGCCGATCATTCAGAAGTGCTTCGAGGAGCACCGCTTCCCGAAGGAACTCGTTCCCGAGCTGGCCGCCCTCGGCCTCCTGGGCTCATCCATCAAGGGTTACGACTGCGCGGGACTGAACGGCATCAGCTACGGCCTGATCTGTCAGGAACTGGAGCGAGGTGATTCCGGTATCCGCAGTTTCGTATCCGTGCAGTCGTCCCTGTGCATGTATCCGATCCACGCATTCGGCTCCGAGGCACAGAAGCAGAAGTATCTGCCTCGCATGGCCCGCGGCGAAGTCATCGGCTGCTTCGGCCTCACCGAGCCCCACGGCGGCTCTGACCCGGCGAACATGAAGACCCACGCCAAGAAGCGCGGCAAAGACTGGGTCATCAATGGCTCCAAGATGTGGATCACCAACGGCGCAATCGCCGATGTGGCGGTGGTCTGGGCCATGACCGAGGAAGGCATCCGTGGGTTCCTGGTTGATAAAGGCACAGCTGGCTTTGCCGCACCCGAGATCGAGCGCAAATTCTCGCTGCGCGCTTCGGTGACCGCCGCGCTCTTCTTCGACAACGTGGTAGTGCCGGAGGAGAACGTCCTCCCCGGAGTCGTGGGCCTCAAAGGCCCGCTGTCCTGCCTCACACAGGCGCGCTATGGCATCGCCTGGGGCGTGATTGGCGCCGCTCAGGCGTGTCTGGCGCAGCTGTTGGATTACACCAAGGATCGCAGCCTCTTCGGCCGGCCGCTCGCCCAGAACCAGGCCACCCAGATCCGTCTCGCCGAAATGGCGCGCGGAATCACCACCGCGCAGGTGTTAGCCCTGCAACTCGGGCGCCTGAAGGACGCCGGTACCCTACAGCCCGCACACGTCTCCCTGGCCAAGTGGAATAACTGCCGCATGGCGCTGGACGTAGCGCGCGACTGTCGCGATCTGCTGGGCGGCGCCGGAATCAGCGCCGAATACGCGCCGATCCGACACATGCTCAACCTCGAAAGCGTGATCACTTACGAGGGCACCGAGACGATTCACCAACTGACCATCGGACGCGCGCTGACCGGACTCAACGCATTCTGAGCACGACCCAAAGGTAGGTCCACACTCACCCGCGCGCGGCGCCGCTCCAACAAAGCCGCAGTGCTCACTGCGGCGTCTCTGCAGTTACGCGCGCGCCCGCTCCAACGCAGCGTGCGTCACGGCCACGCTGCTGATCTCGGCGAGCTCGCGCGACAACGCCTTACCCTCCTCGTCCGCGAGCGCCGCTGTCTGAAGTCGGGCAAACACTGCCGCGCCATCTGAGCGTGAGGCCAGCTCGTCGAGCTTTCCCACTAGCGCACAGAAGTTGCGCCAGCCGCGCTCATGCGTGTCGCCGTAACCTTTCACGAGCCTTTGCGCGCGCGCAAGCTCAACGGCCAACGCATAGTTGGTTGCGGCAAGACTTTCGATCCGCCCGAGCCACTGCTCGATGCGCTCATTCTCTTCCCGGTAACGAAGCGTCCCACGGCGCCAGCGCTTCAATCCGCCCAGAGTGTGTAGCATCAAGAAGCCTGTCACGGTACCGGTGCGGATTTGCTTACCGCCCGTCCGGCGCGCCAGCCAGCCGGATACCCCGGGCGATCGCAACACCCAACGTCCCATACCGGCCGGCAACGTGCCGGCGACTTCCTCCACACGCGGCTTCATGAATTCGGTGATCCCAAACAACTGCCCGGGATCGGCACGAATTTCGTCCCGCACGCGCGTGAAGCGCGTCGAGCGCGTCTTCAAGTCCGCGACGCGAATGGTGTCCTCAAACGTCATCCATAGCGCCAAATTGCGGGCGATCCCTTCAGTGAGCGACCACGGGCCGTAGTTACCCGCCGCTGCACCACCCGCTACGCCGCCATCGCCAGCGACCGTGCCTTTGGCACTTGCTCCGCCGCTGCCGCCATGCCGCGCGTCGAGCGCCGCTACCCGCTCCAGGCGATCCAGGTACAACCTGGCATACTCCGGATCCTGATAGTCGATCGTCCGCCGCACACCTTCCAACGCGATCTTTTGCACGGGAGCCGCGAGCGCACGCACGCGATCCAACAACGGTTGAAGCTTCGGCGAGCGCGCCTTGACCGGCACGTCGCTCAATTTCCCCGACGTAGTCGTGTACGCCGGCGCACCTACAGCTTCTGCAGCAAGCGTTCCCGCAACCGACAGCGCGGCCGGCGGCCCTGTGTCCTGGCTCTCAGCCACCGCCGGCTGCGCTCCGACCAGCGCAGAGCGCTCGTCCTCACCACCTCGCTCGGCACGCTGATACGCGTCTTCGAACGCAGCGAGGTTGGTATCGACCGCGATACCGCCCTTTTTGATCACCGCCTCGAATGCGGCTTTGCGGAACGGCAACACACCAGAACCACCCAGCGCGCCCAACATAACCGAGCTGATCACACTGTGATGACTCTCGGCCACCGCCTCCATATCGAACAAGACAGTCCGCTTTGCCTGGCTGCGAACCAGCTCGACGAGCTGCTTCTCGTCCGCCGCCCCGTCACCCATCGCGCTCTTTTCACTGATGGAGTACGACCGATGCGAAGACGTAATCAGCGTAGTCCTATCTCGTGTGACGAGGCCCCGCTGAATGGCACGCGCCGCCTCTGCGAGCTCCGACGCCAGCACACAATCGACGTCACCCGACACCGGCATGAGCGCCATGATCGGATCTCGTCCTGCCTCTGCCGAGACCGCCTGCGGGAAGAACTCGAGGTAATAAATGGTCGCGCCGGTACGCTGCGCCACTCCCGGCACCGACGTCGTCTGGGCAAGATAGCCCTCCGACTCGGCGATACCTATCAACCAGTTTGCAAGAACCCCGCCACCCTGGCCGCCCAGGGCCGCAATGGTCAGTTTGATCGATCGCTCAGAGGGCATACTGCAACCGCTTGCGCTCACTCCGCCGCTGGAAGAAACCAATCACCGCACCGCGCACCTTCGCCAGCAGCCGATCCCAACCCGACGGGTTGTAAACCAGCTCGGCCCGATAAAACGATGGGCACAATACCGCGGCGTGCGCGACCTCGCCGCATACCCCGCACCCGACACAGCTGTTATCGACATGCGCGACAGGATCGGTCCGCAGCGGATCGGGACTCTTTTTTACAGTCAGTGAAGGACAGCCCGACAGGCGAATACAGGAGTGATCGCCCGTGCAGGTATCCGGGTCGACTCCGAAGCGCTCGCGCACCACCCGCTTGCCTGCCGTGATCGCCTTCTTCATGAGCGGCTTGACGCGCCGTTGACGAT
>Ga0134126_10001894_pt1 | contig 26610 bp, 22 predicted proteins | sample KB31752_FD_96881 | JGI IMG/M metagenome (GOLD analysis project Ga0134126, IMG submission 96881) | Terrestrial soil microbial communities with excess Nitrogen fertilizer from Kellogg Biological Station, Michigan, USA - KB3-175-2 | ecosystem: Environmental > Terrestrial > Soil > Unclassified ... | reverse complement strand
GCCAGCCAAGTCTGACAGGGTCGGGCGTGACGGGTAGTCGATGTTTTTTAAGAAGAAATGGTCGCGCGGCAGCGCATGGATTGTTTTTGCCTGTGGCTCGGCTCTGACGGCATGTGGGGGCGGTGATAGCGGCAGTAGTGGCGGCGGGAACGGCGGCACCTCGCCGCTAGACAGCACGCTCTCGCTGGCGGCGACCGCCGGGAAGGCGCTGTTCAACGATAAGAGCTTGTCCGCATCGGGAAAGCAGTCCTGTGCGACGTGCCACGTTGCCTCGAGGGCCTTTACGGCGGATCCGGCGACGGATCAGGGGCTGCCGGTGCCGCTCGGAGGTCCAAACATGGACATTCCGGGGTTCCGCAACACGCCGTCGCTGATGTATGCGTCCCTGACTCCCGGGTTTTTCCTGGATGGCACTACCCCGACCGGGGGTTTTTTCCGTGATGGTCGCGCGTCTTCGCTCGATGCACAGGCGGAGCAGCCGTTCATCACGTCATTCGAGATGGCAAATCACGACGCAGCGGAAGTTGTCGGTCGCCTACAGCAGTCACCGGCGAGTTTGCAGGCGTTTATCGCCGCATACGGTTCGCAGGTACTCAGCGATCCACAGACAGCGCTCGTCGATATAGGGCATGCCCTCGCGGCATACGAAACGGAAGATCCTGACTTCCATCCCTTCACCAGCAAGTTTGATTATTGGCAACAGGGGAAGGCGCAGCTGACGGATCTGGAGAAACAGGGGCTCGCACTCTTCAACAATCCCGGAAAGGGCAACTGCACGGCGTGCCATCCGAGTCAGCGTCAGGGCTACAGCGAGCATCCGCTGTTCACGGATTTCACCTACGACAACATTGGCGTGCCGCGCAACTGGGACATCCCGGCGAATGCGGCGAGCCCTGTCAGTCCGATCAGCGGTGCAGCGCTCGCGTCCTTCATGCCGTCCGTGCCGAGCAACGTTCCGACCGATGCCGAATACGCCTACTACGATCTGGGACTGTGCGGACCGTTCCAGCCGGCCGACGACGATCCCCACCCGCGTACGGTGTTTTCCCATATCACGACCCTTTGCGGGTTGTTCAAGGTGCCGACGCTGCGCAACATCGCGATCACCGCGCCGTACTTTCATAACGGCAGATTCAACACGCTGCATGAAGTCGTGCAGTGGTACGTCACACGCGATATCAATAACAACACCGGCAACAATTCCGCGCCGCTGCCAGCCGGTCCGGGCGGAAATCCTTACTTCCCGCTGGGCACGTTCTATACCAATGCGGACGGCACGCCGGATCTCTACCAGTACAACGATCTGCCAGTGGATTTCGATGCCAACGTGAACATCGGTGAGGTGCCGTATACCCCGCCTGTGTTCTCGGGTGGTCAGGCGCCGACTCTGACAGCCGCCGAGATCGACGCCGTCGTGGCGTTTCTTTGCACGCTGACCGACGGCTACGACCCGGCGAACCCTTCGGGCTACAACGTGCCGGCCCAATGCCAGCCCGCCGCGACTGCGGCGGCGGCTCAAACATCAGGTCACTAGTCCATGAATTGCAAAGCGAGCTCCTCAGACATGATTACCCACAGGACGATTCGGGCGGCGTTGTTGCTCGGGTGTACGCTTGGCGCCAGTGAGTTGGCGATCGCGGCGGGGCAGGAAGCCACGGGCGCATCGGCGCAAGGTGCGGCGCAGGCATCCACCTCGGACGCTTCGCCTGCGAAGGGCAAGAAAGGCGGACATCCTGCCGAGAGCTCGGAGGTGTCTGCATTGCAGAAGCAGCTCAAGGCCGTGCAGGCGCAGATGCGCGAGCTGGCGGATCAGAATCGCGCGCTGTTGGAACACCAGAAGGTGATCGATCGCGAGCTGCAGGAGCAGCAGGCGCAATTGGCCCAGCAGGCGGCGGCGCAGGGGCAGCTGAATGCGCAGGCGCAACAGCCTGCGTCTTCGCAGGTGGCGGGCGCGACTCCAGTTCCCGCTGGCGCGACAGGGCAGGGCGCGGCGTCCCAACCCGGTGGCGAGCGCGGCGGCGCGCAGCCGTCGACGGTTGCGGGCGGACCGGGCGCAAGCGCGCAACAGGGCGGCGCATTACCGGGGGCGCAAGGTGCATCAGGCGCGGCGGGCGCCGGGTCTGCCACGGCGCAGTCGACTTCGGCTCTGCCGGACTCAACTTCTGCGTTGCCGACGGGGACCGCGTCGAATGGGGGAGCGTCCTCGCTCCTGTCCTTCGCGCAGAACGTCAAGCTGTGGGGTTACGGTGAGGTTTACTACACCGATCCGCTCCATGATCGGGACCGCGCCCAGGCAGACCTGGCGCGCGCGGTGTTTGGTATCGGCTATACATTCGATAGCCGCACCGAATTCAACTCCGAGTATGAGGTCGAGCACGCGGTGGCGTCCGCGAGTGATCCCGGCGAGTTTGAGGTGGAGCAGTTCTACGTCGATCACCAGCTCAATGATCTGGTCACGGTGCGTGGCGGTCTGTTTCTGATGCCGTTCGGAATGCTCAACGAGCATCACGAGCCAACGAATTTCTACGGCGTGCAGCGTAACTTCGTCGAGACGCTCATCATTCCCAGCACCTGGCGCGAAGGCGGTTTCAACTTCCACGGCGACACTTCCAGCGGCTTCGGCTGGAACGCCGGCATCACGACAGGCTTCGATCTGTCGAAGTGGGATTTCGCCCCGGAGTTCCCGCAGTACAAGACCGCGTTGGATCTGGAGAACAGCGACGCGGCACCGCTGCAGGCCACCCACCAGGAGCTGGCCCTCGCAAACGCGCATGATCTGTCGCAATACGTGGCTCTCAGTTACTTCGGTACACCGGGCCTCACAGTGGGCGGCGCGGTCTTTACGGGTAAGGCCGCAGCCGTCCCGTCACCACCCAACGCACCGATCGCTGGCAGCCAACGAGTGACTCTGTGGGAGGGGCATGTGCGTTGGACGCCCGGGAAGTTTGATCTTTCAGCGTTATATGCGCACGGCTCGATCAGCAACCTCGCCGCGACCAATGCGTCCAATCCCGGCTCGCCGAATCCGATTCCATCGTCTTTCTACGGCTACTTCTTCCAAGGTGCGTACGACCTTTGGGAGCACGGTTCCTATCGTCTGGCGCCGTTCGCTCGCTGGGAGGTTTATAACCTGGGCGCGAGCTTTGAGGGCACGCCAGGACCTGCGATCCCCTCGGGTCTGATTCCTCTGTCGAGCGCTCCGGGCGATTACGGTCTATGGCCACGTAACCACGACCGTGTCTGGACGGTCGGCGCCAACTTTTACGTGACGCCGCACGTGGTTTTGAAGGCTGACTATCAGCACTTCTGGATCAATAACGACTTCACGCGGTTTGACCTGGGTCTGGGGCTTGCTTTCTGACGTTCTGAAGCCCTTACGAAAGAGAGAGGCGCCCGCACCCCGGGTTCAGTGAAAATGGCGTCTCCAGGCGGGAGCGACTCGAGCTCCCGCGCGCTGCGGTCCCCGGGGGCGTTATGAGCTTTGCAGGAAAACGCTACGACTTTCGCGACCAGGCAGGCGACTACGCGCGCCTGGCCGAGGAGCTACGCGGCTTGCTCAGCGGCGAGCGCGATCTGGTGGCCAATGCGGCGAACACGGCGGCGCTGATCTACGAGGCGTTGCCTGATCTGAACTGGGCCGGATTCTACTTTCTCAAGCAGGGTGAGCTCGTTGTAGGCCCGTTCCAGGGCAAGCCTGCGTGTGTGCGTATTGCTCTTGGAAAAGGCGTCTGTGGCACCGCAGCCGCGCAGCGAAAAACCATTGTGGTGCCGGATGTGAATGCCTTCCCGGGCCACATTGCCTGCGATGCCGCCTCGCAGTCCGAGATCGTGGTGCCGCTCATTGTCGGACAGGAACTGTTGGGTGTATTGGATATCGATAGCCCACGGCTGCAGCGGTTCGATGAAGGTGACGCACGCGGGATAGAACGGCTGGCGGCGCTGTTCGTCGCTAGCGTTCGCTCAGAGGACGTCGGATAAAACATGCCTCAGCGCGCCCCTAACCCGGTCCGCGGTTTCACCACCGCGGAACAACCGGCGCACGCTGCGACGACGGCAAACGGTGCGACCCGCTCTGGTGCGGAGCCGGCCGCTGGAACCACCGCCCCTCTGTCTAAGAAGCTTTCCGCGGAAGGGCTGCTGGCGGCCTTCAGCGCTTTCGTGATTTGGGGCGCGTTTCCGCTGTACCTGAAGCCGCTGCTCGGTGTGCCCTCGCTGCAGATCATTTGTCATCGCATCGTTTGGGCCTGCGTGGTGGTGTTCGGCTGGTTGCTGGTGCGCGGCGAGCTGGGCGAGCTGCGCAAGCCTCTTACAAGCCCGGCGATTCTGTGGCGGTTGGCAGCGTCCGCCTTGCTGATCACCATCAACTGGCTTGGATTCGTGTGGGGTGTCGGCCACGGGCACGTGTTGGAGGCCAGCCTCGGGTATTTCATCAATCCATTGGTCAACGTGCTGTTGGGAGTGGTGATCCTGCGCGAGCGGCTGAATACAGCCCAATGGACCGCTGTCGGAATTGCCGCGGCCGCCGTGGTGTATCTGACGGTCGCCACGGGCTCGGTGCCCTGGATTGCTCTGACTCTGGCGGCGAGTTTCTCGACGTACGGCTTCATCCGGAAGGTGGTGCACGTCGAGGCGTTACAAGGCCTGGCCGTGGAGACTCTGGCGCTGCTGCCGCTGGCCGCGGGTTACTTGATCTGGTGTGAGATGATGGGCACAGGTGCCCTGGGTCATTCCAGCGTGCTGGTGAACGCGCTGCTTCTGGGTTGTGGGCCCATGACCGCGGTGCCGTTGTTTCTGTTCGCGTTTGGTGCGCGGCTCATACCGTATTCAACGGTGGGACTGCTGCTGTATGTCGCGCCCAGCCTGCAGCTGCTGGTCGGAATATTTCTCTATCACGAGCCGTTCTTCGGACCCCGCGCACTCGGCTTCGTGTTGATCTGGGCCGCGCTCTTGATCTACGTCGGGGATGGGGTGTGGCGGGCGCGCAAGGCGTGACCTGACGCGGACCCGGGGCAGCTGTGTCACTGCCCCCAAAGAGATGTGCGACGAGCGCTACTTGGCGCGCGAGACGTACTCGCCGGTGCGCGTGTCGATGCGAAGGACTTCGCCTTCGTTGATGAACAAAGGTACGCGTACCATGGCGCCAGTCTCGAGTTTGGCTGGCTTCTGGCCACCGGTGGCGGTGTCGCCGCGCAGGCCGGGGTCGGTCTCGACTACTTTGAGCTCAATGTGTGCCGGAGGCGTGACGAGCAGAGGCTCGCCATTCCAGAGCGTCACGATGCAGATGATGCCGTCTTTCAGCCACTGGGCATTGTCACCCACCGCGGATTTGCCGGCGGTGTACTGCTCGAAGTTCTCCGGCACCATGAAGTGCCAGAAGTCGCCTTCCTGGTAGAGATACTGCATTTCCATGTCGACGACGTCCGCGGCTTCGAGCGATTCGCCCGAGCGGAACGTACGTTCGATGGTGCGGCCGGTTTTGAGATTACGGACCTTGATGCGATTGAACGCCTGGCCCTTGCCGGGCTTCACGAACTCGTTGTCGATCACGGCGTACGGCTCGGAGTCGAGCAGAAGCTTCATGCCCGAGCGAATCTCGCTTGTAGTGTAACTGGCCATTTCTTTCTCGCGGCTGGGGCTGCAGAATGCGCGGCCCACAAAAGGGCCGCGTATGATAACGGCATCGTCCCACACCCGCCAGCACGACGGGGAACCCGGAAATCCCGAACCCGAGCGTCGAAATGCCGCCCGTCGGGTGGGCCGCGCACCTGCGCGCTGGCAAACCGAAATGGCCGATGCCATTTCGAGGCCCGACGAGCTGGTTGCTGCCCTCGGTCTCGATCGAGGTCTCCTCGCGCCCGCCCACGCCGCCGCCACTGGTTTTCGGCTGCGTGTTCCCCGTAGTTACGTAGCACGCATGCGGGCGGGTGATCCCGCGGATCCGCTTCTCAAGCAGGTTCTGCCAGTGGCCGGCGAGCTCGAAGACGTCGCTGACTATGTATCGGATCCCTTGGGCGAGCATGCGGCACTGCGTGCCCCCGGCCTGCTGCAGAAGTACCGCGGTCGTGCGTTGCTGATCGCAACCTCGGCCTGCGCGGTGCACTGCCGTTATTGTTTCCGACGGGACTTTCCTTACTCCGAGCAATCCGATGAGGCGCCTCGTTGGGATACGGCCTTGGCGCAGATCGCCCGGGACAGCTCACTGGAAGAGGTGATTCTCAGCGGTGGCGATCCACTCTCGCTCAGCGACGCCAGGCTCGCCAGCCTGACGGATGCGTTGGGTGCAATCGGCCATCTGCAGCGATTACGTGTCCATACCCGCCAGCCTGTTGTGCTTCCCTCCCGGGTCGATGACGGTCTGCTGGGTTGGTTGCGCTCCGTACGGCTGCCGATGACCTTCGTACTTCACGCGAATCATCCCAACGAGATCGATGCCGAGGTTCGCTCGGCGTGCGCGAAATTGCGCGCTGCGGGTGTGACTCTCCTCAACCAGTCCGTGCTGTTGCGCGGCGTCAACGATAATGTCGATGTGCTCGCCGAGCTGTCTCGCCGCCTGTTCGACGCTGGTGTTTTGCCCTACTACCTGCACGTGCTGGATAGGGTGCGCGGTGCGGCGCACTTTGACGTGCCTGATGCGGAAGCGCGCGTCCTGGCGGGACAACTCGCCGCGCGGCTTTCCGGTTATCTGGTGCCGCGATTGGTCCGGGAGGTCTACGGCGCCCCGGCCAAAGTCACACTGCCGCCACAATTTCCGGGCTAACTGAGAGACGGCTCAAATAGAGCACCCGCGGGGAGGAGTACAATCGATCCTTCCGCTGAAGTCGACCTGGAGTCCGTTTTGACCGAGCAGAACGCGGTTCCTCTCATCGTGGTGAGCGCCTCGCGCGATCCCGTCGAGGCAATCAATAGCATTCTGCGGCGAGCGGGTCACCCGGTTCACTGCACCTGGATCGCATCGCCGCGCGATCTCAGTGATTCCATCAAGAGCGTCAATCCCGAACTGTTGGTCCTCGCTGCGAGCACGAACGAGGAGCTGCAGAGCATTGCCACTATCCGTGATCAGGCATCGGCTTCCGTGCCTTTGGTGATGCTGGCGGATTCGGTTGATGAGGCCCGCATTGCCAACGCCATGGTCTCTGGCGCCCGCGACGTGGTGACGCTGGCTAACCCCATGCGTCTGCAGGCTGTGATGATCCGCGAGCTGCGCGCACACCGGCTGGAGAGGGCGCTCAATACCACCCTCAAGTCCGCAAGCGATGCGCGCAGCCAGCTCGAGACGGTCCTGGAGCGCTCGAACGATGCCATCGTGCAGATCCAGGAAGGCATCGTGGTCGATGCAAACCCGGCATGGATCGAGCTCTTCGGCATGGAGAATGGGCTGCTGGGCGAGCCTGTGATGGACCTTTTCGACGAGGCCACGCAGCCGGCGCTGCGCGGTGCGCTCGCCGCCTGTCTGCAAGGACGTTGGAATGACCACACCCTCAAGGTCAACGCCATCCTGGGGGACGGCCGCCGACTTCCCGTCGAGGTGGTCCTGGCGCTCGGTGAGCATGAGGGCGAGCCCTCCATCCGGCTGGTCCTGCCGTCAAAGCCCCGGGACGAGACTCAGCTGGTGGAAAAGCTTTCCGATGTGGTGCGCTCCGATGCCACCACAGGCTTGCTGCACCGGCGCGAGTTGATCGAAGCGCTGGCGGCACGACTGGAAAGTGCCACACCCGGCGGCATGCGCTGTGTCGCTCTCATCCGGCTCGACAAATTCGCGACCATCGAACGGGATGTGGGTGTGAGCGCCAGCGAAGAGGTGCTGGCCGAGTTCGCCAAAGTGTTGAAAGACACATTGCACCCGAAGGAAGTCGTGGGCCGCTTCGGTGGCACGCGCTTTCTTACATTGCTCGAGCGCGGCAACGAGCACGACATCGAGGCATGGGGCGAGCAGTTGATCGCGCGAGTGCAGAAGCACGTCATGCGCGTCAAAGACAAAACGGTTTCACTCACTTGCACGGTTGGCCTGTCCGTCGTGCCTCCCGGCCGGGCACAACTCGATGCAGTGGTCGCGGATGCCATCGAGGCAAGTCGCAAAGGCATCAGCCGCGGCGGCAATCAGACCGTCACCTCCGATCGCGCCGACAATGACAATCGCGTCCAGTCGTACGACAAGGTGTGGGTGAAGCACATCAAAGCGGCTCTCATGGAGAACCGCTTCCGCCTCGTGCAACAACCAGTCGCCAGCCTTCAGGGCGACGATCCCGTGATGTTCGACGTGCTGGTCCGCATGATCGACACCCAGGGCAAGGAAGTATTGCCCGGCGAATTCATGGCCGCCGCCGAACGCAACGACCTGTTGAAGAACATCGACCGCTGGGTGGTCGGCGCCTCGCTCTCATTCGCCGCCCAGCGCCGCCCCGGCTGTTTGTTCGTGCGCCTGTCCCGCGACACCGTCAAAGACGGCTCATTCCTCGACTGGCTCGAAAACCACGTACGCTCCAGCCGCGCCGAACCGCACCGCCTGTGCTTCCAGATCACCGAGGAAGTAGCCGCCAGCTACATCACCCAGGTGAAATCCCTCGCCGGCGCCCTGCGCCAAAAAGGCTTCCGCTTCGCCCTCGACAGCTTCGGCTCCGGCCGCGACAGCCTCGGCCTGCTCGAAACCGTCCCGCTCGATTTCGTGAAAATCGATGGCGCCATCATCCAAGGCCTGACCGGCGACCCCCAACTCCAACAGCGCGTCCGCACCCTCGTCGAAGTCGCCACCAAACGCCTCATCCAAACCATCGGCGAACGCGTCGAAGACGCCAACACCATGGCCGTCCTCTGGCAAGTCGGCGTCCAATACATCCAAGGCTACTTCGTCAACGAACCCGAGCAAGTCGTACTACGCGCCGACGGCCGCTAGCTCACTACCTCGAGTACCACGAACTTATGAGTAGATGCGCGGGTAGGAGCGAAGAAGGCCCTTTCCGGGGGCTTGCCCTGTAGGGAACAGGGCCAGAGGCTACAGGGACGTACTTGCGCCGTCCCCCGGAAAGGGCCTTCTTCGCTCCTGCCCGCGCTACCTTGTCACGCGCGCTCTGTGGGAAACGTCAAAACCTCGTCGATCGACTTGGCCCCGGTAGCCAGCATCAGGGTCCGATCAAACCCCAACGCCACACCCGAACACTCGGGAAGCCCCGCCTCCAACGCCGCCAGCACCAACTCGTCGATGGGATAGGTGGGCAATCCAGCCCGCCGACGCTCTGCGTTATCCGCAACAAACCGAGCCCTCTGCTCCCCAGCAGAAGCCAGCTCATTAAATCCGTTAGCCAACTCGACGCCTTCGCAATAAAGCTCAAACCGCAAAGCCGCCCGCGGATCCTTTGGATCCAACCGCGCCAACGCAGCCTGCGTAGCCGGATACCCGTGCACAAACGTCAACGAGTTCCGACCCAACCGCGGTCCCACCACCGCCCCCATGAGAAATTCCAACACCTCATCCCGCCCGGCCCCCGAAGCCTCCGCAAACCCAGCCTTCCCAGCCGCCTGCCGTAACTCCTCCAGCCCCACCGTAAACGGATCGACCTGCAACTCCCGCAAAAACACCTCACGATAACTGATCCGCTCACTCCCATGCCCCGTGGCAACGGGCCCCAGAAGCACCCGCACCAACGCATCAACCTCACTCATGAGGTCCTCGAGCGTAAACCCGATCCGATACCACTCAACGAGCGTGAACTCCGCGTTATGAAACCGGCCGCGCTCGAACCCCCGCACGACATGACAGATCTGATAAATGTCGCCGCTGCCCGCTGCCAGGAGCCGCTTCATGGAATACTCAGGTGAGGTATGCAGAAAGTAGGGCCGCGTGGCTTGCGCTCCCAAATCCACCCGCGCCGAGTGAATGTGAACATCCGAAACCGGCGCATTCACAACCATCGGCGTGTCGACTTCCAGCACGCCGCCATCGGCGAAGAAGCGCCGCGCCCGCGCCAGGAGCACCGCTCGCTGCTCGAGCATCGCCCGGGTGGCGGTCGGCCGCCACTCCCGGCTCATTTCAGCCTCGCCAACATCTGCCCCACCTCGATGCGGGAGCCTGGCTGGAATCGCGGCAGCCACTCGACACCCGGTGGCAGCAATAAAATTACCGTCGAGCCCATGTTGAAACGTCCCATTTCCGCTCCTTTGCTGAGCTGCAGTGGAACCTTGCCATCCGTGATGGGCAGATCGACCCGCCGGCGCGGGCTATAAGGGGTGACATCGCCGTGCCAGACGGTGGCGATGCTGCCTACGAACAGCGCGCCAACCAACACCATCGCGAATGCGGGCGGCCCCTCCGGGCCGACCGTTTTGGGTCCACCCGTCTCAAAAGCACACACTACCCGCTCATTCCTTGCGAAAAGCCCCGGCACCGCCGCGGCCGTCACCGCGTTCACACTGAAAAGCTTTCCAGGGACGTACCACGCGGCACGCAGCGTCCCGGCGATCGGCATGTGAATGCGATGATAGTTGTACGGCGCCAGATAGAGCGTCGCGAACGAGCCTCCGGCGAAGCGTTCCACCCATTCCGGCGCGCCAGCAAGCAGCGCTTCCAGCGTGTAGTCGTGCCCCTTCGCCTGCAGGAGCTTCGACCCCTCGAGGCGCCCGATCTGGCTGATCGTGCCGTCGACCGGCGACACCAGCGCTCCCGGGTCGATGTCCGTCGGGCGCGCACCGGGTCGCAGCTCACGGGTGAAAAAGTCATTGAAGCTCGAGTAGCGCAGTGGATTCGGCTGCACCGCCTCGTTCATGTTGGGCCGGAAATGCCGCATGAAGCTTCGGATCAGCAGATTCTTGAACAATCGCAGGCGCACGCGCGTGAGCCGCAGCACCACTCGAGACAGAGAGTGCTGCGGCAATACATGTTGCATGGCTACGAACAGCCGGTCGCGTAGCGACGGCTCTGGCGCGACATTCACGTGGGCATCAGGACTTGCCGAGGTAGGGGGCTGCACGACCGAGGTCTTCCGCGATTTTTGCTGTGTCAAAGGGCGGTGTGAATATACCTGCGACCTGCGCCTGCCTGTTGAGGAGAAATACGACGGCGGAATGATCCATGGTGTAGTCCCCGCCAGGCAGTTCCACTTTGTTCACTGCCACGCCGAACGCGGCGGCCAGACGGGTGATGGCCTGATTGTCGCCGGTCAGTCCGATGAAGTCAGGATCGAAGGCGTGCACGTACAAGTCCACTGTTGGCGGCGTGTCGCGCTCCGGGTCGACGCTGACGAACACTACTTTGAGGCCCGCAACGGGGGTCGCTTTTTTGACCTGGGCGAGCTTCAGCAGGGTTGTCGGGCACACATCCGGGCAGTGGGTGAACCCGAAGAACACCAGGGTGGGCTTGCCCTGCAGGTCGTGCAGTGAAAAGGGCTGGCCGGCGTTGTCGGTGAGGTGAAAGTCGGGAATGGTCTTCGGCCAAGGCAACCACGTGCCGCTTGCCAGTGCGGGGCCCGAGCTGTCAAGTTGGCGGGCTAGCCAAAAGCCGGCGAATGCGGCGCACGAGGCTGCCACGCCGAGGATCCAGAAGGTACGTCGAGTTGTCATGAGTGAATTATTCCACAGGCCCCGAACCAGTACGCGGCGCCCGAAGCGCCGCAGCGTCACGCCGAGTGCGAACCGCAAAAAGCCAAGCGCAGCGCCGACTCGCGCTGCAGTCACCGTTCGCAAGCTTATCGAGAGCGGCGCGCGCCAGCTGCGCCGCGCGGGAGTTTTCTTCGGTCACGGGACCGACAACGCATTCGACGAGTCTGCCGCGCTCGTGTTCCACGCCCTTAACCTCGCGCACCATGCAGGTGTCCGAGAGTATTCCAAGCCTGTCAGTGTCGCCCGACAACGCGCGGTCCAGGAGCTACTCTCCAGGCGCATTGACACGCGAGTGCCCGCCGTCTACCTGACGGGCGAGACCTGGTTTGCAGGCTTGCCTTTTTTCGTTGATTCGCGCGTCCTGGTTCCACGTTCGCCGCTCGCGGAGCTCATTGAGCAGCAATTCATGCCATGGATAGACCCACGGCAGGTGCGTCACGTGCTCGATTTGGGGACAGGCTCGGGATGCATTGCGATCGCCAGTGCAGTGGCTCTCCCGCGCGCTCGGGTCGACGCGGTCGATATTTCGGACGACGCGCTGGAAGTTGCGCGCATCAATGTGGGGCGCCACAAGCTGAAGAGGCGTGTGCGCGTTCTGAAGTCGGACCACTTCAGCGCGCTCGGGCGGCAAACCTACGATATCATTGTGACAAACCCGCCCTACGTGGGGCAGCGCGAGCTCAAGGGGCTGCCGGCCGAGTATCGCCACGAGCCGCGCATCGCACTCGCCGCGGGCCGCGACGGCCTCGACTCCGTACGCATCATTTTGCGGGAAGCGGCTCGGCATCTGCGCCCGCGTGGTCTGCTCGTTGTTGAGGTGGGGAACACCGAGACGACGGTACGTCGCGCGTTTCGCCGCCTCCCATTCGTTTGGCTCGATTTCGAGCGCGGTGGCGGGGGCGTTTTCCTGTTGACGGCGGAACAGTTGCGCGCGGGCGAGCCAAACTAATCGCGCGTTGGGGTACACGGCTTTGTCTGGTAACACGATCGGCAAACTCTTTTCGGTGACGACCTTCGGCGAGAGCCACGGTCCGGCCCTCGGCTGTATCGTTGATGGTTGTCCCCCTGGGCTGCCGCTGGGCGAGGCCGACCTGCAGCCGGACATCGACCGCCGCCGCACCGGGACCTCCCACTTCGTGAGCCAGCGGCGCGAAGGCGATGAGGTGCGCATCTTTTCCGGCGTGTTTGAGGGACGCACCACTGGCACGCCCATCGGCATCCTGATTGAGAACACGGACGCGCGCTCGCGCGACTACGACAAGATCAAGGATCGCTTCCGTCCGGGGCACGCGGACTACACCTACCAGCAGAAGTATGGCCTGCGCGATTACCGCGGGGGTGGCCGCTCATCCGCGCGCGAGACGGTGATGAGAGTGGCCGCCGGCGCCATCGCCCGCAAATACCTGGCCGAGAAGCTGAAGGTGCGCATCTACGGGTATTTGAGCCAGATCGGCGAGCTGACGCTCGATCCGGTCGAGCCGGCGTTCGCCTATCAGAATCCGTTCTTCTGTCCGGATCCGGCGCGGGTGGCGGAGCTCGAGGCATTACTGTGGAAGATCCGTGGCGAAGGCGACTCGATCGGCGCACGGGTCACCGTGATCGCGACCGGTGTCCCGCCCGGATTGGGTGAGCCGGTGTTCGATCGGTTGGATGCGGACATCGCCCACGCCTTGATGAGCATCAACGCGGTGAAGGCGGTGGAAATCGGTGCCGGCAGCCGCTCGGTCGCGCAAAAGGGCAGCCAGCATCGCGATGAGCTCACGCCAACGGGGTTCAACAGCAACAATGCCGGTGGCGTCCTTGGCGGCATCTCCTCCGGTCAGGACATCGTTGCCCATGCGTCATTGAAACCGACATCCAGCATCCAGGTGCCTGGCAACACTATCGACGTCGCCGGAAATCCGGTCGAGGTCGTTACCACGGGGCGCCACGATCCTTGCGTCGGCCTGCGGGCGACGCCCATTGCCGAGGCCATGTTGGCCATTGTGATCATGGATCACTACCTGCGCCATCGGGCGCAGAACGCCGACGTCAGATCATCGACACCGGACATCGCGCGAGGTATCTCATGAGCAGGCAATTCAGGGTCGCCGTGGTGGGTGCCACCGGACTGGTCGGGGAGACCATGATCCAGGTGCTCGAAGAGCGCAACTTTCCGGTCGCGGAGCTGCATGCGCTTGCGAGCAATCGCTCAATCGGCAAGCGAGTGGACTTCAAAGGCCGCAGCCTGCCAGTGCGCGAGCTGGCCACGTTCGACTTCAGCATGGCCGACATCGCACTGTTCTCTCCCGGTGCGGAAGTCTCGCGCGAGTACGCGCCGCAAGCCGCCGCGGCAGGCTGCATCGTCATCGATAACACCTCCGAGTTCCGCTATCAGGACGACATCCCGTTAATCGTCCCTGAGGTGAACCCGCACGCCATCGCGCTGTACAAGAACCGCCGGATCATCGCCAACCCCAACTGCTCCACCATCCAGCTCGTGGTAGCGCTCAAGCCGATCCACGACGCGGTTGGCATCGAGCGCATCAACGTGGCCACCTATCAGTCGGTTTCGGGGGCAGGGCGGGAGGCCATCGAAGAACTGGCCCAACAGTCGATCCAGCTTTTGAGCGGCAAAGGTCCGGTTCAGGGGCACGTGGTGCCCAAACAGATTGCGTTCAACTGTGTTCCGCACATCGACAGGTTCGAAGACAACGGCTACACGCGGGAGGAGATGAAGATAGTCTGGGAGACCCGCAAGATCCTCGAGGAGCCGAATCTGCGGGTGAATGCCACCGCGGTCCGCGTCCCGGTTTTTTATGGCCACTCGGAGGCTGTGAGTATCGAGACCCGGACCAAGATCACACCGGAGGAAGCTCGCTCTTTGCTGCAGAAGGCCCCTGGAGTACAGGTCCTGGACGAGCCGCGCGCCGGCGGGTACCCAACGGCGGCCACCGAGGCAGCGAACCGCGACACAGTTTATGTCGGCAGAATACGTCAAGATGGATCCACGGACAGGGGGCTTAACTTATGGGTGGTCGCGGACAATGTGCGCAAGGGGGCTGCTACGAACAGTATCCAGATCGCCGAGATTTTGGCGCAGCAGCCGATTTAAGTTATATTGCCGCCCGAATTGCGGTGGGATCGCGAATAGCGACCCACTCAATTGTTTTAACAACATATTTTACCCTCTGATACCTCCCGGGGTGTCGTAATGGTCGCCAAACGCCAAAGCCGGGCGCTGGCATTGCTGCTGATGTTGCCATCAGCGGCGTTTGCCCTCGGTCTCGGAGACATCCGTCTCCTTTCTCCGCTCAATGCGCCTCTCGATGCTGAGATCGAGGTGGTGGATGCGACGCCTGAGGATCTCCAAACCCTCCAGGCGCAGATCGCCTCGCGCGATACGTTCGCCCGTCATGGTCTCGAGTGGCCTGTGTTCCTTAGCAGCGTGCAGGTCAAGACTAACCGCACGGGCGATGGGCATACCCTCATCAAGCTCAAGTCGACCGATGCGATTACCGAGCCGTTTGTCACGCTGCTGATCGAGGTCAATTGGGCTCGCGGCCGCCTGGTACGCGAGTACACGATGTTGCTCGATCCCCCGGTCTATACGCCGGGGCAGACACCAGCCAGCAATGCGCCGGTCGCCGCGCCCGCAGCGGGCGCTGGTGCGCGGGAGGGTGCGATTGCTCGTGGTGCCGAGACGGTGCCTCCTGCCGCGCCCGCGTCGAGTCCTGCATCCGATGTTGCGGCTCCGGCCTCCGGTACGCCTGACACCGAAACTTCCGCTCGTGCGAAGCGCGGCTCTAAGGCGGCCCGGAGCGTTGCTCCGCCTCCGCCTTCAGAGCAGGCAGCTGGTGCTGGCTCGACGCACGTCGTGCAGCGCGGGGAGACGCTGTCGTCGATCGCGACCGGTATCGCTGGCGCCAAGGAGAATACTCCCGAGGCTCACAGTTGGATGTTGGCGATCTATCAGGCCAATCCGCGCGCGTTCGAACAGAATATGAACGTACTGCGCACGGGCGCGGTGCTGCGCATTCCCGAAGGCTCCGCGGTGTCCTCAGTGTCACCGACCGAGGCCGCCAGCGAAATCCGTCGGCAGTACGCTGCGTGGCGCGGTGGCGCGGGCGCAGAAACCGCCTCCACAGGGAAGCAGTCGGGACAACTCCATCTCGTCACGCCGTCAGACGATGCTGGCAGTGGCGCTGCCGCGGCCGCTAACGCCGCCGAAGTGAAGTCGCTGCAGGGTCGCGTGCACGATCTGGAAGGGCAGCTCGGCGAGTCGAAGCGTCTGCTCGAAATGCGCAACGCCGAGCTTGCTGATCTGCAGTCCAAGCTTGCCGCCAAGGGTGGAGCCGCCGCCCCAGCGCGTGCAGCGCCTCCCGCGCCAGCCCAGGCCGAACCTCCTGCTCAGGGGCCGCCGGTTGCCAAAGCGGAGCCTCCTGCTGCCGCCACGCCGCCGCCCCCGGCTGCCGAGCCTCCGGCGCAGCAAACTGCTCAGTCCACACCGCCGCCCGCGGCGGAGCCGACTCCGGCGCTCTCAGGCCCGGTTCATCGTCCCAAGCCCGTACAGGCTCAGCAGCCGACGTCCGGTCCGTCCTTCCTCGACTCGCTCATGGAGTACTGGTGGGCGCTCGCCGCGATCGTGGCTCTGGTGGCCGCCTATTTCGGGTTCAAGACCTGGCGCTCGCGCCGGCAGTCTGAATTCGATGACTCGCTGAGCCGCCTTGCCGTGGCCGGAGCGAGCTCTGCGGAGCGCGGCTTTGCAGCGGGCGATACGGCTCCCATGCGTCCGGTGAGCGCCGAGGATCCTGAAGGCGCCTTCCTCGTGGAGGAGTCTGGTACGCACCAGCGGCCCCGGTTTGGCGCTACGGCGCCTGCTCCGTCCGCTGCACGCCACGTGGCGACCTCTGACGAAACGATGAGCAGCGAGGCTGCCATCAATCTCGATCAGGGTGATCCGCTCGCTGAAGCCGACTTCCACATGGCCTACGGTCTGTACGACCAGGCCGCCGATCTGATCCGCATTGCCATCAATCGCGAGCCGAACCGTCGCGACCTGAAGCTCAAGCTCCTCGAAGTCTTCTTCGTTTGGGGCAACAAGGACCAGTTCCTCACGGCGGCGCGCGAGCTGGCGGCGAGCCGCGAAGAGGCAGCCCCGGGCGAGTGGGAAAAGATTGTCATCATGGGCAAGCAGCTCGCCCCCGATGACCCGCTGTTTGCGGGTGGCGGGACCACGGGCGCGACCGATGGCGGCGTCGACCTCGATCTCGAGGGCGGCCAGAGTCGCATTGACTTCGACCTGCTGGGCGAGCCCGTTCCGGGCGTGCACGCCTCCGATAGTGATGTCGATCTCGATATCGGCTCCGCGCTGGGCGAGGCGGAAGGCAGCCATGAGGCGGGTACGGCGACCGACCGTAACACCGCGCTCGAAACCGATTTCGGATCCAACTCGACGGGCACGACGCGGCAGATGACCGCGCGGATCTCGCAGGATGAGGATCTGTTGCCTGCGTTTAGCTCCGAGACTGAAGGTCCGACCGTGGAGCAGCCGGCTCTCAGCTCTCCTGACAATCCGACCATCCGTCAAAAAGTGGCCATGGCGCTCAAGCAGACGCCTGCCGCTGAGCAGACGGCGGAGCTGGCGATCGATGACCTCGGCCTGGACCTGGCGGGGCTCGACACCGTGGACCAGCCCGGATTGGGCGCCTCCCCGGATGCACCGACGCTCGTGGCGGGCATGGACGACCGCTCACGCAAGATTATCGAGGAAGCGCAGCGACGCGCGCAGAACGAGGACACCTCGCTCGCCACCGGCGCCTGGCAGATCGATGAAAACGAGCTCGACGCGGCACTCGCCGAGGATCAACACAACGCAGAGCATGATGGCTCGGTGACCTCGCGCCTGACGCAGCTCACCGGTCATGATGTTGATTTCGATCTGGGCGATGCTCCGGAGGAGCACGCCACCAATGGGTCCGGTCTCGATCTGGACCTCGGCACCGCCACGGTGCCTGATACAGCTTTCACGGCCACCCAGAAGTTGTCGTCCGAGGATCTCGCTTTGCCGGATCTCGAGCCGGTGACCATGAGTGAAGTCGGCACGAAGCTGGATCTGGCGCGCGCGTACATGGACATGGGCGATCCGGATGGTGCGAAGAACATCCTCGAGGAAGTCCTGCATGAGGGCTCCATGACGCAGAAGCAGGAAGCGCAGCGGTTGATGGAATCATTGCCTGGATAGAGATTGCCGACGGGAAGTCTGTTCGGCGCGCAGCGCCGCTATATCTCGCCGGTCGCTTCGACCGGCAGAAAGGGTGGCCGAAGGCCTGAAACAGCGGCCGAAGGCCAGGCAAGCGGTCGAAGGCCTAAAGCAGTGGTCGACGGCCTAACAAGAATTGCTGTAGGCGTCGAGTACCTCGGGACTGCGTACGCCGGCTGGCAGACTCAACAGTCTGCGGCCAGCGTGCAGCAGGTTGCGGAGGCTGCGTTCAGCCGTATTGCGGCAGAGCCCGTCGCACTCATTTGCGCCGGGCGCACGGACGCTGGCGTGCACGCGCGCTGGCAGGTAGCGCACTTTGATACTAACGCCAAGCGTCGCATGCGCGCCTGGCTGTTGGGTGCCAACACCGAGCTGCCATCCGATGTCAGTATTCCCTGGGTCTGCCCGGTACCGATGCACTTTCATGCGCGCTATTCGGCCGAGGCGCGTACCTATCGTTACCTCATCCTGAATCGCGGCACGCGCTCCGCTTTCGCCGTGAACCGCGCCGCCTGTATCCATCGGCCTCTCGATCACGAGCGCATGAGGGAGGCCGCCGTCGCGCTGCACGGCTCGCACGACTTCAGTGCCTTCCGTTCGTCCGAATGCCAGGCGAACTCCCCGGTGCGTCGCATGGAAAGTCTCACGGTCGTCCGGCACGGCGATTGGATCGTGATTGAGGCAACGGCGAACGCCTATCTGCACCACATGATGCGCAACATCGCCGGGATGCTCATTGCGATCGGGCGAGGCGATGCGCCGCCTGCATGGGCCAAGGAGGTGCTGGAGGGCCGCGATCGGAAGCGCAATGCCGCGACGGCCCCTGCTGAAGGGTTGTACTTTTGGGGTGTACGCTATCCGGCCGTGTTCGGGCTCCCGATCCCGCCAGCGGACGATGCATTGCGCACGATCTTCCGCGATGCGTCGCCCTGAAGCGCAGGTCGCCGCATCGCAGATGGGTTGTGCGTCATGGCTCGCTTACAGCGATACTATTTCCATCCAGCTCAGCGGGACGTCCAGGTCAAACAATCGTGACGATATTCGTACTGTCGTAAACTGCGATCTGAGCGTCAACCCAGAATCGTTAACCCATAGACTCCCTTATTGCCTATGTCATGGTTCGAAAAAATCATGCCCTCCCGGATCAAGACCGAGCGTCGTACGCGCTCGGTTCCGGAAGGCTTGTGGATCAAGTGCCCGGCCTGCGATGCGGTGCTGTACCGCGCTGAGCTGGAACGTAATTTGTACGTCTGCCCCAAGTGCAGCCACCACATGCGAATCAGTGGTCGCGAGCGTCTCGAGCGCTTTCTCGACGCCGGCGAGACGGTTGAGATCGGGGCCGAGGTCACTCCCGAAGACCCCCTGAAATTCCGCGACAGCAAACGCTACAAGGACCGCCTGGTACAGGCCCAGAAGGCCACCCGCGAGTCCGATGCGCTCATTGTTCTTGCCGGCACGCTCCTCGAATTGCCGATCGTGGCCTGCGCGTTCGAATTCCAATTCCTGGGCGGCTCCATGGGCTCGGTGGTCGGCGAGCGCTTCAAGCGCGGCGTCGACCATTGCATCGAGCATCGCAAGCCCTTCGTCTGTTTTACCGCGAGCGGCGGCGCACGTATGCAAGAAGCGCTTTATTCGCTCATGCAAATGGCAAAAACCGCTGTCTCGCTGTCGCGTCTGGCTCAGGCGCATCTGCCCTACGTGTCGGTGATGACCGATCCGACCACTGGCGGTGTATCCGCCAGTCTTGCCATGCTGGGTGATCTCAACATCGCCGAGCCGCGCGCCATGATCGGCTTCGCCGGTGCACGCGTCATCCAGCAGACGGTGCGCGAGACGTTGCCCGAGGGTTTTCAGAGAAGCGAGTTTCTGCTCGAGCACGGTGCGTTGGACATGATCGTCGATCGGCGCGACATGCGCGATCGCATCGGAGGAATGTTGCGCCTGCTGTTGAAGCAACAGCCCGCCCCGGTTGCACCGGCTGCGGCGGCCGCCTGATCCGCTTTGCGGACGCTCGACGAATGGCTGACTCTGCAGGAGTCAGTTCATCCTAAATCGATCGACATGGGCCTTGCCCGTGTCACCGCAGTGGCGCGCACGTTGGGTGTGGATAGGCCGGCGTGCCCGGTGATCACCGTTGGCGGTACGAACGGAAAAGGGTCGACCGCCGTGCACCTGGAGGGCTTCCTGCGGGCAGCAGGCGCTTCCACCGGGTTGTTCACATCGCCGCACTTTCTACGCTACAACGAGCGCATTCGCGTCGATGACGTTGAAGTGAGCGACGAGGTGTTGGTCGCTGCGTTCGAGCGGATCGAAAGCGCGCGAGGCGCGACCACGCTGACCTTTTTTGAGTTCAACGCGTTGGCCGCGTTGGTGATCTTCGCCGAGCGCAAGGTCGATGTGGCCGTGCTGGAGGTGGGGCTCGGTGGACGGCTCGATGCGGTGAATCTCGTCGCTGCAGATGTCGGAATCGTTTGCTCCATCGGCTTCGATCACCGTGACTATCTGGGTGACACCCTGGATCTCATTGGCGCTGAAAAGGCCGGTATTTTCCGTGCCGGCCGGCCAGCCGTGCTGGGCACGAGCCAGATGCCGGCTAGTGTCTACGAGGTCATCACCAAGCTGCAGGCACGTGCGGTGGTCGCGGGGAAGGATTTTACGTGGCAAGTCGGGGAGTCCGCTGGCCGTTGGAGTTATAACGGATTGCGCCTGTCACTGCGCGATCTGCCGCCCTCGGCGTTGTCAGGCTCCATCCAGTACCGTAATGCCTCGACAGCTCTAGCTGCTATCGAGTCGCTCGAGGGGCTGCCGCTCGAGCTCAATGAAGCCACCGTGAGCAACGCGTTGCGCGGTGTCAGATTGGCCGGACGATTTCAGGTCGCTCACGTCGATTCGGTGGAGTGGATTCTGGATATCGCCCACAACGAGCCTGCGGCAGCGATCTTCGCGGGGCACGTCCGCGAGCGGCCCTTGCCGGCCGCTGGCTCGGGTCGGACTTTCGCCGTCGTGGGGATCCTCGGTGACAAGGACGCCGAAGCGATCGCGCGCGCGCTTCTACCGCTGGTCGACCAGTGGGTACTGTGCGCATTGCCGGGACCGCGCGGAACCTCGGCGGAGCACCTTGCCGAGCGACTCCGTTTGCCCGCCTCGGATGTAACGCTCGCTGCCTCGGTGGAGGCGGGCTGCGAAATCGCCCGGACGAGCGCCAAACCTAAGGATCGCGTCCTGGTTTTCGGGTCGGTGTATACGGTGGGGCCGGCGCTGCGCTGGCTTGGGATATACTGAACCCGCGTAGGCGTACCGCATCGCGCGAAGCGAAGCCTACGGTTGATTCTCGGTAGTTGAGTAGCGCGGTTCCGCCCCCACATTGGAAAGCCTGGTGAAAGAACGACTGACTGGCGCGATCATCCTCGTTGTGCTGATCGTGTTGTTGGTCCCCGAGCTGCTCAGTGGGCCCTCCCGCCCCGCGTCTGCGCCCGTGCGGCAGGCGGCAGCGACGACCTCTTCAGAGGAACCGCCATTACGCTCCTACACCATCGATCTCGCGGACGAATCACATCCGGCGGCGAGTTCCGCCCCAGGCGCGGGCACTGCGTCGCCGGAGGCCGCTGCACCCACTCAGCCGCCGACGATTGTCGAGCCAACGCTGGCCACCCCCGCTCAGACGCCGACATCCGCGGGAGCGTCCGCGGATGCCTCTGCAAACGGTTCTTCGCAAGCTTCGGAGCGGCAGGCGCCGGGTGGGGCAGAAGAGCCTCAACACCCCGCGAACCCGCCCACAGCAGCCCCGGCGCAAAAACACGCGCCTTCCGTATCCCAGACGCAGTCACAACCGTCTTCCCCACGACGGACCCAGTCACCTCCTGCACAACGAGCCGAAACCGCCACCACCGGGTGGATGGTGCAGCTTGGCGTCTTTGCCAGGCACGAGAACGCCGACCGGTTGGTGCAGGAGCTCAAGGAGCAGGGGTTTCACGCTCTGGTGTCGGAGAGCAACGGCGCTGGCCGGACGCTGTGGCGGGTGCGCGCTGGACCACTGGCGGAGCGCGCGGCGGCAGAGCAGCTCAATGCCAAATTGCGGGCGGCAGGCCATGCCGGCTCGGTTGTCCCCAAGTAGCCCCTTTGTGGACGCACAGTCGTGACGAGCTGCCTGAGCAGGCGGCCGACTGCTCTTGTACAATCCGCGCGCGCTCAAGCAGGGTCGAGTCCGGGGCCGATGAACATAACCGACTATCTGGTGCTCGCAGCCATCATTCTTTCGGCAGTGGTCGGGTCTTTGCGGGGCTTTCTACGCGAGGCCGTCGCATTCGTGACCTGGATCATCGCGCTGTTCGTGGCCTGGCATTTTTCCGATCTCATTGCTCCGCACCTGGGCGGGTTGCTGTCCGGCTCGGTGGTGGCGACCTGGGCCGCGCGCGTCATTATCGTGGCGTTGTTGCTTTTACTCGGCGCGGGTATCGGCATCACGGTCGCCCACTTCGTCCGGCTCTCAATTTTCAGTGGCATGGACCGCTTTCTCGGGTTTGTCTTCGGCGCTTTTCGTGGCGTGGTGCTGCTGGGCGTCTTCGTCATACTCGCGCAGGTGTTGCGCCTGGACGGCGACCGCTGGTGGCGTCAGTCGGTCCTGCTGCCCTATGGCGAGGCAGTGGCGAACGGATTGCGAGCGGTCATCGGCGACAGTCGGATACGACACTCAGGTCGAACAGCATTCAAGGCCTAGGAGCCTGCCTGGCGAGCGCCCTCGCTACGGCGATCATAAGTCAGACAGGCCCCATGGCCGGAGGCGGTTGAAACATGTGCGGAATTGTCGGGGTCGTCGGGACGAGCGCGGTCAATCAGCGGATTTATGACGGCCTGACGGTGCTGCAGCATCGTGGCCAGGATGCGGCCGGCATTGCCACTGCCGGCGACGGCGAGCTGTACGTGCGCAAAGGCAGCGGCCTGGTGCGCGACGTCTTCCGCCAGGCCGACATGTTGGAGCTGAAAGGAAATGTTGGCATCGGGCACGTGCGCTACCCGACAGCCGGGTGCGATGGTGCCGCTGAAGCGCAGCCTTTTTACGTGAATGCGCCATACGGCATCTGCCTCGCGCACAACGGTAACCTGACCAACGCAACGGAGCTGGCGGAAATCCTGATTCGCGAGGATCGCCGGCATCTCAACACCACTTCCGACTCCGAGGTGCTGTTGAATGTATTCGCCTCCGAGCTGCAGCGGATCGGGACGCCGCGCATCACTCCGGCGGACGTGTTCGCGGCGTTGAATGCCGTCTATCGCCGTTGCCGCGGCGGTTATGCGGTCGTGGCCATGATCATCGGCCATGGCATTCTCGGATTTCGCGATCCGAACGGCATCCGTCCGCTGGTGTTGGGGCAGCGTGACACTCCCCGCGGACCGGAATGGATGCTCGCCTCGGAAAGTGTTGCTCTGGACAGCCTGTCTTTCCGGCTGGTGCGCGACATTGCGCCCGGTGAGGCCGTGTTCATCGACGAGCAGGGCCGCCTCCATTCGCATCAATGCGTGGCGACGGTGCGTCATACGCCCTGCATCTTCGAGTATGTCTACTTCGCGCGCCCGGATTCGAAGATTGACAACATCTCGGTGTATCGCGCGCGCATGCGCATGGGTGACCGGCTAGCCGAGAAAATCCTGCGCGAGCGACCGAACCACGACATCGACGTGGTCATTCCGATTCCGGACACGAGCCGCACCAGCGCTTTGCAACTCGCGCAGCGGCTAGGCCTGAAGTATCGCGAGGGCTTCACCAAGAACCGCTACATCGGTCGCACGTTCATCATGCCGGGACAGGAGCAGCGCGAGAAATCCGTGCGCCGCAAGTTGAACGCCATCGATCTGGAATTTCGCGGCAAGAACGTGCTGCTGGTCGACGACTCGATCGTCCGCGGCACGACTTCGGCACAGATCATCGAGCTGGCGCGTGAAGCCGGCGCGCGCCGGGTTTATTTCGCATCCGCCGCTCCGCCGGTGCGCTTCCCCAACGTCTACGGCATCGACATGCCCGCGGCGCGGGAGCTGGTCGCGGGCGGTCGCAATCATGATGAGATCGCGCGCCTGATCGGTACCGACTGGCTCATCTATCAGGACATCGAAGATCTCATCGCCGCGTGCAAACACGAGGATGCGCGCGTGGAGGAGTTCGACACGTCGTGCTTCTCCGGGGAGTACGTGACCGGCGATATCACACCCGATTATCTCGAACGTCTGCAGCTCGAGCGTTCCGATGACGCCAAAGCCCTGCGGCGCGAGCGTCGCGGCAAGCTCAAGGTCATTCGTTGATCGGTGAACGCGCCAGATCCTCGCCGCCAACTGCTCCTTTAGCTCTTCCAGGCCGGTTTAGCCCGCGTCGACGGACGACGTTGTGTCCGGGACAGGTTGACCGGCCAGTCCGGAACGCGCGCAGCGCGGCCTGTCTGGGTCGCAGCGATCGGGAAGGCCGCCTCGGCGATGATGCTTGGAGCCTGTGACGCGCTGGGTACCGCGATCGAGCGCGCGCTCGTCATTACCAAAGACGGTCATGGGTTACCGCAGTTGCAGGCCGTTTCCGGTGTGGAGATCCTGGAGAGTGCGCATCCCGTGCCCGATGAGCGCTCGCTCGCGGCTGGCGCGCGCTTGTTGCGTTGGGTCGAGGAGCTGCCAGAGCACGCCGATCCGCTGTTCCTCGTCTCCGGAGGTTCCTCCAGCCTCGTCGAGGTGCTCGAAGGGAACGCCACGTTTGCCGATCTCGAGCGTCTCACCGAGGAGGGGCTCGCCGCGGGCATCGCGATTGGCGAGTTGAATGCGCGTCGCGCGCAACACTCTCTCATCAAAGGCGGGCGGCTGACCGCGCGACTTGGAGGTCGTCCGGCACGCGCGTTGTTTATTTCTGACGTCCCCGGCGACGACCCTGCTGTGATCGGCTCCGGATTGCTGGGGCCTTCCAGCGAGGGCGAGGATCGTGTGGAGCGTACCGTTGTTGCTTCGATTGAACACGCGGTGGAGAGTGTTGTCACCGCGGCCGTGGAGCGCGGACTAGGGGCGGAGGCGTCGCTCCGACGCTTCGACGGTGACGTAATGCGCCTGGCAGTGCGCTTCGCTCACGAGCTGGATCTGAGTGCCGCCGAGGTGCGGGTATGGGGCGGCGAGTCGACCGTACAGCTCCCGAAACAACCCGGACGCGGCGGCCGTAACCAACACCTCGGTTTGGCGGTCGCCCGGCTCATCGCCGGACATGCCGATCTTATGTTGCTGGCGGCAGGGACGGACGGCACCGATGGCGCGACCGACGACGCTGGCGCCCTGGTCGACGGCGACACCTGCGCGCGCCTCACCCTGGCTGAGGTGGACACCGATTCGTGCTTGCGGGGCGCCGATTCGGGTACCGCTCTGGCTCTTGCCGGCGATCTGGTTCACACCGGTCCCACGGGGACGAACGTAGGTGATCTGGTCATCGGTTTGAAGCTTTCCGCGGCCGCCGCGGGCGATTTGCGGCGCCTGCCGTAGCGGCCCGCACCGCCCGCGTGCTGTAATTCCCGGCATGCGTTTGTTGTTGATCGAAGAGGATAAGCGCCAGTGCGCGGACTTCCGTCAGCGGCTCGCATCATGGCGGCCGCAAGCGGAAGTCGTCGTCCGCGATCCTGTGGTGGAGGGGCCCCTGCCGGCGGAGTTTCTCGCGCAGGGGTTCGATGCGGTGCTCCTGGCTGATGAATGGTCGGGGGGCAGTGGCCTTGCCTGGGCGAAAGAGTTGGCGGCAAGGGCAGGGTTCGCTCCTTTGGTCCTGTTGAGCGCGCACGGCGCGGCTGCTTACGAAGCTATTCCGCTCGGGGTGCAGGTTGTAGCGCGCGAGGCGAGCTCGCAGGGCAAGCTGTTCGAAGTGCTTGCTGCTGCGGAACAGAAGCAGTCATTCGCGCGGGCGGTGTGGCGGACGAGCGTGGCCGGACGCGACGCGCAACGTTTCGGCGGCGCATTCATTCGTGGTTATCGGTACATCCGCCGCATAGCCAGCGGAACGGTGTCGGACCTTTATCTGGGCGAGAGTGAGTCGGCGGGCGCACTCGTCGCGTTGAAAGTGGCTCGCGACCGGCACATCGAGCAGAGCGACCTCGATGACTCGTTCCGGCGTTTCCTGCAGGAGTACGAGATCGTACAACGCATCCGCAGTCCGGGAGTCGTGCGGTTGTATGACCTCGGTGTGAGCGACGAGCACGCCTGGCTGGTCATGGAATATTTCGCCGCCGGGGATCTGCGAACGCGGCTGCGTGCCGGATTGCCGGTGCGGCGTGCGCTCTACAATTCGATCTCGATCGCGCGAGCGCTGCAGTCCATTCACGCCGCTGGAGTGTTACATCGGGACCTCAAGCCCGGTAATGTGATGTTGCGCGATGACGGCAGTATCGCGCTCATCGATTTCGGGTTGTCCAAGGATGCCGCGCTCGCGCGTGATGTGACCGACCGCGGTATGATCTTCGGTACCCCTCACTACATGAGTCCGGAGCAGGGGCACGGCGAGCCCATCGACGCACGCAGCGACCTCTACAGCCTGGGCGTCATCCTGTTCGAGATGCTGACGCGCGAGAAGCCCTACAAGGCGGACAATCCGATGGCGCTCATCTACAAGCACCGCAAGGAACCGGTGCCGCGCTTGCCGCCGCCGTTCGAGGCGATGCAACCGATTCTGGAGCGTCTATTGGCGAAGTTGCCGGATGATCGCTTTGCGGATGCGGGCGAGGTGGCAACGGCGCTGGAGGGGGCGTTCCGGCAGGTGCTCAAGAGCGAGGTTGCATGAT
>Ga0134126_10001893_pt1 | contig 26612 bp, 22 predicted proteins | sample KB31752_FD_96881 | JGI IMG/M metagenome (GOLD analysis project Ga0134126, IMG submission 96881) | Terrestrial soil microbial communities with excess Nitrogen fertilizer from Kellogg Biological Station, Michigan, USA - KB3-175-2 | ecosystem: Environmental > Terrestrial > Soil > Unclassified ... | reverse complement strand
GAAACCCTAACACACTTCACCGGCTGTCGGCTTTCCACCCATAGCGGGCATTCACGAGCTGGACAAATCACGCACCTCAGTTCATCTGAAGGAAATGGCGGGGCCTTCGTAGCTTCACCCTCAGGGTATAAATCGTTAGTATCGACTCCCATCCCTCTTCATTCCGACACTATTGTTCGAATCAAGGAGAACTCGAATGCGTCTACTGATCGCAGCGACCGCTGTCGCGCTCGCAATTTCCACCGCTGCAGCCGAACCCCCGACTCTGGGTTCAGGTCCGATGAGAAGCTCCGGAATGTCGATGGGAAGCCAGACGATGACGATCCATCATCAAGTGGCAGACTACGCCAAGTGGCGCGTCGCCTATGATGCCGATCAGTCTAATCGGAAGGCCGCAGGTCTAACGAACTGTCGTGTTCAGCGTTCGATGGACGATGCCAATGACGTTCTTATTTCGTGCGACATGGCGGACCTGACGAAAGCCAAGAGCTTTACCTCGTCAAAAGCGTTGGCAGACACGATGTCCAAGGCCGGAGTTATAGGCAAGCCGCAATTTATGTACCTTACCGCGCCGAAGTAACGTCTAGCCGCTGTCGGACTCCTGATTTAAGCTTTTGGCGCTCGGCGCGGGTCGGTGCTGGACTAGTTATTTGCGGGGGATAATTCCATGCGTTCAAGGCCCAACAACATCGCTGCCGCCATCCTGGCGGGCTTACTCGGTCTGGTCGCGGTTGCTCTGATGACTCCGTCTGAAGCCAACGCTTCGACGATCACGCTGCGTACTTGCAACAATACACGCCACTCGGTCTTAGTTGCGAGCAGCTATATTCCAGTCGGTGGCTCGGACTGGCGCAATGTTGGGTGGACAAGAGTCAATGCTCACTCTTGCATGAGTATCTTTAGAACGAACAACCGCACCTTCTATGCTCGCGCTGAAATCAGGGGCGACTCGAGCCGGTACTGGGGAAGCGACATCAAACAATGCGTCGAGTATCCCGGGCCATACGATTTCTATACCGGGTCGGAAGATACCACTTGTCCTGAAGGGGAACCGCAGGAGTTCACGACATTCCATTCGGATGGACGCTCCGTCTACATTTGGAATCTCGATCCTTAGGTCTCGTATAGCCGTTAGACTGGTTCCCCAGTCTAAACTAGATTCCGCGTCCGGTTTCCACTCATAGCGTACATCGGATGACCGCTTTCGACCCAAAGCGGACATTCGGCGCGGTCGACTGAGGATCGTCAAACCACGCGCAAGAACGTCGCTTCATGCGACTCTAATCTGGTGTTGGGTTTGGCACGGCGACCAACCACGGACGACGGAAAAAGCGTTCGAGCTCAAAAATCGATCCGCCACAGATGCGGCAGAAATTGATCGGGTGCGACTTTCGGCGGACCTGTTCGAAGATCAACCGAGCCGACCCTGACTTCGTCCCGGAAAATCTCAGCGCGTACGAGTCCATCTTTGAGCATCTTTTCCGCCTCACCCTTCGCATCCATGTCCGCTCGCGCGTGCAGTACCATGACGAAGGACAGGGATTCGTCATCACGGTAGAATTGAATGCGATATTCGCCGCTATATCCCACGGCAAAACCTCCTCATTCTTGTTCCGCGGGCGAAAAATAGATCATCGAAAAAACCCGATTCAAGAACCGAGTCGGTACGGTTTCGCGCAAATACTCAAAATTAGAAAAAGGTGGCGCGCATATCGGTGGGCACCAGACTAATTATTGAACGATTGCGTCCCCCAGCCTGCCAGTGCCACAATCCTGCCATCGTCCTTCGATGGGGAGCGAGCGGCGACGCCGAGCTAGGCCGCTCCCTTGCCGCGAAGGGACGAATGCCCCACACAAACCGCGTGCTCGCCAATCTTGCAGACAGTGATCGTGCGCTGCTCGAGCCCCATCTTGAACCGGTAAAACTTACCTTTCGACGAGTGATCGAAGTGCGGAACAAGCCGGTCAAGCATGCTTATTTTCCCGACGACGGGATCATTTCGGTCGTGGCCAACGGCCGGGAGGGCCTAGAAGTCGAAGTCGGCATCATCGGTTTTGATGGCATGACGGCACAGAGTGTGATCATGGGCACAGATCGCTCGCCAAACTCGACCTTTGTGCAAATCGCCGGCGGTGGCCGATGCATCAGGATCGATGCCCTTCGCCATGCGATAGGCGCAAGCGTGACCCTTCACCGTTCGCTTCTCGCTGTCGTCCAATCCTTTATCGTCCAAGCCTCTTCGACGGCTCTCGCGAATGGCCGCTCGACGGTTGAAGCGCGATTGGCCCGCTGGCTGCTGATGGCGCACGACCGCATCGATGGTGACGCCCTACCGCTCACCCATGAGTTCCTGGCGGTGATGCTGGGCGTGCGGCGTGCTGGTGTCACGTCCGCACTAAAAGACCTGGAATCCAGGGGCTTCGTCGAACGGCGTCGAGGCTCGATCATAGTGCGCGAACGCAAAGGGCTGTTGGCACTGGCTCGCGGCATCTATGGCGTCGCCGAAGCGGAACAGGAACGGCTCACGGGCTGGAAATCTTTGAAGAAGTCGTAAAGCTGCTGCCAGACTGGTATTTCGAGCGTCGCGACAATCCGATTTCAGAGCGCCGACCGCCGCTCGATGCCGCAACTCCAATGGCCGCTTTCCACCCAACGCGGTCATCCGTGCGCGAGTACTGCAATTGTGATTAAGTCTTGTTGCATCTGGCATGGTTATCGAAGCGGTGACGGGCTGCGATCTCCCGTCCCACTGAGAATATTATCAGACGTTCGGATCCTCGACGTCGTGTGCATGACCCAACGCCTGTTTCAATTCCAAACTCAGCGCCGCGCGATTAAGGACGACCTTTTCGGCGTAGACGTCCTTCACAGCTGAAATCGGAACGACGAAATCGCCGGCATTTTCGACATATATCACAATTTCCGGCTTCCCGCCGAGGTAGACTTGTCGTACTGCGCCGACCGCCTTGTCCCCGTCTTGGATGAAGACATCAAACCCTTTCTGAATCCGTTGCATCGTCCTGGCTACCCCTCTCATCTGCTCGCAAAGAGACGATACTTGATTGGGTAGAATCAATCCCAAACAATTCTGTCCGACCTTAGCATCGAATTGTCGACGCCGAGCGCATAGGGGCTCACCAAACTGTTCGGTCTGTGGTTCGTACCACGCTTCGGACAAGGCGACCCTGGCATTCGAGGGACAATCAACGAGTGGCACGAACTGACGACAAATGTTTTAATTGTCGTCGCTTTTGTTCACTCTGCCGCAGCGCTTGTCCACCAATACGTTTGGCGGGATCGTGTTCTCGACCGCATGAAGTCCTAGTCGGGTTTCACACGCGCAACATGCGATGTCGCATCGTGTGCGAGCGCCGGAGCCGTAATCGCGAAAGCCAGCGGAGCTGCAACAACGAATCTCCCGGTGACAGCAAAATATCTCACCAAGTGTCCCCTGAAATTGATTTTGCTCAAGCAAGATCGCTGGGCGCGGCTCATAATTAAGGAAAGATAAGAGGGCCGTGCGGCGCTGGCGCGCGTTTTCTGGGCCTGCAAGGACGGGAGACGACACCTGGCCGATAGCCCCAACCGAAGCCGACGAAACGTGGAGGCGAACCCAGCCGCCGCCACTGACGGATATGGGACGTGGCGGAACGGCTACGGGGTTATCCAGCATTCGGCTGAGACACAGGCGCGCGTTGCGGGGCTGATCGAAAGGTTGATCGGAACCGGCGGCGATTCACACCAACGGTCGATATTGATCGAACAGTTTATCGCAGCCGATAGATTGGCGAGTGCAGTTATGTGGCTGGTCGTCCATATGACCTACGCAGAGAGCGTCGATTTTTCGGGCCATCCTCTGAAAGCCAACGATTTCAAGTTAGTCCCCGAAGGTCATACCGGGGGTTCGCTCAACATGGCAGTGGCATACGTGGGATACCTGCTTGCAAATGCGATAAGCGGAAAGACGCGTGCCTGGGTCATGGGACAAGGACACTGCGTTGCCGCGATCGAGGCGACAAATGTTCTCACTCGCAACTTATTGCCGGAACAGGCACGACGTTATGCCTGCTCGAACGACGGGCTGACACGGCTGGTGCGCGACTTTTATTCGTATGCCATCACCCCGGACGGCAGACCAGCGGTTCCAATCGGCAGCCATGTGAACGCGCAGACTGGTGGAGGAATCCTTGAGGGCGGTTATCTCGGTTTTGCGGAAACCGAATATGTCCACATGCCGCTCAAAGGCGAGAGCCTTGTCGCGTTTCTGAGCGACGGCGCCTTCGAGGAACAACGCGGCGGTGACTGGTCCCCGCGCTGGTGGCGTGCATCCGACAGTGGGCTCGTGACGCCGATCATGATCCTGAACGGCCGCCGCATCGAGGAACGATCCGAGATCGAGCAGGAAGGTGGCGCCTACTGGCTGCACGAGCACCTGAAAACGAGCGGCTTTGATCCTCTCGAAATCGACGGTCGCGATCCCGCGGCCTTTGCGTGGGCAATCCTGGAGATGGAGGAGCGCCTATCTGCAGCGGCCCGCCGCATTGAACGTGGCGAAGCAAGCTATCCGGCGCCCTTGCCGTATGCGATTGCGAAAACCACAAAGGGTTACGGCTTTCCAGGCGCCGGAACGAACCGGGCGCACAACCTGCCGCTCATGGGAAATCCGCGCACTAGTGAGGAAGCGCTCGCGGAATTCAACGATGGGGTAAAGCGGCTGTTTGTCCCTTTGGATGAGTTAAATCGGGCGATCGAAGTGCTCGCGACGCACAAGAGCCAGAAACGGCCATTGGAACGCGATCACGCGCTCGCGCGACGTGACATCGAGGTGCCTGCACTGCCCGAACCAGAGTGGCTCGCGACGCAGGGCGAATCTTCGCCGATGGATGCGATAGATGCGTATTTCATGCGGATCGTCGACGCCAATCCACAGCTACGTCCGCGCGTGGGCAATCCCGACGAGCTCAAAAGTAACCACATGGGCCGCACGCTCGCCGCACTCAAGCATCGGGTGAATCGTCCTGAAGCGGAGTGCGACGAAGCCGTCGATGGCGCGGTGATCACGGCCCTCAATGAAGAGGCAGTGATCGGCGCAGCGCTTGGCAACAAGGGCGGCATCAATCTTGCCGTCAGTTATGAGGCCTTTGCCGTCAAGATGCTGGGCGCACTTCGCCAGGAGATCATCTTCGCGCGTCACCAGAGGGAAACGGGACGCGCGCCCAAGTGGCTCGGGATTCCGTTGATCGTTAGTTCGCACACCTGGGAAAACGGCAAGAATGAGCAGTCGCATCAGGATCCAACCATCGGCGAAGCGCTGCTCGGCGAGATGTCCGATGTTTCGCGGGTGCTTTTTCCGGTCGATGGGAATTCCGCAATGGAATCACTGCGCAGCATCTACGCGATGCATGGTGTCATCGGTTGCCTCGTTACGCCAAAACGCGCAGTCCGAAACGTCCTTTCGCCTACACAGGCGCAGGAGAGCCTATTACGCGGAGCGGTCACGCTTGCTGCGCCAGCGAGTGCCACAATCCAGCTCGTCGCTATCGGCGCTTATCAGCTCATCGAGGTATTGCGTGCGCAAACACGGCTTTCGCAGCACGGCATTACGAGCAAGATCACGGCCGTCATTGAACCGGGGCGGCTCCGCGAACCTCGTGACGAGCTTGAAGCCCGTTATGTGCTTTCCGATCAGGAGATTGAGGCGCTGTTTCCACCGAGCTTGCCGCGCCTCCTGATGACGCATACTCGTCCCGAGGCGATGACGGGTGTCCTGCGCAGGCTTGACGGCGGCCGCTCGCGATTCTGTGCGTTGGGCTATCGCAATCGTGGTGGCACCCTCGACGTGAATGGGATGCTGTTCGCCAATCGGTGCACATGGGCTCATCTCGTGCAGGAATCAGTGGCGCTTCTCGGTCGCCAACGTAGGGATGTTCTGAGCGCCCCGGAGCAGGCCGCACTTGACGGCCGAGGCGATCCGAGAATTCTCTTTGAATAAGCGTGTTGTGGCGCACGGGGCGCCCGGGTCATGCCAACAGTATATTTTCGGTTCTAGTGTTAACGCTCTTCGACTGACGTCAGGAGAGGTCAATCGAGCGGAGTCTTAGCGCATTGCCAATAACACTCACCGATGACAGAGCCATGGCAGCCGCTGCGATGACCGGCGAAAGCAAAATGCCGAATGTCGGATACAACACGCCAGCGGCGACTGGCACTCCGACCGCGTTGTAGATGAAGGCAAAGAACAGATTCTGGCGGATATTGCGCATGGTACCGCGTGAAAGAGTTCGTGCCCGCACGATTCCCATGAGGTCCCCCTTGAGCAGTGTGACGCCGGCGCTTTCCATCGCCACGTCTGTGCCGGAGCCCATCGCAATTCCGACATCGGCCGCGGCGAGCGCCGGCGCGTCGTTCACGCCGTCGCCCGCCATCGCCACGATCCTGCCCTGACTCTTGAACTTCGCGACCACGGCGCTCTTCTGATCGGGAAGGATCTCCGCCTCGGCTTCCTGAATGCCGAGTTGTTTGGCGACGGCGGTCGCGGTGGTGCGGTTGTCGCCGGTCAGCATGACAACGCGGACGCCGTCGCGGGACAGAGCCGCGAGCGCGGCCGGCGTCGTTTGCTTGATGGCGTCCGCGATGGCGAATACACCCGCGAGCGTCTTATCGATCGAGACAAAAATTGCGGTTGCACCTTGGCGGCGGAGCTCATCAGCCCGGCTCGCAAGTGCCGACACGTCGATCTGCTGATCGCCGAAGAATGCTGCATTGCCAAGCATGACCCTTTTGCCATCGACGGTGCCTATGGCGCCTTTGCCCGACGGCGAGTCGAAGCCATCAACCCTTGGGATCATGATTTTCCGAGCCTCAGCCGCGGCAACGATCGCTGCCGCCAGTGGATGCTCGCTGGCGCGTTCGACGCCCGCCGCCAGACGCAAAAGATCGCGCTCGTACCAGCCATCATGCGCCACGATGGAAATCACCGAGGGCTTTCCCTCGGTAAGCGTGCCCGTCTTGTCGACCACGAGTGTGTCCACGCGCTCCATGTGTTCAAGCGCTTCGGCGTTCCTGACAAGAACGCCCGCCTGCGCGCCGCGGCCAACTCCGACCATGATGGACATCGGCGTCGCGAGACCGAGCGCACAGGGGCAGGCAATAATCAGAACCGTTACCGCCGCGACCAGTGCATAAGCAAAGCGCGGTTCGGGTCCCCAGATCATCCAGGCCACGAACGCCAGCACCGCCACCGCAACCACGGCCGGTACGAACCACGACGACACGCGGTCAGCGAGACGCTGAATCGGCGCGCGGCTGCGTTGAGCCTCGGCCACCATGTGGACAATGCGCGCAAGCATCGAATCGCGGCCGACCTTCTCCGCGGCGATCACGAGCGTACCGGATCGGTTGATCGTGCCGCCGATTACCTTTGCGCCCACCTCCTTGGTCACAGGCATGGACTCGCCTGTCACCATCGACTCGTCGACTGAAGAGCGGCCTTGCGTCACCACGCCATCGACCGCGACCTTTTCGCCGGGACGCACGCGCACTTGATCGCCGACGACGATCTGTTCCAGAGGCACTTCTTCCTCGCCGCCGTCGGATCTCAAGCGGCGCGCAGTCTTGGGTGCCAGATCGAGGAGTGCTCGAATGGCGCCGGATGTGTTCTCGCGCGCCTTGAGTTCAAGCACTTGGCCCAGCAACACCAGGACAGTGATGATAGCCGCGGCTTCGTAGTATACGGCGACCGTGCCGTGAGCCGAGCGAAATTCCGCTGGGAAGACGCTAGGCAAAGCAGACGCGACCAAACTGTAGGTCCAGGCAACGCCAGTGCCGAGCGCGATCAGTGTGAACATGTTGAGGTTGCGCGAGACGAGAGACCCCCAGGCACGCTCGAAGAACGGCCAACCCGCCCATAGCACAACCGGTGTCGCGAGCGCGAACTGAATCCACACTGAAACTTGTGGCGCGATCAAACGGTCGATCCTGAGAAGCTCACTGAACATGCCGAGTGCGACGACCGGCACAGAGAGAGCAAGACCAATCCAAAAGCGCCGCGTCATATCCGCGAGTTCGGGATTGGATCCCACCTCTCCGGCGGCAATCAGGGGCTCGAGCGCCATGCCGCAGATCGGGCAGGAGCCCGGGCCGATCTGCCGGATCTGCGGATGCATCGGACAAGTGTAGATGGTCCCCGCCGTTGTCGCGGACGGTACTGGGGCTGGCTTGGGTTTGAGATACGTCGCCGGCGCCGCCATGAACTTCGCTCGGCAGCCGGCGGAGCAGAAATAGTAAGTCTTCCCGTCCAGCTCGTGGCGGTGTGGCGTTTTATTTGAATCGACCGTCATCCCACATACCCGGTCCTTGACCACAGGTACTTGATGGACGCTCGCGGTCGGGTTTCTCATGGATGCTGTCACCTTCTCGGCCTCCGACGGATTGTCGGGCCCAGTTCAAAGGTTTGTGCCGGTGCGACATATTTGGGTATGCGGCAATACCTTTTTTGATCGGGCTCAATGATCCACCCTGTCCTAGCGCCATGCTAGCAAGGTTTTCAAGGATAGTCCGACATGGCCAAACAGTTCGGTCAAATCATCAAAGACGTCGATGCGTATGCCGTCGAATTGAGAGGTTTGATCCCAGACGTCTTCAAAGCGTTCGGCGAAATCAGCCGCGCCGCGCAAAGGCCTGGAGCGCTCGATCGCAAAACCAAGGAACTCATCGCTTTGGCGATTGCGGTCGGCGGACGCTGTGATGCCTGTATCGCGTATCATGCACGGGGCGCCGGTAAGGCAGGAGCGAGCCGACAAGAGATCGCTGAAGCATTGGCAGTGGCGATACAGATGGGCGGTGGGCCGGCTGTCAATTCTGCGACGGACGCGTTGCGCGCCTTTGACGAATTTATCCCGATGGAGAGTCATGCGATTGCCTCCTGAGATCGCGTTCACCGCCAGGAAAGGTGCCCTGCCCTTACAGAGAAGAGACGACTATGCACCGCTCAAATCAAAAGGAGGAGCCATGACTTTCAATAGAATCCTGATCGCTGTGGATGACGAACCGGTTGCGGCGCATGCCGTCGAGATCGGTATCGCTTTGGCGCATTCTTTGCACGCGAATGCGGCGCTCATTCATGTGATGGAACGACCGGTACCCGTTGGCGCGGACATTGGCGTCCCGCCCGCAGAACTGGGTTCCCGCACACGATCGGAAGGCCGCAGATTGCTCAGCGGCGTACGACACCGCTTATCGTTAAGACCTGTAGTCCAAGAATTTCTTGAGAGCGGTAACCCGTCCGCCGAAATTGTCAAAGCGGCAAAGACCTGGCCTGCCGACCTAATCGTGGTCGGAAGTCACGGTCGAGGTGGCATGGAACGCATATTTATGGGAAGCGTTGCGGAGTTGGTGATGCGCCACGCACCGTGTCCGGTCCTAGTTGTCAGAGCTCCAGTATAAAGGCCGTCGCAAAGACGTCGGCTTGGAAAATCCGACGCACTCGGTGCCCGCTAACAAAAAGCAGATGGGGAACTCATCCACCACACATTCAGTATGAGAAGAGTACGGGCACAGGGGGATGACGCAAGATGCTGCGCGTTGCGCCTCCGAGGACGAACTCCACTAAGCGCGAGTGTCCGAATGCACCCATGACAAGCATATCGGCGTGATTGCCAATAACATAGTCTTCAATTGCCTTACCTGCTGCGCGACCATCGGCATCCACTCGCTCCAGCGTTGTATCGATTCCGTGAATTCTCAGGTGTTGCTCTAACCCCTCGCTCAACCTTTCCGCCGCAATCGACTTCTCATTGACGATCGTGAACACGCGAACTGACTTTGCTTTGGATAGAATCGGAATTGAATCCGCCAGGGCTCTAGCGGCCGAACGGCTGAAGTCCCAGGCAACAGCAATTGTGTCGAGGGCGGCCGACTTCGGTTTCTGACTTGCCAGAGTGGGCAACAGAATGGTCGGGCGACCTGATCCAAAGATCACGCCTTCTGTATAGAGTTCGTCCAAGCCGATCGGATCGGGTGGCGCGAGAAAGGTCACATCATGCAAGCGTGCACGTTCATTGATCGCGTCGGGTAAAGGAAATACGGGCGCTGGTTCCAGAATTTTTTCTTGAAATACATCTCTCCTCCTTGCGGAACTTTCGAAGTACTGAAGCAAGCGGCTGGACTCGCTCTTACTTCTTTGAACGGCTTCGTCTATCAATGAGGGGACGTTGATCAGCCGCTCGCCAAACGAATGCATCGGACCGATGCGGTTGCGATTCAACTCAAATACGATGGCCGAGAGGCGTGCGCCCAACATTTTCGAGAAATCGATAGCTTGATCGACAATGTAGGTTGGCGTGGCATCCGGGAAACTGGATAGGACCAACAGGGCGTCTCTTATTTCGCTCATGACATGGCTCCCTAACAAAGATCATGAAAAAGCGAAGGTATCAGTTGCAGGAAATCATGACATAGTCGTTCTGCAGGATGGTGCGGTAGCGACGCGCGTCTGCACCTGCGGCCATGCTGCGTTCATCGACAAGATGATAGCCCCTTGGGCAAAGGCGGCGCGCCAGGTGGGCGCAGTCGCGTTTCGTGACAGCAAGGCCGTTGCAGTTCATGACATAGGCGGGCTTGCCCTCCGGCCCACGGATCTGCGTGAACGACACGGCGCAGGAAGCGGCCAGCAGTGACGCAGCACCCAGCGCGATGAGTATCCGCGTCCGCTGTCCGTACCGATATGCGATAGTCATCAATCGTTGGCGAGATAGGAGACCAGCGCCTCGATCTGGCTGTCGGTCATGTCCTTGCTTTCGACATGCATCACGTCGCTTTCGCGCAAGGACGAGCGGAACGCCTCGAGCTGCTTCTTCAAATAGTCTGCGTGCTGGCCGGCGAGCCGCGGGAAAACGCCGTTCCCTTCCGCATGCTCGCCGTGACAGGACTGGCACGGCGGCATGTTCTGAGCGGGAGCACCGTTGGCGAAGAGCGCGGCGCCTTGCGCGGCAAGTGCGCCGCCTTTTTGCGGAATGGTCGGTGCCTGGCTTGCATAGTATTGGGCGAGCGCGGCGATGGTCTTGTCGTCCAATTGCGAAGCCATGCCCCACATATAGGCTCTGGCGTGCGGATCGGAGCGGCTGTGGCTGCGGAAATTGTTGAGCTGGGCAGCGATGTAGTCGGCCTGCTGCCCATTCAGGCGCGGAAACGTCGACGATACGCTATTGCCGAGGGCGCCGTGGCAACTCTGGCACGTCGAGGTGGCGATACCTTCGGCTGAAGCAGCCGGGCTATTGTCGGCGGCCGTGGCGCAGGGAGCGCCGAAGATGGCGGTGGCGAACACAGTGACGAAAAGCTTTTTCACGGCTTATCCCCTCCGCTCCTAGAACGCGACCCATAGATATCCGAACAGAAGATCGTTGTCCGACGCATTGCGCCCGAGGCCGTCATAGTTCGACGTTGCGCCGTCAAACTTGATATAGGCGGTGTATTGCAGCCCCAATTTGACGTTCAGCCAAGGCAGGTAGTCGATCTCGAACAAGCCCCACGTGCTGTTCGGGCTGCCGTTGATCGTGCCGAAATAGATCGGATCGTTCGAACCATTGACGCCGAAGAAGCCGAATGTGGCGCCGAGCTTGCGATGCCAGAAATAGCTGGCGACCACATTGTAGCTGTCGAGATTGTCGCTTGGGTTGGTAGACAGGTCCTCGGCAAAGCTGGCCGACAAGTCCTGGTGTTCGTGTATCCAGGCCGCCGTCAGCGAGATTTGCGTCTCGTCATCCGTGTATTGATATTGGGTGTCGAAGCTCGCGTCGAGGAAGCGATCTGTCGGTGCATGCTGAAGCGAGCCGTTGATGGCGCCGCCGGCGGGCGTCGTCGGATTCTGCAACTCCGCATACATGCCGAACGTGCCGACCTCCAGCGAGTGATTGCCGAAGTCCCACTCATAGGCGAGACGCCAATAGGGCGCGACGCCAGAGATGACGTTGTTGTTCTGGTCGCCATCGAACGCGACGGACGCGCCCTGTAGCGCCGAACGGTAGACGCCCGCTTCGGCGTAAAATGCTTGATCGACGAACGTGTAGGCCGAAAGTCCCGCCACGCCGCCACTCAGCGCTCCCTGGATCTGCGCTCCTGCAACCGGTGACTGCAGGGCCGGAGATGCGATGAACGGCTGGCCCCAGGCGGGGACGGTGTTCCACAAATCCTGCACCGTCGGATTGTTGTTGAGACTGACGCCATAGATCACGGAATGGCCGTCGATCTTGGTCACATCGGCGAAGCGGATGTCGGTGTTGTCGATACCGAAGCTGCCGCTCTGATCGTCATAAGTAATCTGGATGAAGGCGCCGATATTGTCGGAAATACGCCCGGCATAGAACAGGCTCGCCTGTTGCGGAAAATCCGTCGACGCCTTGCTAGAATTTTCGTCGTTCGCCTTGGCTTCCAGGCTCTGCGACGCCATCACCATCGCTGATACGGGCGGTAGGTCGCTCAACGACAAGGTGCTATGCGCCAGCTTGTCGATGTCCTGAACCTTGAGTGTGTTGAACAGCGTGTAGCCGCTTGCCTTGAACGTCCGGCCAAAGGCCGTGAGAGCCGGAAAAACGGTGTGACAGGCCTCGCAAGCCAATCCCGTCTGCCGCGCATAGCTAGGAACAGCGTTAGCAGACTTGGGAATTGTCAGCGCGAACAACGCGAATGCCAAAATAGCTGCACGAAATGCAAATCCACGCGTCCAATGGTCACTCATACCGGCCCCCCGACGTTGCTCAACAACGAAGCGTCGTCAATCTCCCCCTGAATCAGGCCTTCTTCACCCAGAACCGGCACCACCCGGCGGGATCGATCGGGCCTGCTACGAGCTTGCATGCCGAAGGCGGCTGAAAGAGCGAGCAACCATCGCAGCGCTTTCCGTCCTTCGGCGTCGGCTGATATCCGGCTGCCTTCTGCGTCATGTTCCCGGCATCGGCGCGTTGCGGAGTGAGCGTCTCGGCAGCGAGGATTGCCGCGCCGCCCATAGCGGCTCCAGCGCCCCGCAACAATCCGCGTCGCGAAATGGCCACGTCTTGGCCGCTCGGAAGTTTGTCCTCCGACTCACGTCTATCTACAGGCATTGCTGATTCCCTGCTCCAGCGCTTTCAAGCCTACAATGTCTCCCGCGCGCGCGCAAAGTGCATTGATTGATGTCAATCCGGCCCATCTTTGTCGCCCTTGCCCAGCTGCGAACGCGACAAAGTTGATTTCGCTCAAGTTCGCAATCTAGAGAAAAGTCATCATTCATTGGAATAGGTGAAAGGGCCGGCCCATGACTCTCGCATTCCCAACTGGACAGCCGCCAAGACCCGAGCATTTTGATGTGCTGATCGTCGGCGCAGGGATCTCCGGCATCGGTGGGGCATACCATCTGACGAAGCAATGCAAAGGCCACAGTTTCGTCGTGTTGGAAGGACTGGAGAGTTTCGGCGGCACCTGGCTCATGCACCGGTATCCGGGCATCCGTTCCGACAGCGATCTCTACACCTTCGGTTATCGGTTCAAGCCCTGGATCGGCCCGCCCGTCGCATCGGCGGACGAGATCCTGAAATATCTTGGCGACGTGATCGACGAAAACGACTTGGCACCCCACATCCGCTATCGCCACAAAATCCATTCGGCGACCTGGTCGAGCAAAGACGCGCGCTGGACAGTCGAGGGTACGCGTGGCGAAGACGACACGCCCTTTCGCATCACCGCCAATTTCCTCTGGATGTGCCAGGGATACTACCGGCATTCTGAAGGGTATACGCCGCCCTGGAAGGACATGAATCTCTTCAAGGGCGAGATCGTTCACCCGCAGACCTGGCCGACTGACCTCGACTACAAGAACAAGAAGATCATCGTTGTCGGATCTGGCGCCACCACGGCGACTGTCGTGCCGGCGATCGCAAGCGATTGCTCACATGTCACAGTTTTGCAGCGTTCGCCGACCTACTTCATCCCGGCACGCAATGAGAACGTGTTGGTCAATCAATTGCGCCGTCTCGGCATCAAGGAAGAGTGGATTCACGAGATCGCAAGGCGACAAATCCTGCACGATCAGGAGGAATTCACGCAACGCGCGCTCAAGGAACCGGAAACGGTGAAGCAAGAGTTGCTTGCCGGCGTGCGCGCCTATCTTGGTCCAGACTTCGACATCGCCACGCATTTCACGCCGACCTATCGGCCGTGGCGCCAGCGCATAGCTTTTGTGCCTGACGGCGATTTGTTCAAAGGAATCGCGAGTGGCAAGGCCGATGTCGTCACGGGCGAGATCGATCGCTTCACGGAGAAGGGCATTCTCCTGCAATCGGGTGAGGAGCTGGAAGCCGATATCATCGTTACCGCAACGGGGTTCAATCTCAGTGTGCTGGGCGACATCGTCTTCATGATCGATGGCAAGCCGCTCGATTTCTCAAAGACCGTCACCTACCGCGGCATGATGTTCACTGGCATTCCCAACATGGTGTGGATCTTCGGCTACTTTCGCGCCAGCTGGACGCTGCGCGTGGATTTGGTCGCTGATTTCGTGTGTCGTCTCCTCAATCACATGAAAACGAAAGGCGCTACGAAGGTCGAAGTCGCGCTGCGGCGGGAAGACAAGGACATGTCGCTGCTGTCATGGATCGATACGGAGAATTTCAATCCGGGTTATCTCTTGCGGAGCCTCCACTTGCTGCCCAGGCGCGGTACCAAGTCCGAATGGCAACACAGCCAGGACTATTGGCGGGAAAAGGATGAGATTCCGGCCATCGACCTCGACGATGCAGCATTCGTTTATGACCGTGGCGTCGCAGCACCGGCATACCAGTCGGATGTAACGATCGACTAACGAGCTGACGCTTAAAGATGTGGAGGCGTCTGACATGACCATCACCGGCGGAGAGTTGTTGGCGAGATGCCTCGCGCGCGAAGGCGTGAAATTCGTGTTCGGCCTCCCGTCGCCCGAGGTTGATCCGTTCTTGGCTGCACTCGAAGACAACGGCATGCGTTTCGTGCCCATCCGGCACGAAGCCGCCGCCGCCTTCATGGCGGAAGGTTTGTACAAGTCGACGGGTCAGGTCGCGGCCACCGTCACCAACCCGGGACCCGGTACCGCGAATCTGCTTCCCGGCGCGATCAACGCGCGGCACGAAGGCGTGCCACTCGTGGCGATTACGGCGCAGCATCGCCTCGACGTCGTCTACCCCTCCCCGCCGAGCACCTTCCAGGGTCAGGATCAGCTCGATGTCTTTCGGCCCGCCGTGAAATGGGGCGCGCCGATCTTCTCCTGGCAGCGCATTCCCGAAGTGACGCGCATGGCGTTTCGTGAGATGTGGTGCGGTCGTCCCGGTCCGGTGCAACTCGAGGTTCCGATGCCCGTGATGTACGCGGAAGGCGACGAGTCTTTGGCTACAGTTCTTGAGCCCCTCGCCTATCGTTCCAGGGGGCCGCAAGCGAGCGCAGCTCAGATCGTGGAAGCGGCGAAGCTTTTGCGCGAAGCGAGACGGCCGCTCCTCGTGATCGGTTCTGGCGTAGACCGCGCCAACGCAGGTGAAGCGGTACTCGCGCTTGCTGCCAAACTGGGCTGCGCGGTGATTACCAGCATGGCGGGCCGGTCCGCAGTTCCGCAAGATCACGCACATCATCTTTATGGCTACGGCGCCGGCGCGGACGAAGCGCGTTGCGAAGCCGATGTCATCTTGGCGCTGGGGACCCGGCTTGGAAATCTCGATACGCCCTTCGACAAATACTGGGGCGACAGCAGCGCGCAAAAGCTGATTCAAGTCGACCTGGATCCGCGAAGTCTCGGCGTGTCCCGCCCCCTCGCGCTCGGCATTGTTTCGGAGCTTGGACTTTTTGTGCGCGGACTGCTCGCCGAGCTCGCAGCCTATCCCACCCGGGTGAACGCCGCCGACGACCTAGCACGTTATCGCGAGAAGGAACGTTCCTGGCGTGAACGAAGCTTTTCGACTCTAAGTTCGTACAACGGACCAGGCCTGCATCCTGGCGTCGTGATGGAAGCGATTGGTCGCGCATTCGGACGCGAGGCGATATATGTCGCCGATGGCGGCTTCACGAGCCTCTGGGCGCACTTCATGCTGCCGCCGACCCGCGCCCGTTCTTACCTCAACATTCTAGAACTCGGAATGCTCGGCGTTGGCATTCCGGCGTCAATCGGGGCGAAACTGGGTAATCCCGAACGAGAAGTCGTCTGTGTCTCAGGAGACGGCGCCGCAGGTTTTCACTGCATGGAGCTGCAGTCGGCTGCCCGCGAAGGAGCGAACGTCACGGTCGTGGTTTTCTCCGAAGGCTCTTGGACGATGGAGGTTCCGAACGAACAGATGCGCTACGGGCGAACCTTCGGCACCGAAATGGGTCCGATCCGATGGGACAAGATTGCCGAAGGCGTCGGCTGTTCGGGACTTTTTGTGGAGACGATGGCCGACCTCGAACCTGCATTGAACGAAGCGAGATCGGCCACGCGCGCGCGGCCAGCGCTGATCTGCGTGCGCACCGACAGGACGGCCAATATGTCCATACCCCCGTCGGTCGGTCAGCGCTTCGGCGAAGTCTACAACGGTCCCGTCGCCTGACGCTTTGGAATTATCTCAATTTCCGAAGTCCCACCCTTCGCCTTCGGCGTAGCGCGACAGGACGTTTCGCGCGATCAGGATGCGATGGACTTCATCGGGTCCATCGGCGATGCGCAGCGTTCTGGCGCCCAGGTACATGCCGGCCAGCGGGGTATCGCCCGATACGCCCGCCGCGCCCCAAACCTGGATCGCGCGGTCGACAACGCGCTGATAGGCCGCCGGTACGAATATCTTGATCGCCGAGATGTCGGTTCGTGGGTCGCCGCCGTCTTCCATCATCTCCGCGCAACGGATAGTCATCAGCCGCGCTGCCTGAATGTCGATGTAGGAGTCGGCGATAAAGCCCTGAATAAACTGCTTGCTCGCAAGCACGCCGCCATGGACTTCCCGCATCGCGGCACGTTCGACCATCAGGTCAAAGGCGCGCCACATCTGTCCAATCGAATTCATGCAGTGGAACACGCGACCCGCGCCAAGGCGGTCTTGCGCCGCCTTGTGCCCCGAACCAGCTTCGCCGAGCGCATTGGCCTCAGGGACCCTCACATTGTCATAGACGATCTCGCAGTGATCGCTCGGCTGGCCCCATACTTCGACCCCGCGAACGATGCGAACGCCGGGCGTCTTTGTGGGAACGATGATCTGGGTCATGCGTCCGGTGTCACGACCGGCACCTTCGGTGCGGCACATGACGATGAGAAAGTCGGCGCGAAAGCCATTCGACGTGAACCACTTGTGCCCGTTGATCACCCATTCGCCCTTCTCTAGCCTTGCCGTCGTCTTGATCGCGCGCGGATCGGAACCGGGTGCGTCCGGTTCCGTCATCGAGAAGCCCGACTCCATCTTTCCTTCGGTGAGCGGCACCAGCCATTTTTTCTTCTGATCTTCGGTACCGTACTTCAGCAGGATCGTTTGATTGCCGGAATTCGGCGCGACAACACCGAAAAGGGCGGCCCCGCCAGGTGTGTAGGCGAGGACTTCGTTCATATAGGCATGCTCCAGAAAGCTGAGCCCCGCGCCCCCATATGCAGGCGGCAGATGCGGCGCCCATAGACCGGCTTTTCTCACCTTGTCCTTGATGGACTCGGCGGCGGCTCTTCCCGCAGCTCGTTCCTCGGTTGACGCATCTCGGCGCCAGCGGGCTGCAAGCACCCGCTCCTGCGGAAGTATCTCTTTGTTGACGATCTTGGCGGTAAGTTCACGGATCTCATTGATCCGCTGATCCACAGTCGGGATCGGGTTCACGTTCATCGGCATGCAGCTACCCCATGGCCAAGAAAGGCATTGAGCAAGGTTAGGGGGTTCTGAGCGTCACATCCTTGAGGCAAGTCAATGTTGCGCGAGGTGACGTGATGGCTAGTCATTAGACGGACTTGCGCACACCGATTCCGTGGGCGTCGCGAAAACGCTTTCCAAATTCGAGCAGTACGACAAGTCCGAGTCCGGCGGCTGCGCACACGGCCAAGTCGTCGAAGTGCAGCGGGCCAAAGTGAAATAGTCTCTGTGCTGGACGCCAATAGAGCGAGATTGAAAGTACCAGAACTACAATCGACAACAGAGCCCATAGTGCGCGATTGGGACGCAACAACATGTCAGCAAGCGACGAATGAAACGAGCGGTTGACAAGAATTAGTCCCAAATTCATCAAAACCAGTACCGTGAATACAAGAGCGCGTAGATCATCTTCCGGCATGCGCACTAGCGATCCCACAACAAACGTCGTCGCGACCAAGGCAAGCGCCACAAGGCCTTGCGCGACCGCCCAGAGAGCCGTTGAAATCGGGAGAACAACTGCGTCGGGCTTGCGCGGGGAGCGGCGCATGACGTCCTTTTCCTCGGCTTCGGATTCGAAAACAATGGAGCAAGCGGGATCTATAACCATCTCCAGAAACGCGATCTGTACCGGCATCAGCATCAGAGGAAGCCCAAGCGTGAATGGCAAGAGTGCCAACCCCGCAATGGGAACGTGAACGGCAACAATGTATTGAATTGCCTTACGGAGATTGTCGTAGATGCGCCGCCCTAACCTGATCGTCGTTGCAATAGAGGCGAAATCGTCGTCGAGCAGAACAAGCGATGCAGCCTCTCGGGCGACATCCGTGCCTCGGCCGCCCATTGCGATTCCGATGTGCGCGGCTTTCATGGCCGGAGCGTCGTTCACACCGTCGCCGGTCATCGCTACAATCTCGCCGTCCCTTTTCAGGGCTTCTACTATGCGCAATTTTTGAGCGGGGCGGATTCGCGCGAATACAGACGTTGACTTTATTCTTTCAGCGAGATCGACGTCCGAGAGCAGCTCCAAATCGTCTCCAGTTATGATATCGCCGCTTTCAACACCAGCTTGTACGGCGATCGCGCGCGCCGTCGCCGGATAATCGCCAGTGATCATGATGACTCGAATACCAGCAGAGCGGCACTCTCTCACAGCCTCGGGTACAGTGCTACGAAGCGGATCAGCAAACCCGATTAGCCCGAGAAAGTTGAATGCGATCTCGCGCACGGGCGGAACAGAACCGTCGTCCCGTGCCGCAAAAGTAGCTTCAGCGACTGCAAGTAGGCGCAAACCTTCTGCAGCCAGTTCGTTCACTCTTACCAATAGGTCAGCCTTTGTCGCTTCCGGTAGGCGACACAATTCGGCGATGGTTTCAGGCGCGCCTTTTGTATTGGCGGTCAGGGATACGCCAGCGTTCTCGCGCCAGACGTTCGTTGTCGCGAAAAAGTCGGGACGAATTGCTTCCGACCGCAGCAAGACGCGTGACTCCATGCCACTGTCGCGAGGTGCAACTTCCTGAATTGCACGGTCCATGGCGTCGGTCGGGATCTGGGCACTTGCGGCCCACGAAGCGCGAAGTACTTTCTCGACACTCGGCGGCATTGAATGGAATTCTTCTTGACGCCTTGTTTCGCCGCCACCCTCAATTAATACGACGCGCATGCGGTTTTCCGTCAGCGTACCTGTCTTGTCAGTACACAGAACAGTCGCTGAACCGAGTGCCTCGATAGCAGCTGAACGGCGCGTCAACACACGGGCGCGTGAGATTCGCCACGCGCCCACCGTCATGAACACAGTCAGAACGAGCGGGATTTCCTCAGGCATGACGGACATCCCGATGGCGATGCCGCCAAGTGCTGCCTTCAACCACGAGCCGCGCAATAGAGCAGATAGGACGACGACGAGAGCGGCGACGGAGATTCCTAGAAAAGCGAAATCGCGAACCAGCCAATTAAGCTCTCGCTGTAGCTTGGGCTGCTCCACCCTGATCGTCCGGAGCGCAATGCCGATCTTTCCCATCTCCGAACGAGGTCCCGTCTCTCGAACGAGGGCTATTGCACTACCTTGCTCGACAAGAGAGCCCGCAAAGACGAAAGGCAAATCGTCTCCGCCCGGAGCGGCAGGCAATTCATCCAATCCTCCCGCACGCTTACTCACCGATTGCGACTCCCCAGTGAGCAGCGACTCATTGACAGAAAGGTTGCGCGACTGAAGAACCAGTGCGTCGGCCGGAACGCGATCACCTTCTGACAGAACGACGACGTCGCCGGGTACAACTTCGCTTCCGGGAATTCGAGCGAGTTTGCCGTCACGCCGAACAAGAGCGCGTGGGCTTGCCAAATTACGCAACGCGTCGAGTACGCGCTCGCTTCGTGCTTCTTGAAGAATGCTGATGGACACGGAAAGTGTCGCAAACAGCGTCAGCACCGCAGCGTCTAACGCTTCTCCGAGTAATGCGTATATCACGCCGCCGCCAAGCAACAGTGCGAACATTGGCTGCCGCACAATCTCAACCACGATACGTGAAACGCTGCGCCGTTCGGTGTTTGGCAGCGTATTGTGACCAAACAGCCCTAGCCGACGTTTTGCGTCTTCCGAACTCAAACCTTCGAGTTGATCTGTGTCGTTCATTTGTTCAGTCTGAAAGTTTCAGATGATTGTTCCCTTAATTGAGCGGGCCGAAGCCTCGGAAAGCTTTGACGGAAGTCAAGAGGATTGGCGAAATTCTAGGCGAGGAGGAGTTCAGCCTTTGAGATGCCGCCGGCACTGCTGTACAAATGTATCTTTGAACATGACCGCGCGATTTGATATGGCATCCAGTATGCGCGCGATGGTCCTGGAACGGGCACGTGACCCCTTGCGTCAACGAACGGACATTGTCGTTCGCGAGCCAGCCCCCCACGAAGTCCTCGTCCGTGTTCACGCGTGCGGCGTCTGTCGAACGGACCTCCACATCGTCGACGGCGAACTTTCAGGAGCGAAACGCGATCTGGTGCCCGGTCACGAAATCGTCGGCGCGGTTTCAGCAGTGGGAAAGGATGTCTCTCGACTCGCTGTTGGGGATCGTGTCGGCGTTCCTTGGCTGGGCTGGACTTGTGGCAATTGCAAGTATTGTTTGAGCGGCCGCGAGAACCTCTGCGACCGCGCTCGTTTCACCGGCTACGACCTTGATGGCGGCTACGCCGAGTTCACGCTCGCTGATGAGCGATATTGCTTCAAGTTGCCCGCCGCGTACAGCGACGCCGAAGCGGCACCCCTGCTCTGTGCCGGCTTGATTGGCTTTCGTGCCCTATCCATGGCTGGTTCGGGCAAACGTCTGGGCCTTTATGGGTTCGGCGCAGCTGCACATATTGCCATTCAGATCGCGCGTTACCGTGGCCAGGAAGTATTTGCCTTCACCCAAAGGAACGACAAAGAGGGTCAGGACTTCGCGCGTTCTCTCGGTGCTGCATGGGCGGGCGGTTCGGACGAGATGCCCCCTGAGCAACTCGATGGCGCAATCCTGTTTGCTCCGGTCGGCGCGCTCGTGCCAGCGGCGCTCGCTGCCACAGCCAAGGGCGGGACCGTTGTTTGTGCGGGCATCCACATGAGCGATATACCGGCCTTTCCCTATCGGCTGCTCTGGGGCGAACGATCCTTGTGCTCGGTGGCAAACCTGACACGACGAGATGGCGACGACTTCTTGGACATTGCGCAAAAGGCCAACGTTCGCACGACAGTTGAGCGGTTCCCGTTGGCCGATGCCAACTTGGCGCTCAACCGTCTGCGGCATGGCCTCATCGAAGGCGCGGCAGTGCTTGTGCCATAGTAGTAGGGCAGTTAACGCTGCGGCGTCATTCGGTCTCGGATCTCGAAAAAGTTGCGAGCGAACGCGATGACTTCGCCGTCCGTCGGGTTATCAAGTGTCTCAACAGACATAATCCGAGGCGCGAGAGCGGGTACATGATCGCGGATGAAGTGCGCCAGTTCTGTTTTTGCCTGGCCGTGTCCGACAATTAGGATCTCGTGAATGGGTTTCAAAGCGTCGGCGATCGCTGCAAAAAAGTGAGTGTCTGTCGGTGCATGCCCAGAACCGACCGTCCCAGCCTTGTGGTGAACATTGCCGCGCCTGCCAGCCGGTCGAATTCGTCGATGTTCAACACCGGTCGTTCCCAACTCGAAAATTCGGGCTTCCGAGTGATCGATCCAGACTACAGCGTGAAAGTGATGGGTCATACTCATATGACTTGCCCTCAATGATGACCGCCCGAGTCGACCGTATCCTTTGTCACTTCGGCCAAACGGATCGTTGCTCTCTTCAGGCAGGGATCGACCGGTGAAGGCGCAATTGCGCAACCGGCTTCGTCACATAACGACAGCATAGCGGAATTCTCGGCCAATATGTCGCCCCAAAGTTCGCCGATGCCACGCTTCCGCGCAAAGCCGATGAGCCGTTGCATCAGAAGACGCCCCAACCCATGTCCCTTCATGTCGCTGCGCACCAACAAGGCAAATTCGGCGCGGAGATTGTCGGGATCGGCCGCAATGCGTGCGACGCCGACGACGTCGTTTTCAGAATTGACGAGCACAAAAGCCATCTCACGGTCGTAGTCGATCTGCGTGAGACGTGCGAGGAGAGATAACGGCAGCGACTTCACTGAAGTAAAAAATCTCATGTGAATGTCGTCGGGCTTCAGGTGCCTGAAAAGGACTTCAAAGGCCGGCGCATCCTCGGGCCGCACGGGTCGGAGCAGAAATGTTCCAAGGCCTGGCACGGTTTCCGTCCGAGTGAGTTCGTCGGGATATGGGCGGATCGCGAGTTGGCATCGCGGTTGGTCCGTGCAGCCGACAATTCGGACGCGAACATCGAGAGCAATTACGCCCTCTTCGTCCGCCAGCAATGGATTGATGTCGAGTTCAGCGATTTGCGGAAAATCGCAAATCAGTTGCGACAGGTGGACCAGCGAGAGCGCTATTGCATCGAGCGCGGCGGGTGGGTGATCACGATATCCCTTGAGTTGGCGGGAAATCTTTGTGCGCCCAATCATCTCTCGCGCCAGCTTGATATTGAGGGGTGGCAGACCAAGAGCTTTGTCGTCGATGACCTCAACTGCAGTTCCGCCCTGTCCAAACAAGAGGAACGGTCCAAAGGTGCGATCAACCGCCATGCCGACAATGAGTTCGACGGCGTGCGGTCGTTGCACCATTTGCTGGACCAGAAATCCGTCAAGACGAGCGTCAGGAGCGAGCTTGGCAATTCGCTCCTGCATTGCGCTCGCTGCTGCACGAACTTCGCCTGTCACGTTGAGCAAGACGCCGCCGGCTTCCGATTTGTGCGTGATGTCGGGCGACAAGATCTTGATAGCCACCGGTTGCCCAATTTTGGCCGCGGCCTTCGCCGCCTCGGCCGGCGTCGCAGTTTTGATCGACGTTGCGACAGGTATCCGGTAACACTCAAGCAACGCCTGCGCGGCCGATGCCTCTAGCCATCCCGCTGAAGCTCCTGCCAGGATGGTTTTGGCCGTGTCGCGATCAGGCGGCGGACCGGACGGGATGGAAGGTGGAACTTCCATAAGTGTTTCTTGGCCGCGCCGATAGCGCACGAGGTGCATAAAACCGCGAGTCGCCTTCTCGGGCGTATCGTAAGTAGGCAGTCTTGCGACGTCGAACAAATTGCGAGCGGCCTCCGCAGAACGCGAACCGAGCCAGTTGGTCAGAATAGGCAGGCTGGTTTCATGCGCAACGTCGACCACCGCCTGAGCCGCTTCGACACCGGACGCGACCGCAGTGGGACAGTTGAGCACGAGGATCGCATCCTGTTCGCCACTGTTCCGCAAGATCTTCAAGGCGTCGGCGTACCGCTTGGCGTCAGCGTCGCCGATGATGTCAACGGGATTGCCGCCTGACCACGTCGACGGCAGGACCGCGTTCAGATCGGCGATCGTCTTCGCAGAAAGGACCGCAAGTTTCCCGCCTTGCGAAATCAATGAGTCGGTAGCCAGGACACCCACTCCGCCCCCATTCGTAACGATTGTCAAACGATCGCCATTAACGTTGGGTCGAACGTTGAGTGTTTCGACCGCGTCGAACACCTCGTCGAGATCGTAGGCACGCAGGATGCCTGCCCGCTCGAACGCTGCATCATATACTGCATCCATGCCGGCCAGTGCGCCGGTGTGAGAAGACGCCGCCTGAGCTGCGGCCGGCTGCCTGCCGGCCTTGATTGCTATAACGGGCTTCAATCGAGCGGCAGCACGAGCGGCGGACATGAATTTCCGCGCATTCGTGATCGCTTCTATGTAGAGCAGGATAGCCGACGTGGCGTCATCGACGGCGAGATAGTCGAGCATGTCGCCGAAATCCACGTCCGACATATCGCCTAGTGAAACGAGATGGGAAAATCCGATACCTCGACTGTTTGCCCAATCGAGCACCGTTGTCACCATGGCGCCTGACTGCGCAACAAAGGCGACGCCGCCCCGCCGCGGCATGGCCTGCGCGAACGAAGCATTGATTTGGTGAGGCGTGGACAGCACACCGAGACAATTGGGACCCACGATGCGCATGAGATGCGGCTTTGCGGCAGCGAGCATCGCCTGTTCCAGAGCCAAGCCGTTCACAGCTCCCCTCTCGCGGAACCCTGCCGTGATAACGATTGCAGCCTTGGTCCCGCGCGTGCCGAGCTCAGCGACAATTCCGGGAACCTTCTCCGGTGGCGTACAAATGACGGCCAAATCCGGACTTATTGGGAGGGACGACACATTGGGGTAAGCCAGAGCACCGGCGACGGCGGCATGCCTGGGATTGACCGGAAGGATTGGTCCTTCAAACCCGGCCATTCGGAGATTTTCGGCTGTCACGGCGCCTATGGAATGCGCGCGCGTACTTGCGCCGATCAAGGCGATGGACTTCGGCCGAAAGATTGAATCGAGATTGCGGACGCTCACCTGCTCCTCCGAAGTGCCTGTGTGCGGTGAGCTTTACGCAACGTTGGCCGCGACGGGTTGTACGTTGACGATCTTGAACGGCCGCTGCACGCCATCGTGTTCCGTGATCGAGACATACCCGTCCTTCACCAACCGATGTGTCTGGAGCTTGAAAAACGGCTCATCGTCAGCTTGATCGTGCCTGCGATAGTCGAAATACCAGCCATGCTCACCGTGTCGCCTTAGATATCCCAACTCCTCGGGATCGGCTCCCCAAAATCGCCTCACACGACACTTGTCTTTGACCTTCAGCCAACCGGAGGCGTCAATGTGTCCGTCTCGCGTCAAGGGCACGATGAACTCGTAGCCATGCCCCGAACTTCCTTCGGGAAATCCTTCCACTCGTCCCAATTCCAGTCGAATGCGCGTCAGCGTCATTTTTGAGACCCTTCATCGAGTTAAAATCAAACTAGCAAGCCAGCAGGGGCAAGCACTTGATCTGGCTCAATTGCGTGATCAGATCTGCGATGCATTTTGGACCAAATCGACCAGTATCAATCCACCGGACGCCAATAACGTCGCATCCCTTTACGGCGAAGGAGCATGGGAAAAACAAGAGATGATCAGTCCGACACCGTAGCCTTCTTGTCCAATCCGAAGAGCTACGGCGTTGATGCTCCCGTGAAGGTCCATCAGACGCATGGATCATTCGTCTTCTTGGCTCGTGAACACGCCTACAAATTGAAACGAGCCGTCAAGTTTCCCTATATGGACTATTCGACTCCGGATCGCCGCCGTGAAATGTGCGAACACGAGCTCGTTGTGAACAAGCGCATGGCGCCAGCCCTTTATGAATCCGTTCGTTCCGTCGTGAAGGACAGGGCTGGATGGCACCTCGGACCGGCGGACGATGACAACGCCGTCGACTGGGTCGTTCTTATGCGACGGTTCGATCAAGCCGACCTATTCGAAGAACGGCGCAAAGCCGGCAGGCTCGACAATTCCCACATGTTCGACTTGGCTGCGGTGATTGCAGAGTTCCACCGCGGTGCACCCACTAGCCATTCCTTCGGTGGCGCTGCCGGTATTCGAGGCGTCGTGGACGAAAATGTCGACATCCTGCAAAGCATCGCCCCCACATTGTTGTCGGAGTCGCAAGTTTTAACCTACGCGGCGCTATCAGACAGCTGCCTACGCAATTTGCGCTCCATTCTCGGTCTTCGGCGGCAAACGGGATTTGTTCGCCGGTGCCACGGCGATCTGCACCTCAACAACATTTGCATGTTTGGCGGAAAGCCAACTCTATTCGACGCGATCGAATTCGCGGACTCGTTCTCTTATATCGACGTGATGTACGATCTGGCTTTCACGTTGATGGACCTTGATTTCCATGGCATGCGAGGTCATGCGAATGCATTGCTAAATCGCTACCTGGAGTGCACTGGCGACTACGCAGGTCTGGCGACCTTACCTTTGTTTCTCGCTTCTCGCGCGGCGATACGAGCCCACGTCGCCATTGCGTCGCAAGGGGCCACTTCAAACCTCGCCGCCGCAAGGTTGCTCGAATCGGCGATTGCTTATCTGAGACCGGATGAGCCTCAGCTCATCGTCGTTGGCGGTCTGTCAGGGACGGGGAAGTCGGTGCTCGCGCGATCGATGGCACAGGCTGTCGGACGATGTCCTGGCGCCGTTGTTCTGCGAAGTGACGTGATCCGAAAGGCGATGTTTGACGTCCCTCAGCACCAACCCCTTGACGAAGGCGCGTATAGTCGCAGCGCTTCGGCCGAGGTGTACGACAGACTCATCGACATCGCGGCTACTACCCTGCGTTCGGGTCACTCGGTAATTGCAGATGCTGTTTT
>Ga0134126_10001892_pt1 | contig 26616 bp, 27 predicted proteins | sample KB31752_FD_96881 | JGI IMG/M metagenome (GOLD analysis project Ga0134126, IMG submission 96881) | Terrestrial soil microbial communities with excess Nitrogen fertilizer from Kellogg Biological Station, Michigan, USA - KB3-175-2 | ecosystem: Environmental > Terrestrial > Soil > Unclassified ... | reverse complement strand
TGTGTTTTCATGGTACCACATTTCAATTTGGAAAAAAATATATAACTATATCAGATGGATAGTGCTTGCTGTATGCCAAAAAATCAATGATTTATATGTAAAAATGGTAAAGATGGGTATAAAGAAAGAATTGTTATGAAAATAAATAAATTGAAGGGTTGTGCTGCGTTTTTAATAACTTTGTTTTTGGGGAGCTCTTATGCACAGACAGCACTAGGTACTTCACTTAATACTCAATTAGTTGTAGATTCGGGGTCATGTGATTACAGTAGAAAAATTAATAAAAACGATAAAATAAGTGGTCATATTGTATGGGATGTTACAGCTGCAGATGATGGTAAGTATGAAATAAAATTAACTGACAATAATAAAACCTCTCCTCTTCGTAAAATGTTACGACTCAAAAATAAATTTTTGGCAGATAAAGACGGCACAGGTAAGTTTACTGATGCAAAAGAAAACGCTACTTATTCGGTTACATACAATAAATCAGAGCATAATGTTGCAATTGTGGCAGCCGTCTCTAATCCTACTACAGACTTCTCTCAAATAGAAATCCGTTATAACCTTGCTATTGGTTATGGTAGTTTGGATAGTATGGCATATGTTTTTAGCGATCAAGAGGCAGATATGTTCAACCCAGACCCAGCACAAAGTGACCTGTTTAGCGGAGTTAAAAACATAACGGATTCATACTCTCTATTTAACTGTAAAGCACAGAAATAAATCATTTTATGCTCGGCAATGGTAGCTCAAAAACTAAAACGTACCGGTATAATATTTTTTATTTTCGCAAAAGAAAATAGACTACTGGGTTATCTCTGCAATATCGCCGGAGGCTGATTGTGCAATGACACGTTTATTATCTGAGATAGGATATGATACGCCGCCTTTTAGATTTGACGCCACTCTGGCAACTAATTGACCGCCATTACGATTAAATAAATTAATATATCCATCATTATCTACTACCAGTATATTATTCTCTAAAAATACTGGCGGACTTACACTGCGATAACGTAGTACATCATTCGTCCAAATACTGGCGCCAGTTGCTTTATCAAAGGCATAAAGAACGCCTTCAACATTAATTGCATATACATTTTGCGCATCAATTAATACCCCATAAGCAGTGCTGAACTTTTTACTCCAGATAATGTTACTCGAAATTGCATCCAAACACGCTAATTTACCATTGAAAGTACCCACACAAATAGTTTTCTCATATAATACAGGTCTAACCGCCACATCAGTCAGCTTGTCTAAATCTGTTGCACCTTCCGAAACCGCAATGTAATTTTCCCAAATTGGATTACCATTTGTAATGTTAATTAGAACTAGCCTGCCACTCGGTTCACCTATGGCGGCAACTTCTTTATCTACTATCGCAAATGAATTATTTGTCCTAAGGGTTAACGTTGGAATTGGTTTTTGATAAACCCACAATAAACTGCCGCTATCTGTATCATAAGCTAATAGATTTGCATCATTAGTCTTGACTAATATTATATGCCCGCTGATTTGCGGAGCCTCAACCGAAATGGTTGGCAACTTAGCCCGCCAGTTAATCTTACCCGTTACTTTATTAATTGAATATAAATTGGCAGCCTTACCTGTCACAAAAATTGAATCTGAAGATACCGCAGTACCACTGGATAAATCACGCTTTAATTTAAAATGACTGATTATCGTACCATCAGTTCGGTCAATCTTAAAGATATTACCCTTTGCATCCGCAGTAAAAATTGCATTGTCATCAACTACTGGAACAAACTGATATGCTGGTGATTTTGCCAAATCACTATCGCTCCAGATTATGGATAATTTATCTGGATGAGATACAGGTGGTACAGGTAGTGGCGTCGGTCCTGAAGTAGCACAAGCGACTAAAAAACCAGCCATAACAACTGGAATTAAATTTCGCCAATAGCGTTTAACCACCAAGTACATCCAACTTCATCTGAATAGTGGTTACCATATTTTGATCTTGTCCGGCTTTTTCTATCGCCTCTTTATATGCATCACGCGCTTTAGTCAAATCATTACGCGCCACATATGAATCCCCACGCTTAGTATAAAATAACGCATCAAAACTAGCATCATGATCTTGCATTAATGTATTAATAGCTAAATCAAATTTTTGCTGATCGATATATATATCAGCAAGACGCAGCATAGCAATTGCTGCCATACCCTTATCTTTAGTCTTTTTAATAGTCCAATTCAAATACGCAGTAGCTTTAGCCATATCTTTTGCATCATACGCAGTTTTAGCCGCAATAATTGAACCCATTGATGAATATTCTACTCGTGGATATTCCTTTTCCAAACTATCTGCCAGCTTGTAAACAGTTGCCGTATCTTTGGCTTTAACCGCTGTATTTAACTGGTTAAATATAACTGCTGCTTTGGTGGCATTGCTTGCTGCGTTTGCTACCCATATAACATTGGAAGTATAAGCAATTATTGCTATGACTATTATGCCAATCAGGTATTTACCCCAATCACGCCAAAAATATGCCAGTTTTGTAAGTTGTTCCTGTTCCTGTAAATTAAAATGTGCCATTTTCTATATTCTTTCTTAATTCATTACGCGCTATACTTGATTGTTTACCGTCAGCCATAGATTTTACCATAACTTGTTGGTTCTTTATCTCGTTTTCGCCAATTACCAATGTAAACCTGGCTTTTATGTTATCTGCTTTTTTGAATTGCGACTTAAAACTACTATTACCAAAATTTTGCACCACGCTATAGCCACACTCACGCAACTCCCGGGCTATTTCAAATGAATAAATAGCGGTGTCGTCCCCCATATTGGCAATAAAAATATCACAAGCTTTATTATCCGGTAATTTATTCAAAGATTCTAATACAAGTAATAACCTTTCCAGGCCAATAGCAAAACCAATCGCATAATTGTCCCCTCCCCCCAATTGTTTTATCAATGGGTCATAACGTCCTCCAGCACATACTGTAGACTGTGCGCCTAAATCTGAACTTATCCATTCAAATACCGATAAATTATAATAATCCAACCCCCGCACTAAGCGATGATTTTGTGTATATTTTATATTTAAGCTATCTAACATCCTTTTCCAGTTAGTATAATGGGCAATTGAGTCTTCTCCCAAATACTCAGTTAATTTGGGAGCCCCATTAACCATTTCCTGTAATGCCGGATTTTTAGTATCTAATATTCGTAATGGATTGGAATACAAACGTTTGCTGGCATCAGCATCAAGTAAATCTTTATGTTTCTCAAAGTACGCAATCAATGCCTCTTTGTGCTTGGCCCGCTCGTCCAGATTACCCAGACAATTTATCTGCAACTCCAGATTAACAATACCAAGTATGCGCCATAAATCCTGCTGCATTAGTATAATTTCAGCATCAATATCACTACCCGCAAAGCCCAATGCCTCAACACCCAATTGATGAAATTGGCGATAACGCCCCCTTTGTGGGCGCTCATGACGAAACATTTGTCCGATATACCATAATTTTTGCGTAGCGTTATAGAGCATATTATGCTCTATAACTGCACGTAATGTTCCAGCTGTTCCCTCTGGTCTGAGAGATAAACTGTCCCCATTTAAACTATCAGTAAAAGAGTACATTTCTTTTTCAACAATATCAGTAACTTCACCGATTGAACGCACAAACAAATTGGTATTCTCAACTATTGGTGTGCGAATGTTACTATACCCATAGCTGTTTAACCAGCTTTGAAGCTGATTTTCCAGCCATAACCATTTATCTGAAATGTCTGGGAGAATATCATTCATCCCTTTGACTGCTGTAATTTTTTGCATATATTCCTACTTTATAAGCTCAGATTGCCACGCTTTGCTCGCAATGACAGACTGGATTGCCACGCTTTGCTCGCAATGATGGACTGGATTGCCACACCATTGCTTTGCAAAAAGGTTCGCAATTACGGCAACCCCACCCCGTCAGGCTATGCCTGCCACCCCTCCAGAGGGGAATTATAAGTTATCTTCTACGAAGATTAACTTGCAATGCTAATTTTATCTATTTGTATAGTTGGTGCTTAGCCAGTTTTGATATTCTCCGCTTTGTACATGGGCTACCCAGTCTTGATTGTCTAAAAACCACTGCACAGTCTTTTTTATACCGGTATCAAAAGTATCTAGCGGTTTCCACCCCAAATCAGTTTGGATTTTTTTGGGATCCATTGCATAGCGATAATCATGCCCTGCTCTATCAGTTACATATGTAATTTGCTCTGCATAACTCTTGCCATCCGCCCTTGGTTTTAATTCATCCAACGTATTGCAAATTACTTGTACTACTTCTAAATTGGTACGTTCATTGTGCCCACCAATACAATAACTCTCACCGATTTTACCTTTTTCAAATGCCGCCAATAAACCACTGGCATGGTCATCTACATATAACCAATCCCGCACATTTTCTCCACGTCCATAAATCGGTAAAGGTTTTTGCTCTAGTGCATTATTAATTACCAATGGAATTAATTTTTCTGGAAAATGAAATGGTCCGTAATTATTGGTGCAATTAGTAATAACTACGGGCAAGCCGTAAGTATGAAACCATGCTCTGGCTAACATATCACTACTTGCTTTACTGGCTGAATATGGCGACCTTGGATCATACGCTGTCGTTTCACTAAAATATCCCGTATCGCCTAAAGAACCAAATACCTCATCCGTTGAAACATGCACAAATTTAAATTTGGTCTTATCCGTTAATGTATTGTAGTAGTTACGGGCACATTCCAATAAATTGAATGTACCAACAATATTTGTTTGAATAAACTCGCCCGGGCCAACAATAGAGCGATCAACATGCGACTCTGCTGCCAGATGTAATACCCCAATTGGCTTGTGTTTATTAAATACATTAGTTATTTTTCCATTATCGCATATATCAATATGTTCAAACACATAGCGCTGATTATCACTAACTGATTTTAACGACTCTAAATTACCAGCATAAGTTAATTTATCAATATTAACAACCGTGTAATCAGTTTGTTTAATTAGTAATCTAACTAGGGCAGAGCCGATAAATCCGGCTCCGCCAGTTACAAATACAGTTTTTGACATTTTATCTTGTTCCTTTCTAGTGCTCTCTTGATTATTTACAGTAGATTGCCACGCTAACGCTCGCAATGACACACTACTGTCATCCCCGCGCAGACGGGGATCTAGAGGAGATTCCCGTCTGCACGGGAATGACACAGCCGCAGTAATGACTATCTGAGATTACCGCCTCCCGCACGAGTGTTTGCGCGAGAATGACATAAACCCGCTGGAATGACAATCAGATTCTAATAAACGAAATTGGTCTCTATGTTTTTAAGACCTGGCTGCTTTTTATCTTTTTCTGATAGAAGTAGGCTAACATTTATTTCTGGCCATTTTATTCCAACATCTGGATCATCAAATGCCAATCCACGATCATTTTCTACCGAATATTCTTCATTGGTTTTATATAATAATTCGGCAAAATCTGTCAATGTTAAAAACCCATGAGCAAAACCTTCAGGGATATATAACATAAATTTATTGCTTGCAGATAATTCATAACCCACCCATTTGCCATAATTAGGTGAACCACGACGAATATCAACAGCCACATCAAAAACAGCCCCATAGCTACATCTGACCAATTTGGCCTGAGCTTTTGGATTTAACTGATAATGTAACCCTCTTAGTACCCCGCATGCTGATCTGGAGTGGTTATCCTGAACAAATTCTGTGGTAATACCATTAGCCACAAAATTTGACTTTTTATAGCTTTCCAAAAAAAATCCACGCTCATCCCCATGTACTGATGGTTTTATCAATATAACTTCGGGTAATGCAGTTTTAATAAATTCCATCTTACTTCACAATCTGACGTAAATATTCAGCATAGGTGCTTTTCCCCATACCTTTACACATGTGTTTGATCTCATCTTTACTAATCCAACCTTTATGTAGTGCTATTTCTTCTAAACAGGCAATCTTAATCCCCTGCCGATGCTCAATTGTCTGAATAAAATTACCAGCTTCAAGAAGTGAATCGTGTGTACCCGTATCCAACCAGGCAAATCCTCGTTTTAAAGTTATAACCTTTAATTCATTCTTACCCAAATATAATTTGTTTAGATCAGTAATTTCTAATTCATTTCTAACTGATGGTTTGACCTGTTTGGCATATTCTACTACCCTTGAATCATAAAAATATAATCCGGTAACCGCAAAGTTTGATTTTGGTGCCCGCGGTTTCTCCTCCAAAGACATTGCAACATGATTTTCATCAAATTCCACTACACCATAACGCTCAGGATCTGAAACCTGATAAGCAAAAACGGTTGCACCATCATGAGTTTGAGCCTGTTTTAATATTTCTGTCATTCCACTGCCATAATATAAATTATCGCCAAGAATTAAACATGCCGGAGATCCATCTAAAAATTCTTCACCAATTAAAAAAGCCTGAACCAAACCTTCAGGTTTTGTTTGTACTGCATATTCCAATTTGATACCAAAATTGCTTCCATCACCTAATAATTGCTTGAACCTGCCTATATCATCAGGTGTAGAAATAATTAAGATCTCACGAATCTCAGCCAGCATCAAAATTGATAATGGATAATATATCATTGGCTTATCATATACTGGCAACAGCTGCTTTGATAGCGCCTGCGTAGCCGGATATAACCGGGTGCCACTACCACCAGCAAGAATTATCCCTTTATATTGTTTCGTCATAAATTCACCTCCCCAATAAATAATCTAATAGGCGCCACTGCGCGCTAATACAACCAATACAGTTTTAAATAATATTACAAAGTCATACCATAATGACCAGTTTTTTGTATAATAAACATCTAAACGTACACGTGAAGTATAATCAATATCATTGCGCCCACTAATTTGCCATAATCCGGTAATTCCAGGTTTAACCAGTTTGTAATAATATGCATCATCTCCATAACGTAAGAGCTCAGCATCAACAATTGGTCTAGGTCCAACCAATGACATATCACCTTTTATAACATTAAATAGCTGTGGTAACTCATCCAAACTGGTTTTCCTTAAAAAATCACCAATTTTAGTTACCCGTGGATCATTTTTTAGTTTAAAATCTTTTTCCCATTCACGCCTGGCATTTTCATCACTAGTTAATAGCTTTTCTAAAATTTCATGACTGTGTGGATACATAGTTTTAAATTTCATACAATAAAAATATTTACCATCTGCACCAATTCTCTTATGTTTGAAGAAAATTTTGCCACCAGCAGATAGTTTTATACTAATTGCAATTAAGAGCAAAAATGGTAATAAAATAATTATGCCAATTATTGAAAGTAATACATCAAAAACCCGTTTAATTATCCGATTTAATCGCCTGGATAAATTGTTTTGCAGGCGTAAAAATAATTGATCATTTCCAAAAAAATGCTCTAACTCTACCCCATATAACGGTAATCCGCTAATGTCTGGAACTATAGACACAAAAGTATACTTGGTCTGAAGAATATTAATAGTTTTAGCATTTTCTAATAATTGGAGACTATTTAGTGCGAAAACTATCTCATAATTTTTTTTTATGGTTTTTGGCAGATATAATTGTTCCACTCCAAAAATCGGTAAATTCTGCTCATTCAAAATAATTGCGTTATTGCTAGTATCTTGTGCGATCTTACCCTCAGCGCTTAAATCTATAAAACCCAGAAATCTATAGCCAAGTATTTTACTACTAGTTAGTAATTTGTATGCAGCAATTGCATTAGCTCCTGTGCCTATTATATAGACACCACGCTGCCATAGATTAAATTTAAGTAAAACCTTTTTAGTGGCATAACGAAATGTAGGGAGAATTATTAACAACAGCCCCCAGAACAATAAAGTTAAAAACTTTATAACCTGATGTGACAGAAAATAACTAAACGCCATGTGAAATAAAGCGAATAAAAAAATTGTATAATAAAGTAATCTAATCTCTTCCCAGGTAGGCCTGCGTTTAACGTACTGCTCCTGATACCAAAAGACCATAATTAACAATAAACCACCAAATTTGGCAGCGCCAAAAGTCAGTAAACTAATACTGTCTACACCAGGTCTAATTACAGACAAGAGAAATCTGGCCAAAATTAAACTAATTAATAATGCTGCCAAATCAGAACAAATTAGAGCTGCGCGCTGAATTAATGACGTTTTCATAAGGTTGAACCTGGAATTAATCTGACGTAATTATCATTTTTAAATAAATGTACATGGAACTGCTCCAACATCTTATGCTGCCTGGCACCAATCCTACCGCGAAATACGACAAAACTAGTTTTATACATTAAACTAAAAACATGCATCACAAAAGCATCAAAACCAATATAATGCTCTACATTATCATTTTGTGCCAAATCAAATATATCTAAAACTGTAGTCTGACCACGTAGATCAATGTAATTAAAATCATAAATGTGGCTATCACTATCTTTATCCGCTTTAGAACCCACTAAAACTACTTTATATTGTGGTAAATCAGCATATTTTTTGACTTGTTCCACCAGAGCGTTAACCTTCTTCTCAGTTATTAAAAAGGAAGATGAGTCACAATAAAAGTTAAATAACACATATTTATACTCTGGTGATAGATGCATCTTTTGTAAAATATTATCTGATTTTAAAACAGAAAAATCATAGGTAACATATGGGTTTAAAACAAAATATTTACTAAACTGCATAATTAACTGATCACAAATCGGCATAGATAAATTTCTGGCAACATCGACCAAAAGCGATTTATGGTGAATTAGTTTGTCAACTAATTCGGCCCGACTAACAATCAAATCGTAACTATTAAGTTTTGTTTTTTCATCAAAAATTGGAATTCCCAACCTTTCAAATAATGGTCGCATAATCCAAGCCGGATCAACCTCAATCTCATAACCTGAATCAATAAAAGATTTAATTAGTGGTAAAAAAAACAGATGGTCCCCCAAATGCATAAACTCAGGTTCATTAAAATAAAATAAGATTTTTTTAGCTTTGGGTAGATTTGATTCTTTAAGATTTAATAAATACATGTTCGGATATATAAAACTCCGGCGTAAAAGCGTTGTAATCGCCACCCGGCCAACCATTTTTTTAATATAACTTCTTAATTTCATATTTATTATCTAACAATAATTGTAACTACTTAGACTGTCATTCCCAACTTTCCACACGCGTGTGTGATTGGGAATCTGCACTCTATTATGCATTCTATAGATTCCCGCCTACGCGGGAGTGACGACTCACATCTAATTTTGTAAAATATTTATTATATTTCGGCATTTTGCCATATAATGGATAACGTTTATCAAATAACTCTATGTCAGCCCAGTAATACTCTATACCCTTCTGGGGAGGTAATACATGGTTAGGACATGTCGGTCCAAAAAAACAAAATAATTTCTCACCTAATCCCTGGCTCAGTGCAATATGCATGGCACCACAATCTGTTGTATAGATTTTTTGTGCATGGTACATCAACGCTGCGCTTTGTTCTAAACTTAACTTTCCAGCCAAGTTAATTATATTCGTTGCTGTTGGCCTGGATTCCAGGTCAAGCTTGGAATGACAGTCCGGGCCATCTACCAACTTCAGGTAGTTATTATAATTGATTTCGTCATTCCTGCCACCTAATAATACAATTTTTACCTGCCGACCAATGGATATCCCATTAATTAGGCTAATTATTTTGTCTTCCGGTAGCATACGTATTCCACTAGATTCAAACCGATTATTACCGCCACTATTAATAATTATTATAAACTCGTTCTTTCTTAAACCATATTCCAACAAAGTTTTTTCTGCAATAGCTACATCATTAACGCTGATATTAAAATCTAACTTATAGTCAGAGTAATCGGGGGAAGCTAACTTGCTTGCCTTTAATAAATCTAAATAATATAAACCATGGTAACGCATCACATCATCATATCTAACCTGATAACGCAAAAATAAGCGTGAAATTGTTTCCCGTACAAAACCAACAGTATTTTTACTAATCACTCTGCCAATAAAATTAAAATAATAGTGTTTATCTAATATAAAGACATAGTCATATTTTCCCCGGATAGAGATAGCAAACTTTAGCAAATTAAATATTTTTTTTATGCTAAAGTCACTTGCGGGTAACGTGATTAGATTATCTATATATTGATTATTTCTTAGTACGCTGGCAAATTCATCACTGACTAAAAAATCTAGTTGTAGATTTGGCACTTTCTGTTTAAGCTGGCGAATTAATGGAGTTGCCATTAAGATATCCCCAAGTGCTGCACGTTTAATTAATAAAATTTTAGTCATAATCTAATTACAGTGATAAGCTTTGGACATAATTAGTCTGTCCGGTTTAAACAATAAGGCCCTGGATGCTTCTGAGACTAATACACAACGATCCTGATTAATCCGACTATCTATATCATTGCCACGAACCAGACCAATAACATTGACACTTGTATTTAGTGGCATCTGCATATTTTTTTCATAATGCACAAATTGGTAGTTTCCTGACATAAAAGGGGTTAATGAACCAGGCATGGGACCATTTTCCAAACTTATATACGGTGTATAATATTTCATCATATCAATGCTTTCATATGTTTCACGCAATGAAAACCCCCAGTAATCATTTTCAGTATTGTCATTACTTATATAATGTCTGGATAATTCATTAAAATATATATATTGGTAAGGATTTAAAAGTATATCATCAATAATTACTCCAAGCGCTAACAGACTTAGTATGGATAGTATAATATTTCTAGCATACCTGCCAAAAATTGTAAAACTAAGCTCCAAACCAAACCCACTAATAATAACAATAATTGGAATACAAAATAACGTATGGCGTGTTGCATTATAAAATGTTGAGTTATGAATGATAGCTAATATTGGAAGTAATAAGAGTTGTACCAGTAGCACAACCCATATTATTTTAGCCGCCACACCAGCCTGATTTAAAAAAACCTTAATCATATAAATCAGACCTGCTATAAATAAAAAAATAAATAACAATGGCGTCTGCACTAAATACCAGGATGAAAGATACCATGCGGCATTCCACTTTTGAGAATTTGTAATGATACACTGACCAAATAAAGTAGTACAGCCAACCCAAACGAATTTACCCATTAATACTATATCATTAATCATATAAATCATTGGTTGATGCCATGCACCTGGTGTGAATACCATGGTAACAAACACAGTTAGAATAACAACTATTGTCCCAAAGTATAATTTAGATACCACCCTACCTTTGTAAACCGACATAAGCAAAAAGCTATCTACAATAATTATTGGAAAAAATGCAAATTTTGTAGCAGAAAGTAGTGCACCAGTTAGAATTAATTTAAAATAAAGTATTTTGCTTATTCTCTTCCCAAAGAATAAAATATTACATAGTTTGCATACATAGTAACTATACATTGTGAAAAAAACTGCTGCGGGAATATCCTTATAATTAAAAAAACTATGCCCCAGCCAAATTGGATACAAAAGTAAAAATACTGCAGTAATATACGCAATATTTTGCCGAACTCCAGCTAATTTTGCAATTTTAAATACATAAAAACTGGCAACTAAACTCAACGCAAAAATAGTAATATGACTACACGTATAATACATGCCAAAAATAAGAGAAAATATATACCCCGGCAATACATTTATTATGCCATAATAAATGAGATGTCCATCGTTGGGATTAGGAACAAGAGGTATACTATTAAACGCAGTAGTAAAATGCACATTGATCATCTGTATGGCATCAACTTCATCCCACGTGACACCGCCAATAAATAGTGATGATATAAATAAAACAGAAACAAATAATATGACCAGTAAATAACTTAATAATCCATAATTATTTTTTATTAATTTAGATAGCAGGATTTTAGTCATGGCTAATTATCATCAATTCTGAATACCTATTACTGAAATATGGCACTAATACAGCCTCCTTAATTTTTTGATTAACCTCGTCTGGCTGCCCGGGTCTGAGTAACACGTGACCGGGCTTATCATACATATTGAATAAATGTAATAAAAATGTATCAAAGCCAATATATTCCACCACCTGTGGAACCCCAACTAGCATAAATAAATCCTGGGCGGTGGTTTTACCGCGTAAATCAATGTCTATCAGACCTTCTAATACTGTATCATCATTTTCTTTGTCTTTGCTGCTACCAGTATGAATAAATTTAACATTTTTATTTTTGTCTTTATAGTTTTTAGCATAGTTAATTAGTCTGTTAGCATATTCATTCACCATTGCCAATGTCGTATGCTTACCCCATGAATCAATATAGTTATTGAAAATAATATATTTTTCATCTTGTAGTAAATTAAATTTCTTAAAGTTTTCATCTATCTGTGTTGACGTATACTCAGGTGCACGATATTTACCATCAACCAGGTCAGCATTTAAATTAAAATGTCTGGCAACAGCATTTATCATACTATTTATTAACTTCCCCCCAGAGGCTACACTTCGATAATCAAAACTTAAAAATAAAACATTTTCTAAATGCCTTAATTTAAACATTAGCTCTATAGGCGCGATCACAATAGATTGTTCATCAACATTCAAACGGTCTGAAAACTTGTTTGAATATACACTAAAACCAAGTTTGGTAAAATAAAACTCCATAGCCGGATTTGGATAAATAGATACGTCAAAATGCCCAGATAGGAACCTGGCAATAGGCTCAAACCATAATGTATCACCCAAATGTACTACTTTTTTATCCGCCAAATAAAAAATTACCCGCTTTGGATTATAACTCCGTCCTTTATAAAAGCATTGACTGTCCTTACCCGCAATAAAATATTTGTAAAAACGGTAATAAGATTTCTGGGTAAAAGATCTAAATTTCATTCTATCCTAATTCATAATAAATATGTCTATTATTTAGATTACCAATCACACACTTGTGGGAATAGTTGGGACTAACGGTCTTGTCATCCTCGTACATACTGGTATCTATTCTTTCTGTAAGAGATTCCCGCCTACGCGGGAATGACACTCACAGTATTATTCTTATCAGTGTACGGAACCAACACATGATTTATAATTAACCGATCAATTTTATCCGTATGACCAGGTTTGAGTAAAATATAACCTGGTTTATCATACATATTAAATAAATGCAACCAAAAGGTGTCAAAGCCTATATAACCCACAATTTGTGGCATAGCACCCAAAAGAAATAAATCGGGAACCTCTGTCTTTCCACGTAAATCAATAAAGGTATCAGTATTTTCCATAGTTTGATTACTACTTAAATCATACTTACTACCAACATATAGAAATTGTATGTCTGGGTTTTTACGTTCAAATTCTCTGGCATAGTCCATTAATTTTAACTGATATGACCTCAGCATCTCCAATGTAGTACTTCTTCCCCATGAATCAATATAGTTACTAAAAATAATATATTTGGAATTTGCATTCAAATTAAATTTTAAAAGTGCATCATTTATTTCATTATCACCATATATCAATTTTTGATATTTCATATCAAAATCTTTACATTGTAACTTAAAAAATTTTGCTACACTTTTTACCATACTGTCTATTAATTTTTCATTCTTGGCTAATAAATTATAATCAAAATTTAAATATAAAACATTTCTATATCCACGAAGCTTATACATTAGTTCCCTAAAAGTCACTAACATAGAATCATCACCAATTTCATTAACAGCTATAACTTTATAACCCAACTTTATAAAATAAAATCGCATTAAAGGCATTGGACAAATTGCAATATCATAATATTTAGACAAAAGCCGGATAATCGGCTCAAACCATAGTGTGTCGCCTAAATGTACTACTTCTTTATCACATAAATAAAAGACTATCTTTTGTGGTATAGGGTATGCCCCCTTGTAAAAATATTTATGTGCCCGACCTGCAATAAAGTATTTGTAAACTCTTAGATAATTTTTTTCAATAAATGATTCTAATTTCATAATATATTATCCGTAATTAGTTTAATCACTGAATCAACTGGTATAGTATTAATGTCCAGCAAATTTAGCCCATATCTATATTTATTTGCCAAGTAGTTCATGTCACCTAGTTGACGCTGGATAATTTCTGGATAAACAATCCAATATCTTGGATTTAATGATGGCGGATACGGATGAAACTGACCAATATCATTGCCATTTGAAATCACAAAAACAGAAACCCCTAGAGCAGAGGCAATATGTGGTACACTTGTCTCATTAGATACAACAAATTTTGCATTATATATAATGTTCATTAATTCCAGGATTGATGTCTTACCAACTAAATTAGAAATTTTAGCATTAGTTTCCTGAACAATAAAATGATCATTTACCCCACCACATATTATTACCTTCAGATTATAATGCATTGCAATAAATTTGGCAACTTGCATAAATTTATCTGCCCGCCACTTACACTCGGACTTACTCGCACCAATAAAGCATACCGCATATTCTTCGTCAGGCACCAAATTGATTTTACTTATTAATTTATTGTCAATAATTAATTTGGTTGATAACTTACAAGATAATAACTGCTCACAAAATTCCCTATTCCGAAAAAATTCAAACATCACTTCATCTTTTGCTAATATCAAATTGGTATATCCAATGTTACGAACAATACGCTTTATCCAGAAAATATTAGGATCATCACTATTACCAATTTTATACTGGGCATTTACACACCGAACAACCGAATCACCAGTTGCAAACTCCCGAATAAATGTAGGCTGCACTACATAATCATAGCTAAATCTACAAATTTGCCGGAGCACCCTTATACGATACACAAAACTTTCTAAAAAATTAGTTTTATCTACCCATATAAATAAGTCTACCAAATTAACATCAAGGTTTTCTGCAATTTCCCTATATACTATATTGCCACATAAAATTATTCTATAACTTTTAAATTTTTCACTGTTTCTAATGGCGTCAAGATAATTCCTAAATAATATATAATCACCTATTGCATCTAATTTAACTATTAGCAAGGATTTATTCTTAGCATTTTTTGCTCTAAAAAAATTGGCTATAATAAAACAAATATCAATCAACAAATAAGCTATTTTTTTTATTCTCTGACTCATTTTCTTTCTTGCCACTATTTATACTTCTTTACTAAAAATTGTATGTCATTGCAAAAATCTTCCTTCTAATGATACGTAAACTAAGAGACTGTTTAATTCAGCAGTAGACTGACGCGCTTCACTCGCAATGACTGCTAATAAAATTTACCTATGGCAGATCTTCTTATAGAAAGTTAGGAGTTTTTTATCCCAAAATTTTTCATCAATATACATAAGCGGGTGTAACAATAATTTAATCCATAATCTATACCAGATAAAACCTTTTGCTCTCCACTTAAAAAATTTTCTATCCGACAATGTGTCCACACAAAATGTTTGTGGATGCACGAGTGGAAAATCTATTTCATTATTAACCATTTCCGATAAAACACTATCTTTGCCATGCACATTTGCCGATGAGGCTAAATCAAACCCTATGTTTTTAATTAAATTTATCTTTGGCGTAATACATAGTCCGTGATTTATCAATACAGTGAAATACCATTGGCAATCCCAATTTGATGTTTTACCCAAATTGTCTTTGAACAAATACTGGTGCCAAACTCTGGCTTTCAAAGTATTTGCGATACCATCCAAATATTTATGCTTGTAGAAATTATCATATTTTTTCATATGTATATCATATTCACGCCATCTATCTGCCCATGTTGCCCATCCCCAGATCTGTGACATCGCCCCAAAATAATAACTGCTATCTTGTAAATCATTATGCTCCAAAAAACTGCTACCACCAATATGCCAAATGCGTCTATCATCCTGATATTTAACTAATAACTCATGACAAAAATGAAAAAAACTTTGGGATGGAATGCAGTCGTCCTCTAGAATTATACCCATTGGTTCATTATCAAAAAACCAGCTTATCCCATCCGATACTGCCATTCCGCAACCTAAATTGACGTCTCTAAACAAAGTTTTAACTTCACATTGCCAATCAATACTACTTAATAAATAATTACGTAAACCAGCAACTATAATATCCTCACCAGATTTGTGAGGCCTAGGGCCATCGCATGCGATATATAATTTTGTGGGTTTTACTTGTCTAATCCTGGCAAATACCTGCTTTGTAACATCTAAGCGGTTAAACACCAAAAAAAGTACGGCCTCTTCTAATTTATTCATAATTATTTATCCGTTATTTATGTAGATTTTGCAAATCTAAAAAAGACGCCTTTTAGAAATAAAGTAAAACTCTCTCTGGTTTCAGGAAATAAAGCAAAAGCAAATACTGATGCCACAGATTGAGTCAGAACCATTGCAAAAACTGCGCCAATAACTCCAAAGCGTGGAATTAATATCAAATTAACAAAAAAACAACATAATAATCCGCTCAATGTTATATATACAGCATATTTTTGCAATCCATGAATTTGTAACCATAAATGATTTATGTAACCAATAAATACCGCAATTAGCGAAAAACCTCCAATTTGAAAAACCTCCCCAGCAATCTTGTACTTATCACCATATACCAGATGAACTAAATATTCCGCCGAAAAATAAATGGTACTAGCAATCACTAATGAACTATAAAATAATAATCCATAAATTCTTATCATATATAAATCAAATTTTGATTTTGACTCTTCAAATTTTGCAACCATCCCGGGGAATAAGTTAGCAGAAATAATAGTCGGCAATAAATACAGTAACTCGGCTAATTTGATACCTACACTATATTCTCCAACAGCACTAAGTCCACGGTAATGTTCAATCATAACCTGATCTAAACGCATATAGAGACTTATCATAGCACCTGCAATAGCAAGAGGAAAAGACTGGCGCAATAAATCTTTAATCAATGACCAACTATAACCCCACTTTTCTCTTGTTATAGCTTTAGAATATATTAAATACAATACCAAATATATAAATATATTCTCTATCAATACCAAACTACCAAAAAAAACAACACTAAGTTTAAGAAAAACAAAACTTAACTGAGCAACAGTGTCAAAAATATCCTGCCCAAGTAAAACATAAGAAGTATACATGGACTTCATTCTCGCCTGAAAATAAAAATTAATAATGGAAAATGACGCAACCACATTTGCAATATTAGCGAAAACAATGACTGCAATTACTTCAGATTTATCTCCCAAAATAAAGGCACCAGTGAGGGATAAAACCCCGGCAATCGTTGCACCAACTAGCATGATAATAAATGCAGACCCCATCAAATTGCCAACCCTGTATTTTTTAGACACTATTTCTTTTATAACAATTGATTGCAGGCCACAGGTAGTTAGCGATGAGAAAAGTAATACATAGCTCACAGAATAAGATAAGACACCAATTCCAGATGGTCCCAGATATCTGATTACATAAATTGATACAAGAAACTTAAGGCTGATGCCAATAAAACGCTCTATTAACTGCCCACTGATATTTTTAATTAAAACTTTTTTCATACGCCTTACTTGCTGATTAAGAGAAGCAAAATTATAACACAGTATAACATAGCAAAGGTACTTAGAATCTGTTCAAAACCTTCCAATCTACTGCAAAAAGCACGACATTGAGATAGAATTTCACATAATTTTATTGCAATAGATATGGCTATTCCTCAAAAATTCTGCAAAATTCTATCTCAATTATTGCTTTGTTAACTTCGTTAGCGTATCCGCCGTAACGATTAAATATCTTGAATAGATTCTAAAACGTGCATTATACTATTCTTTACAGTATTGTTCACATTTAATGTTTTTAGACCAGCATCAGCATAAGAAAAATAACGCACAAGATTAGCTGAAAAATTTAAATCAAGTAGTTCAACAAAACCAATTGTACTAATAAATAATAAATAAATACTTAGATCAAATGAATTTAGAAATTTTAGAAATAGTGGATAGGAAATAAGCCCGAGTGATACCTTAAATACTGAGGTAAATAATGCTAAACTGAGGCTGTTTTTACGTTTAATTTCAGTCATATTTTAATTATGAGAAGCTATGTACCCAGGTAAAATACGAGAGGCAGTTATGCGCTTCTTATAAATTTTGATTTTCTCAAAATTAAGTATAATATTCGCATGCAATCCAACTTTAGACATAAATTGATTAGCCTCATCTTGCAATGCTAAGCGTATAAATTCCTTAGTTGAATAACCTAATTTCTCTGCATATTCATATGCTTTTTTAGCACTTATTACTTTTCTATCATGCTCTAAGTCACTTAAATATGAAACAGTAACTCCGAGGATATCAGCAAATTCCCTTTGTTTCATACCTTCACACATTCGAATTGCTTTAATGGTCATACCCAGTGACTCCTGTTCTCCAAGTATTTTATCTAATTTATCAACCAAATTTCTAGTAATCATGGTTATTAACCTCTATAACAGTCACTGTGATTGCATTTTTACTTTCAACATAAATCGCTCTATAGCTTCGATTAAGCCTTATTGATCGTTGCCCTTTTCTGTTGCCATTTAGTGCTTCATCATTATACCCTTTAATTTTCCTTGCTTCCTGAATACCGTAATTATTTACAATCTTAGCCCACGATCTTAGTTTTTCAAGCAAATATTTGTTATCTAATTTATCTATATCCTTACTAGCTTTAACCGTATACTGCACTATGTCCGTTTTTTCTGGAATTATTTTGGGCATAATTTAAATTCATTTTACTTTAAACTATTATTATTCTACACTCTTATAGTGTAATTTGTCAAATATATTTTCATTGAAAATAACCTCATTTAGGGCTAATAAGTAAGTCCAGCTGTAATCATACCACCAACAGCAGTTTGCAATTCGTACATTTGATATCCGCCTCCTATAGACATACCAGCTCCAGATTGTGGAGCATATGCCGTCCAAAAACCTTTAAGACCTAGTTGTAAATCTTGTACCAGATTAACCTTTAGCCCCAATGTTGATGTAGCGGCTGTATTGTTTTGAGATTGTTTTCCGTTTTGTATACCGGATGAATCCCAATTATAGATAGCTGACTGGTCGGCATATAATAAGAACGTATTATTTATTCTATATTCAAGCCTGGCGCCCAAACCCATTGTGTACTCATATTGATCGGTCGATACCGGGTGTGCGAATTTTGTAACTGGCGTTACAACACTATTAAATACGTTATTTACCCCCAAAATCCCATATGGAGTAAGTTGTAAGTGGTTTTTTACAAGAGAAAATGCATAACCAACTTTGCCATTAAGGCCATAATTAACCGGAGTTGCAAAATTCACCTGTCCTGGAGGCGTAGGAATACCAGTTGGTCCTGCCCCAAAAGACATATTTGCAGTTACATCAACCCATACTTGGTTATTATATAATCGCTCTACTTCAAGATCGAGCATATTTACAGTGCTCGTTATAGTGCCGGAACTAGACGTTGGAGTAATATATGGTCCAAAAATTGATTGAACCTGACCATATCCAATATTCATTTCATTATCGAAATCTTGAAATCTGTTATTATAAATATTATCAGTAGCAAATACCGAAGTAGCTGCAATTGATAGAAGTGCAAGTGATGTGAATTTGAACATGTTTAATCTTTCTAATAATGTTTTTATATAATAGAGCAGATTGCCACGCTGCGCTTCTAATGAACTACAGAATATGCTACTGTTTTAATTAACTTTTTAATGTGACGCTACTGGGATTATGTTAGCACTTCTATTAATCCCCACCCCGTCAGGCATAGCCTGCCACCCCTCCAGAGGGGAATTATAAGCTTAGGTTTATTGCTATTTGTTCAGCAGGCCACGCCTGCGGAGATTAACTCGCAATGACAATCTGAGATTCCCGCCTTCGCGGGAATGACACTTGTGCGGGAATGACACAATCTAATATTCCAGCGGAAGGCTAACTTTTTTACCATCACGAGCTGATAAATAAATTGCAATTAGTAATTCCAATGATTTTAACCCTTCACGTCCATCAGTATGCGCTTCTTCTTCTCCTCGTAGTGCTTTTATAACATTTTCATAATATATCGGGTGTCCAAGACCATAGACCGAAGTTGTTGCATAATTGGCAGCTTTAATCTCTTCATCTTTTTCATCTTTATCCTGAAAATCCCAAACTTGAATTTCATTTACCGCAACCCCGCCAATTCTGGCAGTTCCTTTTTCACCAATAATGGTAATCGAACCTTCCAGATTTTTCGGATAAGTAAGCATTGATACATTCATCGTACCCAACGCACCATTACGCCACTTTAGTGCAACCACACCACTGTCTTCAACATCAATACGTCTAGCTAAGGTTGCAATATAACTTTGTACTGACTCTACCGGTCCAACTAACCAATCAAGTAAATCCACGTAATGTGAGGCCTGATTCATAAATGCACCGCCATCAAACTCCCAGGTACCCCTCCATTTAGCTGAGTCATAATACTCTTGTGGTCTGGTCCAAAATACATTACATGCTACACTATAAATCCGCCCAAATCTATCATTATCTATTGCCTGCTTTAATAACTGGATAGTGGTATTACGTCTATTTTGTTTAACTACAAATAGTTTAACCCCTGCCCTATCACAGGCTTTTACCATTTCTAAACCATCGCTAAACTTTGTTGCCATTGGCTTTTCGGTAATCACATGAAATCCATACCCAGCGCACTCTATAGTCTGCAAAGGATGTAATCCACTTGGCGTAGTTAGAATTACCGCATCAAAACCACCAGCTTCAAGCATGGCAGTTAATGAGCTATACCCCATAGCTCCAGTTTTGCTAACCATGGCATCTAAGGTTTTTGGATCAGTATCGCAAAGAGCAACCAACTGGGCTGACTGACTATGCTCATTAATTGAAGCGACGTGATTATTAGCTATACGCCCACACCCCACAAGAGCAAATTTAATCTTACGTCCCGTAATTGTTTTATATTTTTTTAACACAGTTGTATCCTTAATCCTACTTTTCTTTAGCCCATTAGTTTAGCGCATTTCATGACAAAGCTGTGGCTAATTTCCGAGGTTAGCAATTACCACATCTCGCCATCTTGATTTTTCTGCAAATAATCCGTCGTATATGCTACAATTACTACATCTATAAAATAATGGAGTGGTAATAAATGCCCGGTGAACAATTAATTAGTTTTGACTATGCAATGAAATATATTTTACGTGATAAATCTGACTATAGTATAATTGAAGGATTTTTATCTGCGTTACTGGCAACTGCAAATTATAAGCCAGTCAAGGTAAAGGCACTTTTAGAGACTGAATCAAATAAAGACGAAAAGCGTGGGAAGAGAATTCTTGCGGACATGGTAGTTGAAGATACAGATGGTGTGCAGTATATTATTGAAATAGAGCGTAATGAAAAATATAACTTTATGCATAAAGCTTGTTTTTCAAGTAGTCGTGTTATTGTGGACAGTATTGGTCAAGCGCAAGATTACCTAAAGATAGTCAAAGTAATTCATATAAGTTTATTGTATTTTGATATTGGCGGTAGTAGTTTATACCATGGTAAGACTATTATTCGTGATGTTAATGGCGGTGAAAAACTAAAATTACATTTAAAACGTGAAAATGGTTCTACCTATGACTTGATTGATATTTTACCAGAATATTTTTTAATATCAATTCCAGCCTTTCATGATGAAATAAACCGAAGTATTGATGAGTGGTTATACATGATGAAACATGAAGCCATAAAAGATGATTTTAAAGAAAAGTATATAAAACTGGCGGCAGAACGTTTAAATTTTCTAAAAATGAGTATGGAAGAACAAGCGGCCTATATGCGTTATCAAATAGAAATGATTGATGTACGAGAAGAGTTTCACACACAATACATTAAAGGTAAAACTGAAGGTATTGAACAACGGACTATAGAAATGGCAAAAGCAATGCTTTTACAAGGTATATCATTAGAGGTAGTTGCCAACGTTTCCGGTTTGCCACAAGAAATTCTGGCAAAATTGGTCAGCAAAAAATAGACCCGGGTTTAGCGCATTAGGATGATACGATTAAGAGTATTATTATGAACGGTACTGCTGATCCGGCAACTTATCTTGTTGATTAAAATTTAGATTCCCGCCTCCCACACGCGTGTGCGCGCGGGAATGACATAGCTCGCTGGAATGACATCAATTGCGGGAAACGGCCCCACCCCGTCAGGCACAGCCTGACACCCCTCCAGAGGGGAATTAGCGTACGCGGGCTTTACGCCTTGGAAGTTACTAAAAATCTATGGAAAAGTAAGGGATCAAGGATGGCAAATAATAAATCAAGTCTATATGTAACTAATTCAAGCGGTTTAAAAGATTATCTCATTTATTATTCTATACTCCCATTTATTGTTCCTATAATTTATTGTTTGTATACAAATTCAATGACATATATAGGCGGTTGGTATGTTTTATGGACCTTTGGGCTTATATGCATTCTAATCATTAAGTTTAAGTCTTTGGTTATTGAACAAAAAAATTTGCATTTTAGTACAAAAAGTTTAATCGTATTTTTCATTGCTGTATTACTTTCTTTTTCATATACAACCGTTTCTAAATATCTGGTATTTGATATTCCTGTGCGTGATCCGGGTATATTTTTTAGTATGATACAAGCAATGCTTGCTGGTAATTTTGGTTTTTCCTCAGTCGCCGGTATATATCATTTTGGAACCCATCAAAATTATATCTTACTACCTTTGGTCCCGCTTTATGCAATTTTTAAATCCCCAATAATATTACAATTGATTGGCGGTATGGCTATATGGGGTGCTGGTATTATGCTGTGGAAAATATCCAGATTATGGTTTAATGAGCTCGTATCTATCGCTTTAGTATTAACCTTTTATACTTCACCGTCAAATCATTTTTATGGATTTCGCCCAGAATTATTTTACCCGCTGGCATTATTTACCTTATTTTATGTGTGTGTAACTAAAGATAAAATATTGCCAATTTTAGCCGCAGCAATATTTTTATTATCTATTAAAGAAGATGCCGCACTATTTATGTGTGGATATGTCTATCTTTTATTTAAAAAGCGTAAACATACAGCTGCAGCGCTATTAATAATCTTAACTGTTACAATCATATTGTTTAACTTATTATTAGTGCAACCTTACTTTGTCCAAAAAAGTCATCAGCTTGCTGCTGATACATTATCTTTTTATAATCAATGGGGGAACACAAATCATGAAATTGCACTGAACATTATTACCAGCCTCCTTAAAGTATTCTCATTAATGTTTGATAATAACTCAGGTTTTTGGTATAGCTATGGGTATTGGTTATTTCTGCCATTGCTTGCACCATTCCTTATACTATCTAGCATTTTACCATTAATATTATTTACAATTTCAAATCAACCTAAAATGCACGTACTTAGTGAGTATTATCCTATTGCTCTAAGTGCATTAGCTTTTATAGGTACTATATATAGCTGCTCAGTTATCAGAAAAAAATTTCCTAAAATAGAAAATAAGTTAACCATTGGATTATTATTTTTAATCTTAATTCATAATTTATTATTTGTCAGGTTCTTTGATATATTGAATATTGATTATACGCAATTTGATAATCAGCAACGCCTGGATTTTTTGATGTCAGCCCCTATGTACCGTGGAAGATGGCAAGAATTTGTTCCTGTGCAACAACAAAATTTAGATGATTTTGAACAACTAAAACAAAATTTATTGGCTAATTACAAGAATGCCAGAATTTGCGCTACTAATCCTGTATACCCACATCTTGATTATTTAGAGTTTCCTAATCTACAAAAATTTGTAGGAGAAAATATTAATCAGCCTAACTGCGTAAATGTATTTTCTATTATGGGAGATTTTTGGCCGCTTTCTATGGAGGCAGCAAAAGAGCAAATTACTACCATGCTGGGCACAGAATCTTGTAAAAGATATGGAAACTTCTTTTACTGCAATAATTTAACCAAAGGGAATTAAATGATAAAACTTATGCTTACAAATAAAAAACTTCAGCTTGTATTTACTTTATTATTTGTGGCGGTAATATCATTCCTTCTATTTATCCCGCCCCAAATTGGGTTGGCTAATTCTGGAGACTTTGGCAGGATAATGGATATATTCGACTTGTATTATACTTCTGGCTATTCAAATTTTACCCATTTTTTTGATGTATTTACGTTTGGAAGACCACTAAATGGACCACACTACAATGGTTATGTAGCAACTAGTTCATTATTTATCTTTGTCGCATTACTTATTAACAAAATTTTTAATATATTCACCAATGATGACTATTTTTATATTTATAGTTTAAGTATTGTCTATACATTTTTCTATGCAATAGGATTCTATCTTTTAATTAATTATTTTTACAAACAATTGAAAAGTAAATATTTGGCCTTAATAGCCGTGTCTGTGGTTACTTTAATAATATTATCCGATTCCTTATTTGTTGAATACTTTAACTCATTTTTTCAAGAACCAGGCTATATAGTATGCTTCTTATTATTTATAGCTTGTTTTCTACAATTTAGAATTTTTTGGCTGGATCTATTATTAATCACATTAATTATATTTTCTAAATCACAATATCTACTTTATTTATTACTTTTACTGCCTTTATATATCAAATATAAAGCCAACTTTAATTTAACTAAAGTAATTCTAATTATTATTGCTATGTCTATACCTATTTATGTATTTACGCAAATTAACACTTATAGCAAAGGAATGAACCAATTTGCCAGCGTTTTTAGTGGTTTATTGCACAATGAAACCAAAGAGCAAGGGGCCAAAATTCTAGCTAGTATTAATATGAACCCGGAATACGCCGTATTTACAGATATGGGCTATTGGACTGTAAATGGGCAACTAAACTCCAGTCATGATCAAAACGCTTATAACATATGGCAGCAGGCTATTACTGATTCAAATCAGCTCAAGGCACTACATGGGTATCTATTACGGCCAACAAAGATATTTACCAACTCTTATGATTACTTAAATATCGTGGAAAAAGAAGGCCCTTTTGCTCCAAATTTGGGCAATTACAAAACTGATCAAGGTCAAAATTTTCGGGTAACTGGATTTAAGCTTTTTTCAAGCTGTGCTCAGCATTTACGTTATTTATTTATTTTTAATATATTATTAACCGTAATATTACTAACCAAAAAAAAGTCTATATCTAATCATCCTGTTCATAGTAGCTTATTAATCATTCTAAATATTATTGGTATTTTAGCGATTCCTGCTTATATTATAGCCACAGGATACGAAGAGCCGGTGAAACATATTCTGGATGTTTATCTGGATGAAGGCATTATATTTATAATATTAATGTTGGAATATAGTCTAAAACTGCAGAATATAAAATGTAAAAAATAATACAATTTTATGCAGTTTTCATATTTTAAAAATTGTATTCTTGAAAAAATCAAAATACATACTGTAAAGCAGTGTATAATGACGCGTGTTGGTTATTAAATTAAATTTATTGATATTTATTAATTATTTTTTAAAGGAATTTAAAATGTTGTCAAAAAATAAAATCTTGCTTATTGCTGGAATGAGTTTTATATCATTAGCAAATGCTGATAGAATTAGAGCAAAAGCTATCCATCTTAACCCATCAGCAGGTGCTAAGGATAAGGGAGATGCGTTTATGAAAGCATATTCCGGTGATAACCAACATTCGTATAATGGCTTTACTGCTACTGTTACACACTATGATGAAGCGTGTGTTAGGGATCAGCAACAAATTAGTAGAGAGGACACACGCCAGACTGTAGGTGATCATGGTATGTATGTTTTTTTTCGTAGTAATGAGGATCTACCTGATGGATGTGTTATTAAGCTTAAAAGTCCATCTAAAATTTACGGATGCAATAATAAAGCCTGTATAGAAGATGATGTCGATAACAGCCAATGATAATGCTTGGTGGTGTTTCCACCACTGCATCATTAGAAGAAGCCTTGGAAATTGTTAGCATGTCTGTGCGTCAAAAGACGCACAGTAATTTTTATATTTTATATTATTGAAGTTTAATTTCTACATCAACACCAGCTGGTAAATCCAGCTTCATCAATGCATCAATCGTCCTATCTGAAGGCTCTACAATCTCCATCATACGTGAATGCGTTCTGATTTCTAATTGATCACGTGAGGTTTTATTCACATGTGGTGAACGTAGCAGATTGAAGCGCTCTTTCTTTGTTGGCAAAGGAATAGGTCCCTTTACCATAGCACCAGTACGCTTAGCTGTTTCAACAATCTCTTCTGCAGATTTGTCGATAAGTAAGTGATCATAACCCTTTAAACGGATACGAATATTTTGTTTTTGTTGCATATTCTACTCTCAAGAAACAAGTTGTTATTATGTTATAATGTAGATTCCCGTCTACACGGGAATGACACTACCTATTTATTTAGTAATCTTAGAAACTACACCAGCTCCTACTGTTCTACCACCCTCACGGATCGCAAAACGTAGACCATCTTCCATGGCAATAGGCGCTATCAATTCTACATTAATACGCACATTGTCACCCGGCATAACCATTTCAATACCATCT
>Ga0134126_10001891_pt1 | contig 26621 bp, 25 predicted proteins | sample KB31752_FD_96881 | JGI IMG/M metagenome (GOLD analysis project Ga0134126, IMG submission 96881) | Terrestrial soil microbial communities with excess Nitrogen fertilizer from Kellogg Biological Station, Michigan, USA - KB3-175-2 | ecosystem: Environmental > Terrestrial > Soil > Unclassified ... | reverse complement strand
GGTGTTGCCGGCGGTGTAGGTGGCCGCGACGGTTTGGCCGGATACCGAGCCGGCTGCGATCGTGCCGCCGGTGGCGCTCCACGCCAGCAAGGATGGATCGGTGTTGGCCACGGTCGCGGTCACGGTCGCTGTTGCGCCAGTCTGGACGTTCAGCGTGGCCGGCGCCAAGGTCGCCGTGACCGGCGGCGGCGGCGGGGGAGGGGGCGCAGTCACCGTCACCGCCAGCGTCGCCAGCGGCGATCCGCCGGCGGCGGCGGCCACGCTGACCGCATATGTTCCCGGCGTTGCACCCGCCGTGAAGGTGGCGGCCACGGTCTGGCCTGAAACCGTTCCCTGGGCCATGCTCCCGCCGGTGGCGCTCCACACCAGCGTCGCCGGATCGGCATTGGCCACCGTCGCCGTCACCGCCGCGCTGGCTCCGGTTTGCAGGCTGAGCGAGGCGGGGGAGAGGGTGGCCGTGACCGCAGGCGGCGGCGGCGCGGCGGTGACCGCAATGGCGGCTGCCGCAACCGCGGCGCCGCTGTCGTCGGTCAGGGTCAGGCTGAAATCGCCGGCCGAGCCGCCGGCGGTGAAGGTGGCGTTTTCGGTGTTTCCGCTGGGCGGATCCAGTTGGATGGTTCCGCCGGTGACGTGCCATTGCACCGCGGCCATCGCGCTGGCGGCTACGCCGGGCCCGAAGGTGGCGGTGAAGGTCTGGGTGGCGCCGGCGACGACGCTGGCGCTGGCGGGCAGCACCGAAGCTTGCATGGCGGCGTTGTGGATCGCGGCTGCTTGCACTCCGCCGCCGCAGGATACCGCCGTCGCCATCAGCAGGCCGGCGAAAAGCGAGACAAGCTTACAACGGGAACGTCGGAAGAGTCGCACGCGATCAGGCTCCTGTTCCGACGAAGTGGCGCAAACTGTGGATCGAGCGTACGATCCACGTTCGGCTCACTCACTCCGACGAATGCCTGAACGCGCCTTCAATTCATACTGACCTTCCGTAGGTGCCCGGACATCCAGCGCCGCGGCTTTCGGCACCCGGCCGCGGCACGGCCCGCCGCCCCGCACACTGAGGCAGCAGCGCAGGCGCGGCCCGACGGCTCCCGTTAATCGTCGCCCCTGGGCCGCTCCGAGATCGCGCGGCTCCGCCTGGCGCCGCCCCGCGCGGTCACAGCCGTGGGCGGGGAGGCGAGGCCGGAGCCGCGCAAACGGTTGACTGGCGCGGGACCCCGCGGGGCTTCGCCCCGCGACCCGCTTGACGCTCGGCAGAGCGTGCTCGCTGCGACGCTCGCACCCCGGGACCCCAGCCCTGCCGGGCCCGCGCCGCTTCGATCCCCGGGGGCGGACCGCCCTTCGGAATTTCGCGGTCTCTCCGCGCCGACTTGGCCCGCAGTGCCAACGGCGCGGCCCCCGCGTATGGAGGTGTCACTTCGCCCGGCTTTGCCGGGAGCGCCGAACTAGTTCTGCGCTTCCGCCGCCGTCAGCGCTGCCTGCACTTCCGCGCTGTGCACGTTCGGATGCACCTTGGTGAACACCTTCACGATCTTGCCCGAGGGGTCGATGATGAACGTATTCCGCGCCGCCAGCTCGCCCATCTTGCCGTAATTCATCAGCGAGCCATACATATCGGTGACCTTGTGGTCGGTGTCGGCGAGAAGATGGAAGGTCAGCCCTTCTTTGGTGCAGAACCTCTTGTGCGAGTCCACGTCCTGCACGCTCACGCCCAGGATGACCGCATGCAGGGCGTCAAACTTCGCCATGTCGGCCTGGAAATTGTGGGCTTCCATGGTGCAGCCGCTGGTGAAGTCGGCGGGGTAGAAATACAGCACCACCCATTTGCCGCGGTAGTCCGAGAGCTGCACCTTCTGGCCGTCGTTGTTCGAGAGGGTGAAGTTGGGGGCCATGCTGCCCACGGTGGGCAGATCGGCGGCGAACAATCCGAGGGCCAAGGTGGCCAGGCAGGCAAACAGGGCAAGTTTTTTCATAGCAAGGTCTCCGCGGTACGGTAAGAGTCAGGAGGAGCGCCGGAAGTGACAAAAAACTCCTGCAAGACCAGCTGCTGGCGCTCGCCGTATTGCGGATGCGAGCTGGTCTCGATGCGAAACACGACGTCGAGCGCCATGCCGGCGCGCAGTTGCTCCCAAGCCGGGCGACGGGCTGCGGCTTGGTAGCTCCCCTCCCGCCACAGGTTCCAGAATAGCGCCGTCTGCCGCACGCCGTCCTGCTCGATGACGATTTTGAGATGTCGCTCCTTGAGCACCTGCGGCGGCTGCGCCAAGCGCACGCCGCGGGCCAAGAAGACGGGCTCGCGATTTCCCTCGCCGCAGGGTTCCAAGCGCTTCAGGTCCCTCGCCAACTCGGCGGTGAGCTCTTTCAGGCTGACCTCAAATCCAGCCGGCTTCCAGGAACCAGCGGACGGCTGACTGCCGACGGCGGACCGCGCGGCGCACAGCGCCGCCTGCAGCTCGGGCAAGCGCCCGGCCGGCAGCGCCAACCCCAGCGCCTGCGCGTGCCCGCCGAAGCGATCGAGCAGCTCGCGGCAGCTTTCGAGCATGTCGAGCAGATGCACGCCCGCCGGCGCGCGCCCGGAGCCTTGGGCCTGGGGCGTGCCGTCGGGCCCGGGCTCAATGCCCAGCACCAGCACCGGCTTGCCGCAACGGGCCAGCAGCCGGCTGGCCACGATGCCGAGCACGCCGCGGTGCCAACCCTCGCCGGCCAGGACGAGCACTTCGGACTCCAGGCAGGCCGGATCGGCGGCGATGCGGGCCTGAATCTCGGCTTCAATCGCGGCACAATGCTGCTGGCGGGTTTGGTTCAGCCGCTCGAGCGCCTGAGCGATCTCGGCGGCCTGGGCCGGCCGCGCGGTGAAGAGTTCGACGATCTGCTCGGCGCCGCCCATGCGGCCGGCGGCGTTGAGCCGGGGCGCGAGGCGGAAGGCCACGTCGGTGCTGGTGATGCCGCGGGTCGAGGCATCGGGACGCTGGGGCAGCGCGACCTCGACCAGCGCCCGCAGGCCCGGGTTCACCGGCTGCGCCAAGCCTTCGAGGCCGAAGCGCGCCAGCACCCGATTTTCGCCGAGAAGCGGAACCGCATCGGCAATGGTGGCCAGGGCGACGAGCTTCAGATAGGAGCGCAACCCGGGCGGCCATGCGCCTTCGATCTTGCCCGCGCGCTCCAGCAGGGCCTGGGCAAACTTGAAGGCGACCCCGGAGCCGCACAGGCCTTTGTCCGGGTAGGTGCAACTGCTTTGGTGCGGGTTCAAGACGGAGCAAGCAGCCGGGAGGGCGTCACCGGGCAAGTGGTGGTCGGTGACGATGAGATCGAGGCCCAGTTCGCGGGCGCGCTCGGCGGGCGCGGTCTCGCGAATGCCGGTATCCACCGTGATCGCCAGCTTGACGCCTTCGGCGGCGGCGCGCTCGAGCGCGGCCACCTGCAATCCATAGCCATCGGACAGCCGCCGCGGAATGAAAAAGCTGACCTTCGCGCCCAGCGAAACCAGCGCCTGCCGCAGGATCACCGTGGCCAGGGTGCCGTCGGCGTCGTAGTCCCCGAAAATGCGGATCGGCTCCTGGCTCCGCACCGCCGCCAGGGTGCGCGCCACCGCCGCCTCCATGCCCAGCATCAGCCAGGGCGAATGGCAGTGCTCGAGCCGCGGATAGAGGAACTCCACCACCGCCTCGATCTCGCTCCAGCCGCGGTGCTCGAGCAGGCGCGCGAACGTGGGCGAAAGCCCCAGGGCGACCTGAAACCGCTCCGCCGCGCCGCTCACTTGAGTTGGATCAGCCCGGCAGGGTTCGGCGCCGCGGCTGCTCCCGTGGAGGCCGCCGGCTGCTGGGCATCGCGCCAGAAATCCATCATCGAGGTGTAGTGGGCGCAGGCCACGGTGCAATACGGGGCGCAGTCCTTTTGGGTGCGGTACTCGCGCCGGATGTCGGCAATCGAGTACTGCGCCAGCGGCTTGCCGGGCGCGCCGCGCTGCTGCGAGCAGTAATGGACGAGGCCGTTTTCGCAGATGTACAAGTACCGGCTGCCGGCGCGGCACTTCCAGTCGTTGGCTTGGGCGCGGGTGATGTTGTCCTGGAAGCGGTTGAGCCGCGCGAAGCTGCGCTTGCCCAGCCGGCGCACTTGCTGATAGATCTCCGACTCCTGCGGGTTCAGCGGCCGCAATTGTCCGTGCCCATCGTGGATAATCCCCACCGTGGTGATGAACCCGTACGCCACCGCCCGCTGCGCGATCGTCAGCGCATCCTCCGGGTTCTTGACCCCTGACCCCAGCACCGAATTGATGTTCACATCGAAGCGGGCATGCTCGGCCAGCATGGCCAGCTTCTTGTCGAGCACCTTGAGGCTCTTGACCGAAACCTCGTCCGGCTGCACGTTGTCAATCGAGATTTGCAGATAGTCGAGGCCGGCCTGGTTCAAGCGCTCGATTCTTTCCGGCACCAGCAGATAGCCGTTGGTGATGCAGCCCGCCAGCATGCCGCGCTGGCGGATGCGGGCGATGATGCCATCCAGCTCCGGATGCAGCAGCGGTTCGCCGCCGCTGATGGTGACCAAGCTGGTTCCGAGCCGGGCCAAGTCGTCCACCCGGCGCTGCATTTCTTCCAGGGGCACGGGTTTCGATACGTCGTCGTATTCGTTGCAGTAGGCGCAAGCCAGATTGCAGCGCCGCATAGGCACCAGATGCACCTGCACCGGGTGCTCGGTCGAGCGCAGCCCCTGCCAGAGCAGGCGCATCTCGCGCAAGCGGCGTCCAAGCGGCTTTTTGCGGGCTCGAATCATGGCTGAAGCAACACGCAGGCTGCCTGCCAGTCTGCCTGCAAACCCCGGAAATGTCATCCTAGGGGAGGCGAATGGGCAGAATCTTGGACCCAACGGCCCTCCCCCTGCGTATAACGGGGCATGGGGAGGCCCATGCGGGCCCCTGGGAGGAATGATGCGCGAGTTCCGCTATGCTTTGCGCCTGATCCGCCGCAACCCTGGGCTGTCGCTGGTGGCGGTGCTTTCGCTGGCGCTGGGCATTGGCGCCAACGCCACCATCTTCAGCTTTGCCAACGCGCTGCTGTTCCGCCGGCCGCCGGTGCAGCAGCCGGAGCGTCTGGTCGAGGTCTATACCCGGGACCCCAGCCCGGGAGCGGCGCTGAACGGCATGTATCCGCTCAGCTACCTGGATTGGAAGGACCTGAGCGAAGGCACCCAGACCCTCTCCGGCTTGGCCATCTACAATCCCGGCACCGAGGTGAATGCCAGCTTGGGCGCCGCCAGCGGAGGCGCGGCTTGGACGGGCCAATTGGTCTCGCCCAACTATTTTTCGGTTCTGGGGATCGAGCCCCGGCTGGGGCGCGCCTTCCTTCCGGGGGAAGCGGAGGTGGCGGGGAAGGGAACCGAGGTCGTGCTCTCGTACGCCACTTGGCAGCAGCAACTGGGCGCCGACCGGGGCGCGGTGGGCCGCACCATCCGGCTGAACGGCATCCCGTTCACGGTGATCGGGGTCGCCCCGCGCGGCTTCAGCGGCACGCTCGCGGGCCTCGAATGCGACTACTGGGTTCCGGTGACCATGGCCGAGCGCTTGGGCTTGGCAGGAGCGCTCACCAACCGCGGCAGCCGCAGCCTGTTTGCTTTCGGGCGCCTCAAGCCCGGCGTCAGCGTGGCCGCCGCCAGCGCGGAGATCAACGCCCTGCAGCGCGGCATCGCGAAGCAGTATCCCAAGATCGAACGCGCCGATTGGGGCGGCCTGGCCGTGCCCATCGGCATGGTGCCCATGCCGTTTCGCGGCTTCGTCGGGGTGGGCGCGGAGCTGCTGGCGGTGGTGGTGGGCCTGGTGCTGTTGATTGCCTGCGCGAATGCCGCATTGGTGCTGCTGGTGGCGGCGCTGGGGCGTCGGCGAGAGTGGGCGCTGCGCGCGGCGCTCGGCGCCAGCCGAGGCCGGCTCATCGGCCAAGCCTTGGCGCACAGCGTGCTCTTGGCCTTGATCGCCGGCGGCCTGGGGCTCTTGCTGGCCCAGTGGCTGGGGCCGCTCCTGCTGCGCCTCAAGCCGCCGGGATTCCCCATCGAGCTGCAGCTCGGCCTCGACAGCCATCTGCTGCTGTTCACGTTCGGGATGGCGCTCGCCACCGGCGTGCTTTTCGGGTTGGTTCCGGCCTACCAAGGCGCGCGGGTGCGCATGCTGCACCTGCGCGAGGGCTCCGCCGGCGCGGGCGCGTCCCGATCCTACGCGCGCAGCGGCTTCATCATGGCCCAGGTGGCATTGTGCGTGGTGGTGCTGGTGGGCGCGGCGCTGTGCCTGCGCAGCCTCGAGCATGCCAACGCGATTGACCCCGGCTTCGACGCCGCCCACTTGGTTTCCGCCGGCCTCGATCCGCAGAGTTTGGGCTACAGCGGCGATGCCGCGCGCCAGTTCCTGGAGCGCGCGCGCAGGGCGGTGGCGGCCTTGCCGGGGGTCGAGGCGGTGAGCTTCACCACCATACCGCCGCTGCAACTGTCGGTGAACGGCACCACGGTGCTGCCCGAGGGCATGGCGCCGCCGCCGAAACGCGAGGGCTACGACGTGGACGCAACCACGGTGGGCGCGGACTACTTCGCCGCTGCCGGAACCCGCCTGCTGCAGGGGCGCGACTTCGCTGCCGCCGATTTGGCGCCGGGGCATCCGCGCGAAGTCGCCATCAATGAAACCTTGGCCGAGAAGTTCTGGCCCCAAGGCGGCGCCCTCGGCCGGGTGGTGCGCTTCCCCGGCGACAGCGACACGCGGCCGGCCACCATCGTCGCGGTGGCCGAGAACGGCAAGTACCGCAGCCTGGGCGAAGCCCCGCGCCCCTTCCTCTTCCAATTGACGGCGATCCACTCGCCCGCCACCCTGATGGCGCACGTGGCTGGCGATCCGCGGGCATTCCGCAACGCCATCGAGCATGCGCTCGCGGGCCTGGATCCGAATCTGACCTCGGACGCGGTTTCGACCGGGGCCGAGGCCATGCAGGTGCCGCTGTTCCCGGCCCGCTTCACCGGCATCCTGCTGGGGGGCTTCGGGCTGCTGGCGCTGCTGCTGGCGGTGGTGGGGCTGTATGGCGTCATTGCCGCGGCGGTGGCCCAGCGCACGCGCGAGTACGGCATCCGGCTGGCGCTCGGCGCCGACCGCGGCAGCTTGCTCAAGCTGGTGGTGGGGCAAGGCATGCGCCTCGCGCTCTGGGGCGCGCTGGCAGGCGCCGTGGCGGCGGCGCTTGCCACCCAGCTCATGTCCGCGCTTCTTTACGGCCTGAGCCCGCTCGATCCGCTGAGCTACGCTGCCGCGGTGGCCCTGTTGCTGGCGGTTGCCGCCCTCGCCAGCTTCCTGCCCGCCTTCCGGGCCACGCGCACCGATCCGCTGATCTCGCTGCGCAGCGAGTGAATCTTTGACTGGCGCGGGGCCTGGCGCGGCTGCGCCGCGCCACCCGCTTGACGCTCGGCAGGGCGTGCTCGCTGCAACGCCCGCACCCCGGGACCCCAGCCCTGCCGGGCCCGCGCCGCTTCGATCCCCGGGGGCGCAAACGCATGCGTTTGCCCCTTCGGAATTTCGCGGTCACCCCGCGCCGGCTTGGCCCGCAGCGCCAACGGCGCGGCCCCCGCGTGAGGTCGAGGAGCGGGAGCCGGCGGCTGGCGCGAGGGGCAAGGTTCCAGGTTCCGGGTTTGACGATTCCGGCGCGGCCGCGGCGCCTGGCTCGAAACTTGAAACCTGAAACTGTAGACTAGTGTTCGTGGCGCAACGCGTGCAATTGATTCCGCTCGGCGGGTTGGGCGAATTCGGCCTCAATATGATGGCCATCCGCTCAGGCGACGACATGGTGGTGGTGGACTGCGGCCTGATGTTCCCCGAGCCCGAGCTGCTCGGCATCGACATCGTGGTTCCCGACGTGGGCTTCCTGATGGAGCATCGCTCGCAGCTGCGCGCCGTGCTCCTGACTCATGCCCACGAGGACCACATCGGCGCCATCCCCTTCGTGATCGAAGACCTCAACGTCCCGCTCTACGGCACCGAGTTCACCTTGGCGCTGGTCGAGTCGAAGCTGGCCGAGCACCGGCTGCTCGACTCGGTCGAGCGCCACGTGGTCGAGCCGCTCAAGCCATTCCAGCTCGGCAGCCTGTCGATCGAATACATCCACGTCACCCACAGCATCGTCGGCGCCTGCGCCATCGCCATCACCACCCCGGCCGGGGTGGTCATCCACACCGGCGACTTCAAGATCGATCCCACCCCCACCGACAACCGCCCCTTCGATCTGCACACCTTCGCCGCCTACGGCAAGCGCGGGGTGCTGGCGCTGCTCAGCGACAGCACCAACGTGGACCGGCGCGGCTACACCCCGAGCGAGCTCGCCGTCCGCGACCGCTTCGACGAGGTGTTCGCCAACGCGGGCGATGGCCGCATCTACATCTGCTGCTTCACCAGCTCGATCCACCGCATCCAGCTGGCGGTGGAGATGGCGGCCGAGTACGGCCGCAAGGTCTGCTTCCTCGGCCGCAGCATGGAGAAGAACACCGAGATCGCCCACGAACTCGATTTCCTCCGCCTGCCCGACGGCATCCTCATCCGCCCGCAGGATCTGCGCTCGTTCCCGCGCGACAAGGTGGCGGTGGTGATCTCCGGCAGCCAGGCCGAGCCCATGTCGGCGCTGGCCCGCGCCTCGGTCAACAACCACAAGCATGCCGAGATCGCCGCCGGCGACACCGTGGTGCTCTCCAGCCGCATCATCCCGGGAAACGAAAAAGCCATCTTCCGCATGATCAACCACCTGTTCAAGCGCGGCGCGCAGGTGATCTACGAGACGGAAAGCTATCCGCCGGTCCACGTCTCCGGCCACGCGGCCCAGGAAGAGCTCAAGCTGCTCATCAACCTGGTCCGGCCGCGCCACTTCATTCCCGTGCACGGCGAGTTCCGCCAGCTCTCGCTGCACGCGCGCCTGGCGCGCAGCCTCCGCATTCCCGGCCTCGAGGCCCACGTCGCCGAGGATGGCGAGATCCTGGAGCTCGACAAGCAGGGGCTGTGGCGGGTGGGCACCGCGCCGGTGGGCCGCGTCTTCATTGATTCCGGCAGCCAGGACGAGGTGGCCGAGGACGTCATCGTGCGCGACCGCCGCCATCTGGCCGAGGACGGCATCGTGCTGCCCATCCTGGCCATCAACAAGGCCACGGGCCGGGTGCAGAACGAGCCCGAGATCGTCACCAGCGGCTTTGTCAGCCCCATCCTCGCCGACGGCTTGCTGGCGCGCGCGCGCGCCTTGGTCTGCGAATCGGTGGCGGCGGCCGGGCAGGAGGAGTCGGGGGACTGGTCGCTGATCAAGGAGCGCATTCGCCGCGACCTGCGCAAGTACCTGCAGCAGCAGACCAACAAGCGCCCCATGGTCGTGCCCGTGATTCTCGAGGTATGAAGCTGCGGATCACCGCCATCGCCCTCTTGCTGGCACTCGGCGCGTGCGGACAGGATGCGCAGGCGGCGCTGCAGAAAGCGATCGTGCTCGCGCCGGCCACGCTCTACCTCAGCCCCGACAAGACCAGCGCCAAGGTCGGCCAGGTCCGCCCGGGCATGGGCATCGGCATCCAGAGCACCAGCGGCAATTTCGTGCAGATCTTCGCCGGCGCCTCCGGCTGGATCGAGAACCACGGCTACGTCACCCTCGACAACCCTCAAGCCCCGGAACTGATCTTTGGCGCGGCGGTGGGCTACGAGAACCAGGCCGAGACCCTCAGCGGACAAGACGAAGCCGCCCGCGACGCCGCCCGCCTCTACCTCAGCATCTACTCCGATTTTCCGGCTTCGACCCGCGCCGCCGAGGCCCTCTATCGCGGGGCCGAGATTCCATGGGAAGTGAAGCTCAGCGAAATGCCCCGACGCCGCACCCCCGAGGAGCGTCAATTCCCCGACGATGCGATGCTGCGCCGGGTCGAGAGCAAATTCCCCGGCACGCCGTGGGCGGCCCGCGCCGCCTATCAGTTGATCATCGAGCACTTCACCTGCGGCGACTGGACCGAGAAGCCGCAGTGCGTCGAAAAAGAGATCGGCCAATACAAAGACTATTTGGGCAAGTACCCGAGCGGCCCGTATTCTGCCGAAGCCGCCTACGACGCGCTCTACCGCGCGGGAATCGCCTGGACCCTCTACAGCCGCCCCGGCGCCCACCAGAACCCTGGCAAGGCCGATCAATACAAGCGCCAAGTCGCCCAGGAAGCCGACGCCATCGCCCGCAATTATCCGGGCACCGATTGGGCCGCGCAAGCCGCCCTGCTTGCCTTCAAAGTCGGGCGCGGGACCCCGCTCGAGGTTCCGGCCACGACCCCGCTGGGCGGCCCCTAGCCGCGACCTGGGCGCGCTGCGCTCGCGCGCCAGAAAGTCCAGGGTTGGCTCGCCGCTGCGATCATTGACGGGCGCGGGACCCCGGCCCCGCGTTCTGCGCAGCGGCCATTTCGGCTGCGATCCAAGCCGCGATGTGAGCCGCCAGCGGCGCGGGCACCGAGCGCGTCGCGCCCAGTTCCGGCCACAGCTCGATGCTGGCGTCGCGATCGTTGCGCAGGCCGGCGGCCAAGGCCTGACGATCGTCGAGTTTGGCGATCATCACCAGCACCGGCGAGCGCTGGATGTAATTGAACTCCCGCGCCGGAAATGCCTCGGTGCCCCAGCCTTTCGGGTCCACCGCCACCAGGAAGGCGCGTGCTTCGCCTGCCGCCGCTTCATCCACCAGAGCCGCCGCTGCCCAAGCGCCAGCTCCGACCACGCCAATGCGCAGCCGGTCAATCTCCGAGCGCCCGGCCAGGAACCGCGCCTCGGCCTCGAGGTCGCGCCAGGTTGGATCGAGGGCGTCGGTTGCGGCACCGGTGGAGGTTCCGCGTCCGCGCGGGTCCGCCCGCAGGACAGCAACGCCGGCTCGTGCCAGCGCTTGCGCGAGCGCATTGTCGCTGGCTTGGGATTCGCTGGCCAGCACGGCGGCGGGCCAAGGCCCGGCGCCGCAGGGCTCCGTCAAGGTGCCGGCAAGCGCGATTTTTTCGGGCGTGTCCATGACCATGTCGGGCGCGAGCTTGACGATGCCGACCGGCGCAGGGATGGAAACCGCGTGGGTGCAGATGCCCGCGAGGGCAATGGCCGCCAACGCACCCGCCAGCATGCTGGCTACGCCCTCAGCAGCGCTTCGAGCTGGCGGAGATGGTTGAGGTCGTGGCCGGCGACCATGCGGGCGATCACTTCGAGCGATTCCGGCCCGCGCTCGGCATGGTTGCCCAGGCGCTGCCATTGCTCGCGCGTCAGCGACTTCAGCAGCCCGAGGTTGACCTGGCGCAGGGCGAGGTAGGCCGCGAGCGAGGCCTTGGCGGCGCGCTTGCCGTATTCCATGTTCGCCGCCCAAGCATCCTGGTCAAACCCCTGGATGGCCACGCCGGGCTGGCCGGCGATGGCGCGGTAGCGGAACGCGAAGGCGGCTTCCGTATCCGCAAGATGCGCGAGGATCTCGCCCGCCGACCACTTGCCCGGCGCGGGCCGCTTTTTCAGCCGGGCCGGCGACGCCTTCCCGACCAGCCTGGCGATGGCTTTCGGGGTGGCTGCCTGCAGCTTCAGCGCATCCTGCCCCGCGGCATACCCCAGGACCCGTTGCTTGTATTGCGCCGTGGTCTCAGCCATTGCGGCACGCGTCAGATGAACATCTCTTCGTCTTGATACAGCGGCTGCGGGTTGAGCGCCGGGCTCGAGCGGCGGCGGAAGAAGAAATCCAGACCGGTGCGCAGGCCGTGGAAGAGCGCGTGCGCATCCTGCACCGGCCGCAGCACGGTGTCGCGCACGGTGGAGGTGATCTGCTCGAAGTTGGCGAGGGCGACGGACATGGCTTCGTCCAGCCGGACCATCTGCAGTTCGACGCGCTCGCCGAAGTCGGTGGCGAAGGCATCCGCGCGCCGCACTTGGTCGCGCACCAGCGTGCTGACCTCGGCCACGTTGGCGGTCAGGGTCTGCAGCTTGGGCCGGGTCTCGTTCACCAGCGCCTGCAAGTCGCGGACCAGCGGCGGCAGCGCCTTGGCCGACTGCTCGACCTGGGGGAGGATGGGCGCGACCTTCTCCGAGAGCGCGCTCAGCTTGCGCGCGATGCCGGCAAAAATCACCAACTGCGCCACCAGCGCCGCCGCCGCGATGGCGATGAAAACGATCAGCAGGAGGGTGGTGAGGGTCATGGCGCTTGGTGGCTCAGGTCTTGCTATTCAGTGTCTCAAGTATCGGCGGCGGATGGGAAAACTAAAGTTGACCGGACGCATCCTCGGGGTCACTGGCCCGGCGCGAACCCGCCGCCTCGCGGTAGGCTTGGCGGCCGGCTTCCACCGCCGCCTGGAACTGGTCGATTTGCCGGGTGATCGCCTGCTTGCTGCGGTCGGTCATATTGCTGGCCATGCCGCTGACGTGCTCGCGCACCGAGCCCGACTGCTCGCGCATTTCGGCCACCTTGCGCTGCACCCGCTCGCGACCCTCGCCGGCCTTGCTGCGCAGCATGTCGCGCGTCTTTTCGCCCGCCTGCGGCGCATACAAAACTCCCGCCAGCGCGCCCAAGCTGAGCCCCACCAGGAACCACAATCCACGGTTTTCCGCCATTGTCCCTCCTCTGCCGGATGCTACCATCCCGCCCCGGCCAAATCAATGCATGCCGCCCTCGGCGTGCAGTTTTTCCCAGACCTGGCGGGCGCGGGCGGCAGGCAGCACCGAGCCCAGCTCGTCGCTGGTGGCGGCGCGGATGCCCGCCAGGCTGCCGAAGCGGGCCAGCAATCGGCGCACGCTGGCCGGGCCGACCCCGGGCACCTGCAACAGATCCGAGCGCAGCGTCTGCTGGCCGCGCCGCTGGCGGTGGAAGGTGATGGCAAAGCGGTGGGCTTCGTCGCGCACCGCCTGCAGCAGCCGCCGCGCCGCCGGCGGCAGCGCCAAGGGCTCGTTCTCGCGCCCGGGGACGTAGACGAGCTCCTCGCGCTTGGCCAAGCTGATGACTGGCTGCGCGTCAAGGCCCAACTCCGCCAGCGCCCGCTGCGCCGCATGCAACTGCCCCACCCCGCCGTCAATCAAGATCAGCTCGGGCAAGGGCTGCCCTTCGGCCAGCCGCCGCTGGTAGCGGCGGTGCACCACCTCTTCCATCGAGCGGAAATCGTCCACCCCGGCCACGGTGCGGATCTTGAACTTGCGGTACTCCGAGCGCTTCGGCGCGCCGCCCTCCCAGACCACCATCGAGGCCACGGTTTCGGCTCCCTGGAAATGAGAGATGTCAAAGCATTCAATTCGCCCCGGCTGTTCGCCCAGCTCGCTGCCGATGGCCAACGCCAACTCCTGCCAGGCCTGGGCGGCCTCGGCACCGGGTTGGGAGCGGAAGCGCCGGGCAAAGCCCAAGGCTGCGTTCTTGGCGGCCAAGTCCAGAAGGGCCCTGCGGCTGCCGCGCTGCGGCAGCGCGATCTCCAACGCCTTGCCGCGCTGGGCGGCCAGCGCAGCCTCGAGAAGTTCGCGGTCCTCGAACTCGAGGGGCACGGCGATGCGCGGAGGCAAGTAGGGCTGCTGCAGGTAGGCCTGCTTGAGTTGGCTGGCGAGCAGGGCGGAGTCGGCCATTTCGGGGTCGGGCAGGTCCTCCCAATAGAACTCGCGCCGGTCCACCATGCGACCGTGCCGCACATGGAAGATGTGCAGCGCCGCCCGCGCGCCTTCGCGGTGGAAGCCCACCACGTCGGCGTCTTCACCCTCGACCGCGTGCATCTTCTGGCGTTCGCCCGCGTCTTCAAGAACGGTCAGCAGGTCGCGGTACCCGGCGGCCTCCTCGAAGCGCTCGGCGGCCGCGGCCGAGTCGCGGCGCTGGCGCAGTTGCTGGCTGAGCTCGGTGCGCCGGCCCGAGAGGAAGAGCCGGGTATCACGCACCGCCTCGGCGTAGCGCTGGGTGGTGGTCAACCCTTCGACGCAGGGGCCCAGGCAGCGACGGATGTGGAACTCCAGGCACGGGCGCGGATGGAACCGGGTCAGATCCACTTTGCAGGACGGAACCAGGAAGTGCTTGTGGATGAAATGCACCAGCCGGTACGCCAGCCCGGCCGGAAAGTAGGGGCCGAAGTACTCCGAGCCATCCTGCACCAGCCGTCGGGTGACGTACACGCGCGGATAGGCTTCCTGGCTCAGACGTATATAGGGATAGGTCTTGTCGTCCCGCAGCAGCACGTTGAACCGGGGCTGGTGCTGCTTGATCAGGGTGTTCTCGAGGGCCAGCGCTTCGGCTTCGGTATCGACCACGATGGTGTCGAGGTCCACGGCTTCGCGCACCAGCGACCCGGTCTTGGCGTTCTCCCACTGCCCGGCCAGGAAGTAGGTGCGGACGCGGGCTCGCAGATCCTTGGCCTTGCCCACGTACACCACCGTGCCGGCGGCGTTCTTGAACAGGTAGACGCCGGGCTGGGCGGGCAGGCTGCGGGATTTCGCGGCTAAGTCCATTGGGTAAATTTTACCGCCGCGCTCCCGGGATACGTCAGCGCGCGGAGCTAAGTCTTTTGCTTGCCGTTAGCCCGGCAACAGCTCTGGTTTGGCAGATGCCGTGCATCCCTATTGGATGGGAGGCCACCATGCCCGTTCCGCCCGACAGCTCTCGATTCCAAACCCGCCACCTTGCGCTCGGCGCGCTGGCTGCCGCCATGCTCATGGCGGGCGGATGCACCACCAAGAACTATGTGCGCCAGCAGACCTCGCCGCTGATTGACCACGTCAACCAGCTCGACACCGAAACCGCCAAGAACACCAACGCCATCAAGGACGTGGACCAGCGCACGCAGCAGGGCTTGGAAGAGGCGAATGCCTCCTCGCAGAAGGCGCTCGAAGCCGCGCAGCAGGTGCAGGGGCAGGCGCAGCAGGTCGGTTCGCAGTTGAACCAGACTTCGGGCCAGATTCAGGCGCTGGACGCGACCATGGCCAACCTCGACAACTACAAGCAGACCAGCGAAGCCACGGTGCACTTCGCCTTTGACAAGTCGGAGTTGACGCCCGATGCGCAGCAGACGCTGGACGGGGTGGTTTCGCAGCTCCAGCAGAATGCCCATGGCATCCTCGAGGTGGAGGGATTCACCGACTCCACCGGTCCGGCTTCGTACAACGACAAGCTCAGCCAGCGCCGCGCCGACTCGGTGGTGCGCTACCTGGAGAGCAAGAACATCGCGCCGCATCGCATTTTCTTGATCGGCTTGGGCGAAAACCAGGCCGTGGCCCCGAACACCACCAAAGCCGGGCGGAAAGAGAACCGGCGCGTGGATCTGAAGGTTTTGAGCAACAACGTTGGAAGCGGGGAATAGCAGGGAAGCGGGCAGCGGGAGCAGAGACAAGGGCGGGCGGCCGCAAGGCCGCCCGCTTTGCTTTGGTAGCATAGCGGTATGAAGGTTGGTTGCTGGCTCCTGCTTTTGGCGGCGCTTCCGGCGCTGGCGCAGCGGCTCAACCTTCCGCCCGCGCCGCAGAGCGTGCCGGCGCCTCGGCCAGCGGCACGGGCCGCGCCGCCCAAGCCTGATCCGCTGATCGCCGGCCACGATTTGGAAGTGGGCACCTTTTATTACAACCGCGGGGACTACGTTGGCGCCTTGGCGCGCTTTGAAGACGCCATCTACAACGACCCCGGCTCAGCCGAGGCGTACTGCCGGGCCGGCGACACCCAGTTCAAGCTCAAGCAAGAGCTGCCGGCGCGGGTGGATTGGCAGCATTGCTTGAAAGCGGCTGAATCCGGCAAATGGGCCGACCACGCCCGCAAAGAGCTGGGCGCGGGGTCGCCAAGACGGTGATGCAGCGCGAAGTGCTGAAGGCGCTGGCGCCGTACCTGCGCCGCTACCGAGCCCGCCTGGCCGGGGGCCTCGGCATCCTGCTGGTCAACACCGCCGTCTTCGTCCTGATTCCGTTCCTGATCAAGAGCGCGATTGACGACCTGACCACGGGGGCCACGCTGCAGAAGCTGCTGAAGTACTGCCTGCTGCTGATCCTCACCGTCGCCGCCCGCGCCATCCTGAACTACTACCAGCGCCTGATCCTGATCACGGTCTCGCGGCTGATCGAATTCGATCTGCGCAACGACCTGCTGGCGAAGGTCGAGACGCTGTCGTCGGATTTCTTCCAGCGCTACCGCACCGGCGACCTGATGGCGCGCGCGGTCAACGACATGAGCGCGGTGCGCAACATGCTGGGCCCAGGCATCATGTATTCGGCGCAGGCGGTGGTGCTGTTCGCCTACGTGATCACCATCCTCTGGCACTTCGACCCGATGCTGACGCTGATCGCGTTCGTGCCGGCGCCGTTCGTCTCGCTGGCGGTGCAGTGGTTCGGCAAGCGCATCCACGAGCGCTTCGAGCGCATCCAGAGCATGTTCAGCAACCTGCAGACGCGGGTGGAGGAGAACCTCAGCGGGCTGCGCCTGGTCCGCGCCTACGCCCGCGAGCCGGAGGAAGAGGCCAAGTTCGACCGGCTCAACCGCGAATACGTGCAGCGCAACATGCGGCTGGTGCTGCTGTCGGGCGCGTTCGATCCGCTGCTGCAGTTCCTGCTGGGCGTGGCCTACGTGCTGGTGCTGTGGTTCGGCGGCCGCGCGGTCGTCGAGCACCGCATCACGGTGGGGGGCTTCACGGCCTTCAACTTGTACATGGCGCAGATGGCCTTCCCCATGATCGCGCTGGGCTACGTGATCAACTTGGTGCAGCGCGGCACCGCCTCGCTGGCGCGCCTGCGCGAGATCATGGACGAGTCGCCGGCCATCGCCGACAGCGCCGCCACCGACCGCTCGCTGCGCGAGCTCCGGGGCGAGATCGAGTTCCGCGACCTCACCTTCGGCTACGGGGAGGTGCGGGTGCTCGACGGCCTCAACCTGCGCATACCGGCGGGCAGCACGGTGGCGCTGGTCGGCCCCACCGGATCGGGCAAGAGCACGCTGGTGGGGCTGATCCCGCGCTTGCTGGACGCGCCCGAGGGCATGGTGCTGGTGGACGGCCGCCCCATCCGCCAGATTCCGGTCGAGCTGCTGCGGCGCAGCATCGGCTGGGTGCCGCAGGAGACGTTCCTGTTCAGCGACACCTTGCGCGCCAACATCGCCTTCGGCCGCCCCGACGCGGACGAGGAGCAAGTCCGGGCGGCCGCCGACACGGCCGGCCTGAGCCGCGACGTGGCCGACTTCCCCGACGGCTACGACACCCGCGTGGGCGAGCGCGGCCTGACGCTGTCGGGCGGACAGAAGCAGCGCACGGCGCTGGCGCGGGCGGTGATCCGCGAGCCGCGGATCCTGATCCTGGACGATGCGCTGGCCAGCGTGGACACGATCACGGAGGAGACGATCCTGGAGAACCTGGAGAGCGTGGCCTTCCGCACCGGCGGCCGGCGCACCACGCTGCTGATCAGCCATCGCATCTCGACGGTGCGCAACGCCGATTTCATCGCGGTGCTCGAGGCCGGCCGCATCGTCGAGCAGGGCACGCACGCCGAGCTGATCGGCCTCGGCGGCGCCTATGCCGGCCTGTATGAAAAGCAACTGCTGGAGGAGGAGCTGGCCCGGGTCGAATAGCCCGCGGCACTCGCCATGGCGCAGGACGAAGAAGTACTTGGCAAAGCGGTTGACCGCGTGCTGATCCGGCGCCTGCTGGGCTACGTGCGCCCGTACCGCTGGACGGTGATCGGCGCGACCATCGCGGCGGCGCTGCAATCGGCCACCCAGATCGTCGGCCCCTACCTCAACAAAGTCGCCATTGACCGCTACCTGCATCCGGTGGCGTCGCACAGCCTGCTCAGCCCCTACCTGCCCAGCGATGCGCTGCGCGGCGTGGCCATGCTCGGCCTCCTGTACCTGTCGATCCTGGGCATCGGTTTGGTGCTCGATTTCGGCCAGACCTACGCCATGCAGTCGGTGGGCCAGCGCTCGATGTACGACCTGCGCACGCAGATCTTCCGCCACCTGCAGCGCCTGCCGATCGCGTTTTTCGACCAGAACCCGGCCGGCCGCCTGGTGACGCGGGTCACCAACGACGTCGAGATGCTCAACGACACCATCTCGACCGCGCTGGTGGCGCTGTTCGACGACATTTTCGTGCTCACCATGATCATCGTGGTGATGATCGGCTTCAACTGGCAGCTATCGCTCATCACGCTGGGCGTCTTGCCGGCCATCTTCATCGCCACCCAGTACTTCCGCCGGGCGGTGCGCGAGAGCTATCGCCGGGTGCGCATCCTGGTGGCGAAGATCAACGTCTTCATGCAGGAGCACATCGTGGGCATGGCGGTGGTGCAGGCCTTCAACCGCGAGCCGCGGGCGCACGAGGAGTTCCGGCAGATCAACCGCGAGCACTGCGATGCCTGGATCGGGGCCATCATCGCCTACGCCGTCTACTATCCGGTGGTCGAGTTCCTGAGCATCCTGGCGGTGACGCTGGTGCTGTGGTTCGGCGGCCTGCGGGTGATGCACGGCACGCTCACCATCGGCATCGTCTTCGCCTTCATCCAGTACGTGCAGCGCTTCTTCCGGCCGATCCAAGACCTGAGCGACAAGTACAACACGCTGCAGTCGGCGATGGCCAGCTCGGAGCGCATCTTCAAGCTGCTGGACGCGCCGATCACGCTCGAGTCGCCGGCCGCGCCGCGGGTGCCGCAGGCGATGCCGGGCCGGATCGAGTTCGAGCACGTCTGGTTCGCCTACCAAGGCGAGGAGTGGATCCTGCGCGACGTGAGCTTCGTGGCCGAGCCGGGATCGAGCCTGGCGATCGTCGGCCACACGGGCGCGGGCAAGACCACCATCACCAGCCTGCTGCTGCGCTTCTACGATGTGCAGAAGGGGCGCATCCTGCTCGACGGCGTGGACCTGCGCGAGTGGGACTTGCGCAAGCTGCGCCAGCGCTACGGCATCGTGCTGCAGGACCCGTACCTGTTCAGCGGCACCATCGCCGAGAACGTGCGCATGGACGACGACACGATCAGCGACGAGCAAGTCCGCGCCGCCGAGCGCGAAGCCAACCTGGAGGAGTACCTCGCCACCCTGCCGGCCGGCGACCAGACCGAGCTGCGCGAGCGCGGCGCGGGCCTCTCGACCGGGCAGAAGCAGTTGGTCAACTTCGCCCGCGCCCTGGCCGCCAACCCTTCGATCCTGATCCTCGACGAAGCCACGGCCAGCGTGGACACCGACACCGAGCTCAAGATCCGGGAGGCGCTGGCCCGCATGCTCGCCGGCCGCACCAGCGTGCTCATCGCCCACCGCCTCTCGACCATCCAGCGCGCCAGCCTGATCCTGGTGATGCACAAGGGCGTGCTGCGCGAGCAGGGCACGCACCAGGAGCTTCTGCAGCAGCGCGGCATCTACTGGCGCCTGTACCGCCTGCAATACAAGGACCAGGAACTGCAGGACTCGCCAGCGCGGCCGACGCTGCAGGAATTGCAGCAGCCGCAGTGAGCGGCGTCAGCGTTCAACGGTGAAGGCCGCGCCCAGCGCCGCCATGATGCGGTCGGCGACGGCGGCGGGGGCATCAGCGCCGGCAACGACGGTGTGCTGCGCTTGGCGGTAGGCGGGCAGGCGCTCGGCGTGCAGCGCGCGGAAGCTGGCCTCGTCGCGGAACAGGGGGCGGTTGCCCATGGCCGCGCAGCGCAGCAACAGCTCTTCAATGGGCACGTCGAGGAAGACGGTGCGCGCGCCGGCAGCGCGGATGGGCGCCCAGTTGCGGGCTTGCGCGTAGGTGCCGCCGCCGAGCGCCAGCACGGTGGGCCGCAGCGCGGCCGCGCCCAAGGCGTTGAGCAACTCGCGGTGCTCCAAGTCGCGGTAGGCGGGCTCGCCGCGCTGGGCAAAGATGTCCGCGATGCGGGTTCCGGCGGCGGCTTCGATGCAGTCGTCGAGATCGCAGAAGCGCCAGCCCAGCCGCTGCCCCAGCACGCGCCCGACGGTGCTCTTGCCGCAGCCCATGAAGCCTAGCAGCACGATCGGCGCCGCCGCGCCTGCGAACCGAACCGCCATGGCCGAGTGTAGCACCCGGCTTCATTTGCGGGTCTTGTTCCTGGGCGCGCGGCTGCGCACCAGGCGGGGTCGGGGGGTGGCGTCCTCGCCCTTGGTGCCCTTGGCGGCTTCGGCGCGGGCGGCGGGGGGGCAGCCGGTGCCATTGTGGATGAGGCCTTCGCGCAGGAGGGCATCGCGGATCTGGGGCCACTGGTCGGGGCCGGGGTCGTGGAACAGCGGCAGTCCGCGCACCTGGCCGGCGATGGCTTCGAAATCTTCGAGCATCATGGTGCAGGCGTCGCAATCGCTCAAGTGCACGAGGCCGGAGGCGGGCAGGTGTTCGCGGTCCACGACTTCGGAGAGCACGCGCTGGAACTCGGCGCAATCGAGCAGCGGGAACGCGGGCAAGCCGCCGGGTTCGAGGACGGCCGCGGGCAGGTTTTCCGGCGCGGTGAGCACGGCGGCACCGACGTGGCGGTCCGGTTTTTGGGCATGGGGCATGGGATTGGACGTCATTTCGCGCCTCCGATTCGCGGGGCTCAGCGCGCGCCGCTGCAACTGCGGCTGGGGAGTGGCGGCGCTGGGGGGCTTGCGTTTCACGATGGCTTCTCTTTTTTCTTCTTTTTCGTTTTCTCGTCTCTTGGAACGAATTGCGGTCACCCGGCTTCATCGAACACGGAGTCTGGAATGGTCATTTCCTGGGCGCTGTCCGCCTGGGGTTGGAACCGTTCCGGGGATGCCAAGCCGGGCGCCGGAACGGGCAGGGGCTGGGGCTGGCGGAGGAGGTCGCGCATTTTCATGCGGGCCTTGTGGAGTTGGGATTTGGAGTTCCCGATCGAGCACCCCATCATGGAGGCGATCTCATTGTGCTCGTAGCCTTCCATGTCGTGCAGCACAAAGATGGTGCGATACCCCGGGGGCAACTGTTCGATGGCGCGTTCCAGGTTGACGCGATCGATGGAACCGGCCAGGTTCTGGTCGCGGGCGCCGATCTCCCGTTTCGGTCCATCCTCCTGGCCGGGCTCGGTGAACTCCTCGAGCGGCGTTTCGGGCAGGTTCTTGCGCCTGAGATGCATGAGGACGACGTTGACCGAGAGCCGATGCAGCCAAGTGGAGAAGGCGCTTTCGCCGCGAAAGGTGCCGATCTTGCGGAAGAGCTGGAGGAAGGCTTCCTGAGCCAAGTCTTCGGCTTCGGCGGTATTGCCGGTCATGCGCAGGCACAGCGAATAGACCCGGCGCTTATGCAGTTGGTAGAGGAACTCGAAGGCCTCAGCCCCGCCGTCTTTGGCACAGGCAATGGCATCGGCTTCGCACCAGCCTCGGCGAGCGGCTCCTCGGTCTTGCGCGGCAGCAGCGTTTTGGGTCAGAACGCGTTCTCCTCTGCGGGCCGGTGGGCTTGCGTATTCCTCGGCCAGCTACTCCCTTTGACGGCGGCCCGCCGATTCGGGTTGCCCCCCCACCATCGGCCCGCGAGGCAAACGACCCACCGAAGGCCCGAAAACCGCATGCTATCCTGATGCGGGCATCGGCAACATTCCCCTAATCGGGTGGAAGGCCCCGGCCTTTGTGCCCAATAACGAACCAGCGCAATGAAAACCGGCATCATCGGCCTCCCGCAGGTCGGCAAGACATCGCTTTTCAGCATGTTGACCGGGGCCGAGGTCAACCTGGCCCGGCGCGAGGATCGGGTGGGGATCGCGACGGTGCCGGACGCGCGGCTGGACCGGCTGGCCGATCTTTTCCACCCGCGCAAGCTGACGCATGCGGTGATCGAGCTGGCCGAGGTGGGCTCGCTCACGCCGGAGTCGCTGCGCGACGGCACCGGCATCGCCGCGCTGCGCACGGTGGATGCGCTGGCGCAAGTGGTGCGCGCCTTCGAGCTCGATGCGGGCGCATCGCCCGCGGCCGACGTCCGCAACCTCGAGTTCGACATGATCGTGAGCGACCTCGGGCAGGTCGAGAAGCGCCGCGAGCGGGTGGCGAAGGACATGAAGAAGCAGCGCACGCCGGCGCTGGTGCAAGAGGCGGCCATCCTGGAGCGGATGCAAGCCCACCTGGAAGCCGAGAAGCCGCTGCGCACGCTGAAGCTGGAGGCGGACGAAGAAAAGGCGACGCGCGGGTTCCAGTTCCTCAGCCAGAAGCCGATCCTTTATCTGCTGAACGTCAGCGAATCGGAGGCCGCGGAGATGGACGGCGCGGTGCCGCGCCACGGCCTGGAGGCGGCGCTGGCCTCGCCGAACACGGGCGCGACCGCGATCTGCGCCAAGATCGAAGCCGAAATCGCGGGCTTGCCGGAGCAGGAGGCGGCCGAATTCCTGGCCGGCTACGGATTGCGGGAATCGGGCCTGGCGCGGGTCGCGCAGGCCATCTACCGCTTGCTGGGCTTGATCTCGTTCTTCACCGCCGGCGAGGACGAGTGCCGGGCGTGGACGATCGCCCGGGGCACGCCGGCGGTGGCGGCGGCGGGCGCGATCCACACCGATCTTTCGAAGCATTTCATCCGCGCCGAGGTGATTGGCTGGCAGGAACTGCTCGATTTCGGTTCCGAGGCGGCGGCGCGCGCCCAGGGCAAGTTGCGTTTGGAGGGGAAGGACTATATCGTGCAGGATGGTGAAGTGATGCACATCCGGCATTCCGGTTGATGCGGTCGGCTGCGTCGATGCCTATGCCCGCCTGCCCCCAATGCGGCGCCGAAACCCCTGAATCCGCCCACTTCTGCGCGTCCTGCGGCTTGCGCACGGGGGCGGGCGCGGCCGCCGACCCCGAGCTGCCGGCCGGGCCGCCGCCGCGGTGGGGCGGGCGCAAGGTGGTGCTCGGGTTCCTGATCGCGGTGGCGGTGCTGGCGCTGATCTTCCTGGTGGCGATGATTTATTTCATCAAGAACACCACCATCGTGACCTCGACCCAGGGCAACAGCCGGGTCGAGTCGCCGATCGGCGTGCTGGCGACCAGCAACGATCCGATCAAGATCGCCAAGGGGCTGGGCCTCGATGTGTATCCGGGCGCGGCCGGAGAAAAGAGCGCGCAAGCCGACCTGAACGCCAACTCGATCGCCTCGATGCTGTTCCGCACCCCGGCCACGCCGCGGCAAGTGATCGAGTTCTACCACGTGCGCTACCCGGACGCCACGGTCAAAGCCGAGGGCAAGGCCTACATGCTGGTGCAGTTGAACGGCCGCGACACGCTCACCATCAAGGCCACGCCCGAGAAGGCCGGCACGGAGATCGAGATCAACGACATTCGCCGCTGAGGCCCGGCCCGTCAAGACGGGGTGTGCTACAGTCGAGGGGCAGTGCGCAGCAGGGCGTTGGGGTTCGCCCTTATACGCCTCCGCCCAGGAGGCAGATGACTCCTACCCGAGATTGCGATGGACTCTCAGGAGGGGTGGCGTGCGATGCATCCAGAAATCGGCGATGCGATTGGAGCGGCGATGAACACCGGTCCCGCCCAGCGCGAGCGGGGGCTGGCGGCGGTTTCCGATGGCGAGCTGATCCGGCTCCGGGGGGTGGCCGGGTGATGCTCTGGGGCATTGCCATGGCCGGCGCGCTGGGCGCCTTGGCGCGCTGGGGCCTGGGCCGGTTCTTTTTGCGCTGGCCCACCTTCCCGTACGGCACGCTGAGCGCGAACCTGATCGGATGCCTGATGCTGGGCATGGTCATGGAATTGGCGGAGCGGGCGCAATGGATGACGGGCGAGCTGCGCGTCGTCATTTCGGTGGGCTTCATTGGCACGCTGACGACGTTCTCGACCTGGGAGTTCGAGACCCTGCGCATGGCGCGGCGCGGGGAGGTGCTGCTGGCGGCGGGCAACTTCGCGGCCAACGTTTTCTTCGGGCTGCTGCTGATCTGGGCCGGCGGCCGCCTGGTGGCACGGCCACCTTTTGCGGGGCTGCGCCCCGGGCCTTCCGTGGGTCGGCCTCCGCTCGCCTCCCCGCCCACGTCCATGACTGCGCCGGGACGGTCCGGAGTCGGTCCAGACTAATGACTGGCGCGGGACCCCGCGGGGCTTCGCCCCGCGACCCGCTTTACGCTCGGCAGAGCGTGCTCGCTGCGACGCTCGCACCCCGGGACCCCAGCCCTGCCGGGCCCGCGCCGCTTCGATCCGTGGGGGCGCAAACGCATGCGTTTGCCCCTACGGAATTTCGCGGTCTTTCCGCCGACTTGGCCCGCAGTGCCAACGGCGCGGCCCCCGCGTAAGGCGGCCGAAAATCGCTTGCCGGCAGCGAGGCGGGAGCACCCTGCGTCGCTCCGTTCGGAGCTATGCAGGGCAAGCAGGCGGAGACCCCGCCCCTCGACCTCGATCTTGCCGTGAGCGGCAACTCGGTCGCTGCCGCGAGATGGCCGCGCTAGAGCGAGACCACGGATTGCAGGCCGGCGATCTCGAACATCTTGCGGCAGCGCGGGTTGCTGCAGGCGATCTTGTCATCGCGGCGGACCATGTAGCTCGAGAGCTTGGCGAAGCGGGCGCGGTCGCGCTCGTCGGCGCGCGGGGGCAGGGCCGCCTTCTTGCGGCGCACCACCCATTGCACGGCGTACTCGGCCTCGGCGCCGCAATGCGGGCAGCGCAGCTTGGCCTTCTTGGCTTCGTTGGTCTCGCTGAAGAAATCGCGCTCTTCCATGGTGTCTCACGCTTCGCCGGTCACTCGCGGACGTGCAGCACGTCGGCTTCGGCGCCGGCCTCGCGCACGGCGGCCATGAGGTTGCGGGCGGCTGCGAAGTAGGGGCCGCCCAAGGCGCTGGCGGCGCCCTCGACCGCCGCCGGGCGGCCGCGATCGCCAGCGGCGCGCACCTCCGGCACCAGGGGCAGCGCGCCCAGGAAGGGCACGCCGAACTTCTCCGCCATGCGCTCGCCGCCGCCGTGGCTGAAGACATCCACCAGGCGGAGGCAGTGGGGGCAGGCGAAGCTGCTCATGTTCTCGATGACGCCCAGCACGCGGATGCGCAGTTGCTGGAACATGTTGAGCGCCTTGCGCCCGTCCTGCAGCGAGACCTCGGAGGGGGTGGTGACCACCACCGCGCCGCTCAGGGGCACGCTCTGGGCCAGGCTGAGCGAGACGTCGCCGGTGCCGGGCGGCAAATCCACCAGCAGGTAGTCGAGCCGGCCCCACTGCACTTGGCGCAGGAACTGCTGCACGGCGCTGTGCAGCATGGGGCCGCGCCAGATCACGGGCTTGTCGCCGGGGTTGAGCAGGCCCATGGACATGAAGCGCACGCCGAAGTTGGCCAGGGGTTCGATCTGGTTCCCGCCGCCGACGCGGGGCATCTCGCTCTTGCCCAGCATCAGCGGCACGTTGGGGCCGTAGACGTCGGCGTCCATCAGGCCGACGGTCAGCCCCAGCTCGGCCAGCGCCACCGCCAGGTTGACGGCGACGGTGGTCTTGCCGACGCCGCCCTTGCCGCTGCCGATGGCGACGATGTGGTCCACGCCGACGAGGGACTGGCTTGGCATCTGCGCCCCGGCGGGAGATGGCGGCGGGTTGGGAGGAGGCGCCATAAGGCTCTATTATAGGTGCGGGCCGCGGTGAGGCGCGCGCCCGCTTTTGCGTCCGGAACCATGATCGTCGCCGTTTCGCTGAACCCCGCCGTGGATAAATACCTGCGCCTGCCGCGGCTGCGGCGGGGCGAGCATCTCGAGGCCCAGGAGGCGATCTCGTCGGCGGGCGGCAAGGCGATCAACGTGGCGGGCGTGCTGCGGATGCTGGGCGAAGAAGTGCAACTGCTCGGTTTTTTCGGCGGCTTCACCGGGCAGTACATCCTGGCCGAGGTGGCGCGCGAGGGCATCCAAGCCGACCCGGTGATGGTCGAGGCGCTGACGCGCACCGCCTTCGTCTTGGTCGAGGAGGACGGCAGCGAGACCGAAGTGGTCGAACCCGGCGCGCCGGTCACGGCGGAAGAGGTGGCGGCGCTGCGGGCCAAGCTGCGCGCCGCCGCGCCGCAGGCGGCGGTGGTGGTGCTTTCGGGTTCGGTGCCGCCGGGCTGCGGCGACGACATCTATGTCCGCCTGCTCGAAGACTGCGCCGGGCATTGCCCGGTGCTGGTGGACACCAGCCGGGCGCCGCTGCGCACGCTGCTGGCGGCGGCGCCGAGCCCGGGTCCGGCGCTGATCAAGCCCAACCGCCGCGAGGCGCAAGCCGCCTTGGGCGCGCCGCTGGAGGGGCTCGATTCGATCGCCGCCGCGCTGCGCCACTTCCGCGCCTGCGGGGTGGCGCTGCCCACGCTTTCCGACAGTGCCGCCGGGCTCTATGCCCTGATCGGGGATGAAATCTGGCTGGCCGAGCCGCCCGCGCTGGAGCGGGTCAATTCGGTGGGTTCGGGCGATGCGGCGGTGGCGGGCTTTGCCGCGGGCATGGCGCGGCGGTCGGAGCCGGCCCACCAATTGCGGCTGGCCGCGGCCTGCGGGGCCGCCAATGTGCTGACCAAGGAGTGCGCCCAGGTGCGGGCCGACGATGTGGCGCGGCTGCTGCCGCAGATCCGGATCTCGCAGCCGCGGTAGGCCGGCGACCGTCGTTCGGCTCAGCGGAAGTCGTAGGAGCGGGCGTAGGCGGCGGGGTGGGGGGCGGGGACGGGCAGGATGCGGTCGGCTTTGACGTGGACGACGCCGTCGCGATTCTGCAGGCGGCCTTCGATGCAGAGCTCGGCTTCGGAGACGCACACCAGGCGCTGGGCCTCGAAGGTGCGGCTGGGGACGATGATGTTGACG
>Ga0134126_10001890_pt1 | contig 26628 bp, 28 predicted proteins | sample KB31752_FD_96881 | JGI IMG/M metagenome (GOLD analysis project Ga0134126, IMG submission 96881) | Terrestrial soil microbial communities with excess Nitrogen fertilizer from Kellogg Biological Station, Michigan, USA - KB3-175-2 | ecosystem: Environmental > Terrestrial > Soil > Unclassified ... | reverse complement strand
TTCGAGCAGGTCCCACTCATCCTGCGGGCTAAGGTCGCGGTAGTTAGGTACGCGCTTATAATGTGAATGCGCCACCAGGTTCATAATATCTTCTTCCAGGTTGGCCCCGGTGCATGATATGATGGATATTTTATCCTGCCTTATCATTTCGGCAAGCGAGATCCCCAGTTCGGCTGTGCTCATGGCCCCGGCCAGGGTAACCATCATTTTTCCGCCTTCATCCAGGTGAGCCTCGTACCCTTTGGCTGCATCAACCAATGCAGCGGCATTAAAGTGAAGATAATTTTTTTCAATAAACTGTGATATCGGCCCGCGTGCAGTGCTCATATTTTATTAATAAATTAACCGCAAAAGTAGGGATTTTGATGTATTTGGGGTTTTTAAATTCAAAAAAACGAAATGCACGTAAATCTGGTTACCTTTATAACATCAACCACAATTATAAGCACGTATGTTTAAACACACAAAAGCATTCAGCGGATTTTCGGTAGATGACCTGCAAAAAGCGAAACGGTTTTATCAGGAAACACTTGGCCTTGAGGTTGAGGAAGGATCTATGGGCATATTAACCCTGCACATCGATGGCGGCAGCAAAATAATTATTTATCCAAAGCCTAACCATCAACCAGCCACATTTACCGTCTTAAACTTCCCGGTGCGGGATGTGGAAAAAACAGTGGACGAGCTTACGGTTAAAGGCGTAGTGTTTGAGCAATATGACTTCGGCAAGATGAAAACCGACAAAAAAGGTATTGTCCGCGGATTTGGCCCTACGATTGCCTGGTTTAAAGACCCCGCCGGGAATATTATGTCGGTGTTGGAAGAAGGGCAATAACCACTAACTTTTTAACGCCTGGCCTACAAACATCAGCGTTTTGGTGTGCGGGATAATGACATGGAATTCGCGCATGCCATACTCGCGGTCAAATGGGGCCCTTGTTTTAATCCCGTCGAGTTTGTCCTTGATTGTGTCCCATAGTCCATCTAAGTCGTCAACCTCCAGGTAGAACTCCATTTCACCGATATCGCCGGCATTTAAAAGATGTATGGTTTGCTGGTCCTTATACAGGATGACGTAGCCGAACTCTTCCCGCGCTGCCTTGAAACTAAAAAGCTCCTTAAAAAATTTCGACGTTTCCTGTATATTATATGACGGGATCATCGGGCTCAAATACAAGGCTTTATACATATAGCTGGTAATTGACATGCAATTTACGAATTAGAAATTAAATTACCGCGACAAGCCGGCATCAAACAAATCGTAAAAAACAAAGGTATTACGTATTGCATATAGCCGGTACGATGAACCTTTACGAACAGCAGCCTTATTGGTTAATGAAAAATGGCATTGTTGCCTCCTATTCTTCCCTGGGTAAAAACCTGGCGGTTGATGTGGCCGTGATCGGCGCCGGCATAAGCGGCGCGTTAACGGCCTGGCACCTGCAGGATTCGGGCCTCAGCATAGCCGTTTTCGACCGGCGGCACGCAGGGATGGGCAGCACTGCGGCAAGCACCGCTTTTTTACAATACGAGATTGATACGCCGCTAACTGATCTGTGCAGGCATTTGGGCGAGCAGCGTGCAGTGAGAAGTTATGAATTATGCCGCAAGGCTATTTATGATATTGGAGATATCTGCAAATCATTGCGGCCCGAATTTGACTTTAACCTGCGGCCAAGCACCCAATATGCAAGTTTTAAAAAACATACGACCAGGTTGAAGCAGGAATATGAACTGAGAAAAAAGCATGGATTCAATGTGCGATGGATGGATACATCCGACTTAAAAAGCACATTCGGGTTTGACGCCCCCGGGGCGATTTTTTCGGAAGACGGCGGCGAGGTAGACGCCTACCTGTTAACCCATGCCTTATTAAAAGATCTTCAGCGGGCGGGCGGCCAGGTTTTTAATAACACGGATATACAAAGCATCCGTCATGGCAAACGCGGCGTCGTGCTGCATACAAGCGATCATTATAAAATTACCGCAAAAAAACTGGTTATAGCATGCGGCTACGAAAGCTTAAAATACCTGCCAAAAAAAATAGCCGCTATTTATTCAACTTATGCCCTTGTTTCCGAGCCGCTGCCCGAAAAATATTTTTGGCACCGCAACAGCCTGGTATGGGAAACCGCGGTGCCTTACTTATACTTTAGGGTAGTTAGCGAAAACCGGATATTGATTGGCGGACGCGACGACCCCTACCATCATCCCCATATCGCCCCGTCGGTTATCCAAAGGAAAACAGAACAGCTCACGTCTGCATTTTTAAAGAAAATGCCGCACATACCATTAAAGCCCGACTTTAGCTGGGCGGGCGCATTTGCCATAACAAAAGACGGGCTGCCTTATATCGGCGGCATCCCGGAAACACCTCATACCTATTTTGCCCTCGGTTTCGGCGGCAATGGCATCACTTTTAGCGTGATCGCTGCGGGCATCATCCGCGATATGATCCTCGGCAAAAAAAATGAAAATGCCCCGCTTTTCGATTTTAACCGCTGACAAATTCGAAATATTACCGCCCGTTCTGTTTTTACAGCAAGTACCATCAGGCGCAGGCATTTTATAAACTAACAAAAAACCGGGCGATGGTCGCACGGTTTTTTTGTTGTTCGGGGTCGGTAGTATCCTAATAGTAATAAGCGTTGGTGGTAATATCGGCCGCCAGCTTGTCGTTGTTCGAGGTATTATTCACCAGCCCATGGAACCAAATGGTATAAACAAAGCCGCTGTTTATAGTAATACCAGGCAACGTGGCCAATACAGTATTGGTTGTCCCCTGGCGCACTTCGAAAGTATAGGTCGAGTTGCCGGTTACGGCCGCAAACGACGAATATTGCTTATAAGCTTCATTGGTTGCCAGTACGGCGCCGCCCTGCACAGCCAGCGAAACGGCCGGCGCGTCGGGGCTAAGATTGATAAAACGAATAGTGGCTTTTCCCGCTGCGGGCCGGTTCAGCGTGTCCCGCACAACCACCATTTCGGGTTTGGTTGTGGTGCCGGTTAAAAACAGCGAATAGATCGCATTTTGATTAAAGGTAACCGTATCTGACAGGATCGTATTCGAAGTTCCGGCGTTATAAAAGTTGGCCGTTCTTTTACCGGCAAAGGCCTGGAAATAATCCAGGTTTTCTCCATAGTTCAGCGGGTAAGCATTAACCTTGTTCGCGTCGAGATAGAAGTTTATTATCGGCTGGTCGGGCGATGCCTGCGTAAAAGAAACCAACGCGGCGGGCGGCATGTAATTTTGATTTTTATTTTCCTTTAAACAGGATGACAAGCTCACTGATAGCAGACATACCACACAGATCCTTGCTACCATTTCTTTTGAAAGTTTTAAATTTTTCATAACACAATATTTATAGTACACCAATCTTTACGTAACTGCCGGGCAAAAGTGATACACTCAATACATTAATTTTTTATTAAAAGTTGCCTGGCGATACAAACCGTTCGGTTAGACTTTCCATGCCCACAAATGGTTTAACGCGAATTCAGGATAATTTGGCATATTTATGCATGAAATATTTTTTAAGCTGCGATTGGGGAACCACTTCTTTAAGGGTGCGGCTTATTGATGTAAAGCAGGAAAAAATACTGCTGGAAGAATCCTCCGATGAGGGAATTGCGGCCACATTTGACCGATGGCAACAAACACCGGGTAAAGATGAACAGCAAAAGACCGGTTTTTATTTAACAGTTATAGATCGTTGCATCCGGAAGCTGGAGCAAAGGTGTGATAAGTCTTTGCGTGGGGTAAACATGATCATTTCGGGGATGGCTTCGTCGTCTGTCGGGTTTATAGATGTCCCATACGCCGAAGTGCCGTTGCCTGTTGATGGGTCGGGGTTTAAGACCGCATCGATCAGCGCGAACAGCCAATTCGGCCATGATTGCCTGGTTATTTCGGGCGTTAGAACCGATGCTGATGTGATACGGGGTGAAGAAACGCAGCTGATCGGCTGTATCGATCCGGCTAAGGCGCCGGTTAAAAACGGGCTGTTTATTTTTCCCGGCACACATTCAAAGCATATCCGTGTTCAGAATGATAAGATCATAGGCTTCAAAACCTACATGACGGGCGAATTTTTTGAGCTGTTATCAGCAAAAAGCATTTTAAAAAATTCAATTGAAGCTGCATCGCTATCCGAAAACGGCAATTTGCGCGCTTTTGACAAAGGGGTGCGCGATGCAGTAGCAGGAAACCTGCTTCATTCAGCATTTACTACCCGGACAAACCATTTATTTAACAAGCTTAACAAGGAAGAAAATTTCTGTTACCTGAGCGGATTGCTCATAGGAACCGAGTTGAAGGACCTGCCTGATGATGCTGAAACTGTAAACCTTATATGCGGCGCGCATTTGGCAACCTGGTATTGCGCTGCGCTTGACGACCTTGGCATTAAATATACCTATTCGCCGGTCGCCGCCAATAATGCTACGTGGATGGGGCAGCTTAAAATTGGCCGTCAATTAAAATTCATAGCATGAACAAAACATTTTCACACGATCTTTTGACCAGTATGCCGCTGATAGGCATTATGAGAAATTTGCCGGAGCAGCATGTTAAAACTATTGCGGAAAAATATTATAAGGCGGGCCTAACCTGTTTGGAGATCACCATGGACTCCCCGAACGCCTGCGAACAAATCGCAGATCTCGCCGCCTTTTACGCCGGCAAGCTCAACATCGGGGCCGGCACGGTTTGCAGCATGGACGATCTTGAAAAAGCGTTGAAATCACAGGCTCAATTCATCGTTACGCCGATCATAAATGAAGATGTGATCAAAGCCTGTGTGCACGAAAACATACCGGTATTCCCGGGAGCCTACACACCCAGCGAAATTTATAAGGCATGGTCGCTGGGCGCGACGATGATAAAGCTATTCCCGGCCGGCGACCTGAAGCCCGGCTTTGTAAAAGAAATATTGGCCCCGCTCAATTTTGTGAGCCTGGCGCCCACCGGCGGTATAACTATTGATAATTTTACTGATTTCCTGGCTAACGGTGCAAAAGCCGTTGGCATAGGCAGCGCGCTGTTTCCGAAGGATATTATACAAAACCAAGACTGGGATGCGCTAAGCGCGGTCTTCGGACAATTTGTGGAAAGGTATAATGCGTATATTCACAACGGTTAATTTGTGACAATGATAGATAAGGGGCCTGAATTTTACGCCCGGTTAATACAGGGCGATCGTTAAACACTCAACAAAAACGAACTTAAATCAAACACATGTCAAAGTATACAGCGGCGGCCCTTCCAAAAACCGGTATTAATCCAATCGTCATCATTGGCGCTTTATTTTTTGTCTTCGGATTTATCACCTGGCTAAACTCGGTATTGATACCTTATTTAAAAATAGCCTGCGAGCTGAATAATTTCGAATCTTATCTCGTCACATTCGCCTTCTATATTTCATACCTGGTAATGGCTGTTCCGGCCGCGCGGCTGCTTAAAGGGATCGGATTTAAAAAAGGCATGTCGGCCGGGTTGGTCATTATGGCGGTTGGCGCATTGATATTTATCCCCGCGGCTATTACGCGCACGTATGTTTTATTCCTGCTGGGCCTGTTTGTTCAGGGTACGGGTTTAACCGTGCTGCAAGCAGCCTCGAACCCGTACGTTACTATTGTTGGCGACCGTGAAAGTGCGGCCAAACGCATCAGCATTATGGGCATCTGCAATAAAGTTGCCGGTGTAATCGCACCAATAGTGCTGGGCACGGTGGTTTTAAAGGATGCTGATGTTTTGGTGAAAAGGATCAAATCGATGGATCTTGCCGGGAAAGCGCACGAGCTGAACATGCTTGCTTCAAAGGTGATCGTTCCGTATGTGGTAATTTTGGTTATTCTGTTGATACTGGCATTCCTGGTGTATTTTTCGGGTTTGCCCGCCATCGATACCGACCAGGAAAACGAAACTTTAGCCGCTGCCAATTTTAAAAAGAAAAGCATATTACAGTTCCCCCATTTGCTGCTCGGCGTTTTAACCTTGTTTGTGTACGTGGGGGTTGAGGTAATGGCCGGCGATACGATCATACGCTACGGGGCGTCGCAGGGCATAGCCCTTTCAACCGCCAAATTCTTCACATCATGCACACTGGCGGCCATGATCGCAGGGTACATCACCGGCATCATTGCTATTCCGAAATATATAAAGCAGGATAAAGCGTTGATCATTTGCGCCATCCTCGGGGTGCTATTTTCTGTCGCCGCTATATTTACAACGGGGTACACTTCTGTACTTTTTATCGCATTGCTGGGATTAGCCAACTCGCTGATGTGGCCAGCGATATGGCCACTGGCCATCGCCGACCTGGGGCGATTCACCAAGATCGGCTCGTCGCTCCTCATTATGGGCATAGCCGGTGGCGCGTTGATACCTTTGCTGTACGGCTACCTTACGGATGTATTTAACTCCCGCGTTGCTTATTCCATATTGGTCCCCTGCTATTTGTTTATCTGGTACTTTGCGGCAGCCGGGCATAAAATAAGGAGAGCTTAGCCGGATATCCATTTTCCTGCAAAAGGTATTTTGCTGATAAGCCATACCAGTGCAAGTGTTAAAACAAAACAGATCAATGCCGTCACCGGGATGCTGAGAATAGGTATGCTCATTTTATAATTGATGCCAAACGGATCGTCGAGGAAATAGAGCACCAGCGCATGGCCAAGGTATATGCCATAATTATATTTCCCGGCAAAGTTGCGTATGCGGATAATAACCGGCGGCACTTTCGGAGCGCTAAGCTTAACGATCATGAATACGCTGACCGACAGCATAAGCACAGCCGGGTTGAGCGGTTCATAAAACAACGTTCCGGGCCAAACCGGGTGCGGGATAATGAAATACGACCCGGCCGCAATTATGCCGATACTCACAAAAAACAACAACACCATCCATGCGCGCATATGGCCTATCCTGACATTTTTAAAGGCGAGGTAGTGGCCAAGTACCAGGTAGCCGGCATACCCCGCGAAATAATGCATATCCACTGCCGGGTTGTATCGCGACAAATAAGGCTGGCTCAGCATCATCACGCCGATCCATACGATCAAAAAATATAAAATTTCTTTTTCCGTGGCATTCCGTACGAATTTGCCGATAACCGGGATAAAAAAATACAGGCCGATAAGCATATACACATACCACAAGTGATAAGAGCTTCCGTATTTAAGCAAATGAAAAACCTGCCGGATATTTAGCCATGTATCAGTTGTAAAAATGATCTCCTCGTTATACCACGAATAACCGATATAGACCAGGCTCCAGAACAGGAACGGCCACACCACCCGCGCCAGGCGCCTTTTCAAAAAATCGCCCAATTCGTATTCGCGGTTCAATAACAACGCGCCGGTTACCATTACAAACACGGGCACTGCAAAGCGTACAAGCGCGTTCAGAACATCCGCCATCAGCCAATCCGATAAAGGAACTTTCCCGTATTGCATCATCAGTGGCGCCGTGCTATGAAGGATAATAACAGCATATAGCGCAATAACACGTATGTTATTTATCCACGGAATATTTTCGGGTTTGGTTCGCGGCATCATTCAAATATAGTTTTAAAAAATGCCTTGCTTACGCTGAAAGGATATATCGCAGATAAAATTTAGAGGTTCTTTTTATTCGCTTCGGTAACGTAGTCCATCGCCTGCTGAAACGTCATGACCAATATATCGGCGTGGTGCCGCTGTAAATATTGCACCAACTCTTTGTGCGCATCCGCGGATGTAGTTAAATAATCGCCGCCAATGCCGTGGAACATAAACACGCCCATGCCGCCGCTCTCTTCCACTTTTTTTACAAATGCGATCAATTTTGCCCCGGGTGTTTTTTCACTGACGCCCCAGGAGGGAACCAGCAGCGGATCGAGCTTTTTAAAATCGGTGATCATATCGCGCTCGTCGCCGCCGATGCGGGCGTATTTGATAAGCCCCGATTTTCGCAGCGAATCGACATAGTTAACGCCGGCCACCTTCGTTTCAGTGCAAGGGTAGGCGTAGGTGCGCGTTTGTTTTCCGTCGATGGCAAACAGGAGATTGTTCATCATGCCAATCTCGCGAACGATGGAAAACACGGTATAGCTGTTTGTAGAACTTTCGGAGGTGCCCTTCAGCTCTTTGCCCAGGCAGGGGTGGTAAAGCGTATGGTTTGCCAGCTCGTAGCCGCGGGCGGCCACGGCGCGCCACCTGGGAATGGAAACGGGGGTTAAATAGCCCGTCAAAAAGAACGTGGCTTTTAAATGTGCGGCATTCAGTTGCGGTATCGCAATATCGAGCTGCGAACTAAGCGCGTCATCATAAGTGAGTACGATCACGGCTTTTTTATGCTGCGGCCAGTTCATTTTTTGCTGACCATAGCAGCAGAAACTGAAAAAAAATAAGAAAAGGGAAACGTATTTCATAAATTAGATCATTAAGAAATAGGGAAGCATTAAACCATCGAATATAGTTAATAATGCGTCCCAATCCGCAATAATCTATCTTATGAATTTGCGGTAACGTTTGCCTGCGGCGTCGACCGATTTAATGTCGCTTTTAGTGAGCTTACCAAAAGGGGTTAATGTAATATCGATCTTGCTTTTACTAATAGAGCGTTTCCAGTTGCCTGTAACCTGGTTATTAACAACGATAACAGGGTCGAAAATAACATACCGGGCCTGGTTCAAATAGGCGGGTTTAACAATGGCCGTGCGGTCGTTGTAAGCAACGGCAAACTCGTCAAAGGCAGGTAGAAGGTGCGCAACCGGCGCTTTTAGGTTCGACGGCTGCATATCAGGGGCCATCCAATATTCGCGGCCGTTGGCGGTTATGCTTATTAGTTCAGATTTAACTATATCCAAACCACGCCCGGCATCCGCGCCGGCAAGACCCGACCACCATGAAAAATCGCGTACAGTAGCCGGCCCGCGACTTATAAAGTACCGTTTTGCCAGTTGAGCCAGTGCTTCATCTTTCAGCAGCGGCGCGCTTGCTGGCACCCTGTCGTCAAAAAGTGCATAGGTAAATTGTTTTCCCTGCCGCGCGCCACTGCAAATAACCTTATCCAGCTCGGCGCGCATAAGCAGGTGAATAAACCGCTGTTCGCTGGTTTTTATCCCGGCTTTTTCCAACACCGCTGCCAACTCGGCCCTGGGTAGCTGCCTGCCATCTGCCAGCGCCTTTGCCAATGCATCATTACTGCGCTTAAACACAGCACTGTCTAATTGAAGCATCCGGTTTTGAGATGCGCTTGCGGCGTAAATGCGCGGCGCCGTTAGGTCAAGCATCCAGCGCACATCGGAGGGCGAAACGAAATGCCAGGTGGGCCGCAGTACGTGCAGGCGTATAATAGACCCGCCGGCAACCGCCTTTTCTATTGTTTCGTCTTTGGCATTTTGCAAGCGCAGGCCAAGCGCCCATTTAGCGCTCCCATAGTCCTGCGCCTGTACCGCGCCAAGCCATTTTACAAGTTCTTCGGCCTGTTTAAAAACTTGCCGGGAAATATGCTGATTGTAAAGCCGCTGTTTCGCGATGTCGGGGTTTGTCATACAATATTGATTGCTGCCAATGTACAAACTGCCGGTGACAACAGCTTGTCAGCAGTAACAACAAATGGCTAATACAAAGCGTCTGCAATCCATCGATAAATATATATCTTTGATTTACAACGCAACCATCATGGCGCAAAAAGTAATCACCGTAAATATTAATGTTTATGAGCAAAGTGTCACTAACCGGCACTCCGCTTACGAGATCAGCTATGTAAATAAATATTTGGATGAAGGATGGGTGATCAAAGAAGCTATCCATAATGCCGCGTCGGCAAATTGGACGAATATTACTTTTATTTTGGAGAAGTAATAACCAGCAGTCAGTATGACTTTGTATCGATTCAGTTCGGACATTTAAAAATTTTGTTTAATTTCCCTTCGTTTTAACCAAATTATAACCATTATGAAATCATATTTATTACTGGGCGTTGCCTTACTGTACTCTGTTTGTTCGTTTGCGCAGGATATCCCTGCGCGGTGGGACGAGCTGGTTGCCACCGACTTCCCTAAAGCCCTGGAAAAATCATCGAGAACGTGTATCCTCCCTATCGGGATATTGGAGAAACATGGGCCTCATTCGCCTATCGGTACCGATCTGATCCACGTGCGCGAGTGGGCTGCACATGCGGTAAAACAGGAGTATGCCGTGGTGTTTCCCGATTATTTTTACGGCCAGATCAACGAAGCCCGGCACCAGCCAGGCACGTTTGCGCTGCCAAGCAGGGTGATTTACGATCTGCTGGAAGCTACCTGCGACGAGATTGCGCGCAACGGATTTGACAAGATCATTATTCTTAATGGCCACGGCGGCAATCCCGAATTTTTGCGCTTTTTTATGCAATCGTTTTTAAATAAGCGGCATAATTATGCCATTTATCTGTACAGCCCGCAAAACGATGCTGAATATACGGCCGCATACCGTAAAATGCATAAATCGCCAATAGCAAACGACCAGCATGCCGGCGAGAGCGAAACCTCGACGTTATTATATTACCGGCCCGACCTGATGCGCATGGATCGTGCCGCCGACCAAAGCGGCGCCAATCAAAAACGGTCGGACGTTCCCAATTTATATACGCCGATATGGTGGTACTCATCGTACCCTAATCATTACGCTGGCGAAGGCGACAAAGCAACAACGGAGTTTGGCAAATTTATAACCGACCATGAAATCGCGACGTTTGTTAAAGCGCTTAGAACCGTAAAGGCGGATACCAAAACACTGCAATTGCAAAACGAGTTTTACGACAGGGTAGACAATTTGGGGAAACAGTGAAATTGGTTGTAGTGGTTGTAAGGGTTGTAGTGGTTGTAAAAGTTAATTTCGACCTTTACAACTTATACAACCTCTGCAATCCATCAACATAACTCCTTAAGTACATTCCTCGGAAGCTTTTCTTTTACCAGGTTATAGGACTGCGTAAGATAGTGCTCCCATTGCTTGTCGTTAAAAATTTTTGCTTCTTCGATCAATACCCATTTATACCGGGCAACATAAGGGGCGGGGACAATTCCGGGAAGGTTTGACACGTGTTCAAATTCTTCGTCGGGTACTTTTAGCGAAACTTTTAATGGCTTACTAAACCCGGTGACGCAAAACATTTTTCCACCGATCATAAAACAGAGGTCGTGGCCCCATTTTATCTCCTCGGTTACAAAAGGAAGGCCCATGCAAAAATTCCTGATACGCTCTATATCCATAACGCTGCCGGCGTAAAATTACACATCTTTAAAATATCACCGGCAAAAATGCCGGGGGTTTTTGCGGGCGATTATTAAACACGATATTTATCACGCAACAAAAAAGTAAATTGACTGACGCAGAAATCCGGGATATTGTTTCCAAATTTAACATCGCCGAAGGCGTAACGTCGGTAACGCCGTTTGGCTCGGGGCATATTAACGATACTTTCCGGGTTTGCACCGATACCGGAACCGACTACCTGCTGCAGCGCATCAATCATTTTGTGTTTAAAGATGTAGCCGGTCTAATGAATAACATCGCCAATGTTACCCGGCATTTAAAAGAAAAGCTAAACGCTGTTCCTGGCGCCAACCCTGCAAAAGAGGTGCTTAGCGTGGTTGAGAATAAAAACAATGGCTATTATATCAAGGACGACGGGGGCAGTTACTGGCGCGTTTTCCGGTTTTTGAAAGACACCAAAAGCTACGACCTGGTTTTGACCGAAAAGCAGGCGTTTGAAGGCGGAAAAGCCTTTGGACGTTTCCAGGCCTTGCTGGCGGATATGGATCCAAGCCTAATTATCGATACGATCCCTAACTTTCATAACATCGAATACCGGCTCTCGAACCTGGATAAAGCGATTACCGCCGACAGCAAAAAAAGATTAATCGGTGTGCAGCCGGAAATTGAATTTATAAACCGCCTGCGGGAGCAAATGAAACACATTTTGCTTTCGGGCCGGGCGGGTATCCTGCCAAAGAGGATCATCCACAACGATACTAAGTTTAACAACGTGCTGCTGGATAAACACGACCGGGCGCAGTGCGTGATCGACCTGGATACGGTGATGCCCGGCTTTGTGGCCTATGATTTTGGCGATGCGATACGCACCATTATCAATACCGCCCCGGAGGATGAGCCCGATCTTACACGTATCACTCTTAATATACCCTTGTTTGCCGCCTACGTGCAGGGGTATTTGCCGCAAACCGTTTCCTTTTTAACCGATACCGAGTTGGATTCATTGATGGAAGGCGCTTTGCTGCTGCCCTATATGCAGGGCGTTAGGTTTTTAACCGACTATTTAGACGGTGACAACTACTTCAAAATACATTCCCCGCAGCATAACCTGCAGCGCGCCCGGGCGCAGTTCAGGCTGGTAAAAAAGTTAGAGGAAGAAAGGGATAATTTACAGGCGATTGTTTTACAAACCTGGAATAATTTAAAACCCGGTAAAGATCAGGAACCATCGGTGTAATCATCCCGATAGCTATCGGGACCAATCGGTGTAATCGTTATAAAAAAAGCCACCCGTCAAAAAACGGATGGCCATGGATTTAGTTATTTAATACCCCTATTAAAATAACTGCGGGAAAGTTAGAAAATATTTACCGGAGGTACAAGCAACAACCTTAAACTTGTAACATACTCATTACACGGGTAACGTCCCTGTAAGAAGACGCATCATGGTTATGGTGTAAACCACCCGTTGCAAATTAATATATTGTATCTACCTTTAACTTAAATTATCACTACATAAATTTTAACCAATGTATAAATCAATTATTTTTTCGGTTTTTACTCTTTTTGCATTTTCCCAGGCACAATCGCAAAGCTTATATATGCCGCGCGATATTCAGCATGCCTATGACAAAGGAACCCGTTCGATGGACGGGAAACCTGGCAAAAACTACTGGCAAAACCATGGCCGGTACGTAATATCTATCACCGCGTTGCCGCCCAACCGTACCATAAAGGGGAGCGAACAGATCGTTTATTTTAACAACAGCCCGGATACGCTGAAAAGGCTAAACATGAAGCTGATATTAAACATTCACCGGCCCGGGGCCGCAAGATTCAGGGAAACAACCGACGATTACCTGACCCCCGGCGTACAAATTGATAAAGTCGTGATAGATGGTACCAATAAGGCGTGGAATAACGCGGCGGCATCGGCAACCAACCAGCTGATCAGCCTGCCGAAGCCGTTGTATCCGCATGATTCTGTACGGATAGATATAAACTGGCATTTCGAAATTTCAAAACAAAGCGGCCGCGAGGGAATGATCGATTCGACCACCTACTACCTGGCTTATTTTTACCCGAGGGTTTCCGTTTATGACGACTACAACGGCTGGGATACTTTACCCTTCCTGGACGCACAGGAGTTTTATAACGATTTTAACGACTATACCTTAAATGTATCGGTACCCAGGAACTATATCGTTTGGGCTACCGGGACATTGCAGAACCCAAACCAGGTATTGCAACCCGAATATGCTAAAAGGCTGGAGCAGTCTTATACCAGCGATTCGACCATACACATTGCAACGGTACAGGACCTTGCCGCCAAACATATTACCGCGCAAAACGATGTGAATACATGGACGTGGAAAGCCAATAATATCAGCGATGTGGCCGCCGGGATAAGCGATCATTATGACTGGGATGCAGCAAGCGCGGTGGTTGATGATGCTACCCATCGCCGGGCGAGCATGCAATCGGCGTTTGAAGATAAATCACAGGATTTTCACCATGCCGTACAGGCCGGCCGAAATTCGTTAAGCTGGCTATCGCATAACTGGCCGGGTATTCCGTATCCTTTTCCGAAGATGACATCGTTCCAGGGCTTTGCCGACATGGAATACCCGATGATGGTAAATGACAGTCATACCAACGATATCCACTTTTCGCAATTCGTGCAGGACCACGAAATAGCACATACCTATTTCCCATTTTATATGGGTATTAACGAAAGCCGCTACGCATTTATGGACGAAGGCTGGGCCACTACCTTCGAACGGTTGATCGGCGCATCAGAAGTCGGCCAGGAAAAAGCAGATAACCTATATAAACAATTCAGGATCAACCGGTGGATACATGACCGGGCTACCGCCGAGGACCTGCCGATCATTACCCCATCAAGCGAGCTGCGGAGCGGTTACGGCAACAACTCCTACGGCAAGCCCTCGCTGAGTTATTTTGCGCTGAAGGACCTGCTGGGCGATGCGTTATTTAAAAAGGCATTGCATACCTATATGGACAACTGGCATGGAAAGCACCCGATTCCGTGGGATTATTTTAATTCGATGAGCAGCGGCTCGGGCAGAAACCTAGATTGGTTTTTTAACAATTGGTTTTTCACCAACTATTATATCGACCTGGATTTGCAGAAGGTTGAAAAAGTGAAGGGGGATTATATTCTTTCTATCCGCAACATCGGGGGCTTCGCCGTACCTTTTGACGTGAAGGTAACTTATGCCGATGGGTCGATGCAAAACTTCCATCAAACCCCGGTTGTTTGGCAACACAACCAAAAGCAAACGTTCGTTCGCATTAAAACCGGCAAGGCTATAAAGTCGGTGGCACTGGATGGGGGAATATTTATGGACGCTGACGAAAGCAATAATAAATGGACTGCAAAATAAATTATAAATTATAAACACGAAAGCCCGGACGAATGATCCGGGCTTTTGTGTTTGCAGAATTCTAAAGAATTCTGCATCGTATTATTGTATCCCGTTAGCGGCGGTTTTTACTTTGTTTTTAGTGCCGTTATAATGATGCTGTGCTTCGTTCTTAACGTTGTTAGCCTGGGTTTTGGCTGCATCAACAGCGTTGTCGGCAGATTCAGACACGTTGCTGGCCACGTTGCCGAATTTTGACCGTGCCCTGTCGAACGCATTATTGCCGAATTGCTTTAAATCATCGGTTGTGGACTGGGCTTTGCCCTTCGCCGACTCGATCAAATCATTGATATAATCGGCAATTCCATCTCTAACCGTTTCTCCTTTTTCGGGGGCGAGCAATAGTCCCAATGCAGCCCCGGCCGCTGCACCTATTAAAAGTGCGGCTATAACTTTTGTTTGATCTTTCATATATATTTTGTTTTTATAGATGATTAAAACACACAACAACAATGCCAGCCTGCCTGTTTTGCTTAATAAATCGCCTTTTTAAACTACTTTTATTAAATACGCAATAAAACAAAAAAGGCACCCACTTTTTAGTGAATGCCTGGTACGTTTAATGATTATATTATAATTAAATAACTTTTACATTTACCGCATTTAAGCCTTTTCTGCCGTTTTCAACTTCAAATTCTACTTTGTCGTTTTCACGGATCTCATCGATCAGACCTGTTGAATGAACAAATACGTCCTGGCCACCAGCACTTGGTGTAATAAATCCAAAACCTTTTGTCTCATTAAAAAATTTTACTGTTCCTTCTTTTTGCATTATTTTAATTATTAAAAGCCCGCAAGGTAGGCATAATAATCGGTAATACGCAAGTATTTAATGTTTTAGACGTTAAAGAGGGCCGGATTTTATAACTCCCTGTCATCACGAACCGGGTTTTTTCATTAAATTAAAACCATTATTCAGTTGGCCGCTTTATTGTTACTAAATATGGATTATGAATGCTTATCAGCAAAAATGGATAGCGCTTTTAAGAAATGCGAATATAGCCGGCTGGAAAATCGAGGCACAGGATGAGGGCGTATATATCCGGATGCCAGAGGTTACCGACCTGAAACTTATACGCGATAATTTGCCGGCCACGCTTGGCGCTATGGCTTTGGATATCGACGTGCCAAAAGAACGGCTCAAACTTGTTTTTCATAACGGCCACGAGAATTTTGAATATATCCTGAACCCGGACGCGCCAGATTTGAACGAAGCTTAACTAAGCTTTGCCCTTGTGGATAAGATGACCACGCTGGCGCCCATAACGGCGATAAAGACAAACGATGCCCGCAAAGTGGCAAGCCCCGCAATGAAGCCTATAAGCGGCGGGCCTACCAAAAACCCGATAAAGCCGATAGTGGATACGGCAGCCAGGGCCGCACCCGGCGACATGGTTTTTGATTTGCCGGCAGCGCTGTATACCATAGGCACCACCGACGAAACCCCCGCGCCTACCAATAAAAATCCGGCCATAGCCGTATAAAAATATGGGAATATGACAGCGATAAGCAAACCGGTTGCGGTTAAGCTGCCGCTTATTTGCAGCGTACGTTTTAAGCCAAACCGGTGTGCAAACCAGTCGGCAATGAAACGGCCGCCTGCCATGGTTAGCATAAAAGCGGTAAACCCTGCGCCCTGCAGCGTGATAGGCGCCAATAGCACCTTTTTGAAGTAGATAACGCTCCAGTCGAACATGGCGCCTTCGCATATCATGGAACAAAAAGCGATAGAGCCCAGGGTAAGCAACGGGATAATGAGCCTGATGCGCGAAAGAAACGGCAATGGATTTGACGGCAGCTTTTTAGCGTCATCTTTATAAAGATGTTTTGAAGCTATGGCCACGCCTACAACCACAATGCCCATGATGATGATAAAATGATGAAGCGGATCGATGCGCCGGCCTATCATGAAAGTGCCTATACCGGCGCCGGTAAACCCCGCCAGGCTCCACAAGCCATGAAATGAAGCCATGATAGGCCGGCTGTGCATGCCCTCGGCGGCCACGGCCTGGGTGTTGACCGAAATATTCACCGTATTGCTTGCAAAGCCATAGCATAGCAGGCAAATAACCAGTTGAAATGTATTTTGGGCCAGCCCCAGGCTTACCAGGCAGCAGCTGTATACCAATATCGCGATAAGCAAAACTTTTTTACTGCCCGCTTTGGGGATCACCCATCCCGAAAACGGCAGGGAGCACATCAACCCAACCGGCAGCGCGAAAAGCACGGCGCCCAGCCCGGCATCTGAAAGGCCCATGGTTTGCTGCACTGTGGCTATGCGCGAGGCCCAGCTGGCAAAGCATAAGCCCGCCAAAAAAAATAGCGAGCCCACGGCAACGCGCAGCGTGGTTTTATGAATGTTTACGGGCTGTGCAGATGGATGCATAGCATTTCGCCAAACTTAGTGTCAAAATTACACTAAGTTTGACAAAACTCATAATTTCAAATAATAAATTGATTGCGCGCTCTTTACAGAACGAATGAGAGAACGAGGGCAATATGCAGCAATGTGCCGCCTATCAGCAAATTCATCAGCACATTGATCTTTGAGCCGCACATACCTGCAACAAGGTTAGCAAAAAACAATAGTACGGTGACGATCAATATCCAGATGGGGGCGTGATAATAGAATATAAGAAACGCAGGGACGGGCAAACACAATACACCCTGCCAAAGCAGCGAGCCCATAAACCAGCCGGCCCGGTTTTTAGACTGACTTTCAACAAACCTGCTAAAGCGTTTATAAAGCGATTCGCTTTTTTCAACAACTTCTTGATTAACTAAGCCGACAGGTGAATTTAATTCTATAGTATTCATGATGTAATTTATTTTGATGTTTAATTATTTTTATGATCAGTTGGCCGGTTTTGCGACAAGCAGCAAGCATATGCTGTCTTCTGTGGCCTCCACCGCATGCAGTACATTCACAGGTATTTCAAGTTCGGCGTATGTGCGTAAAGGGATCGCTTTCCCTTCCTCTTTGTAGGTAACGGCGCCTTTTATTACAAGCAGCATGGCGGGCACAGCTGTGCGGTGCTCTTTCAATATCATCCCTGCTTTAAAACCTAAAACCAGCGTTTTGCCGGCTGTATGTGCCTGTAATACTTTTATCACAGGCGCATTGGCGCTTTCCAATTGCGCTAAAACTTCGTTTATGATCATTATTTTACTTTTTATAAGGTCGTTATGAGATCAGATATAGCTGGCACGGGGCCGGACTTAAGCAGGCTGCGTACACCGGTTATAGCGGCGAATAAAAGCATGGGCGCTTTGATCAGTTCGAGTGCTACATAACACCAGTGCAAGCTATGCCCGGTTATCGTTTGCCCTTGTATGATCCGGCCGGCATCGGCATCAAGCGCCGGCAGAAGCCAAAAGGTTTCGAGCGTTAATATCAAAGTAAGACCGGTTATAAGCCAGCCCTCGGGCTTTGCCGGCTTTTTAACAAAACAGGTAACGACAATGCCAGCCAAAAAGATCCATTCGCAAATGTTAAGCATTCCGAAAACAACCTTGCCGATCTGCAGCCCCTGGGCCATACTGATGCCGGGGGCGGTAAACTTAATCGGCGCTTCCATAAAGCTGATAGCCATAAAAAATCCCATCCAAAAAATGGCGGCGGCGCTCCTAACAAGCTGAACATTATTTTTTTTTGCGTATTTCATATTAAACGACAACCTTTTCGGGCGCGCCGATATGGCGCAAGCGGTGCAAAAACATTTCGGCCATTAAACCGGCCTTTTTTTTGGTTTCGCCGGCAACGGGCCCTTCAAAATGGGCTTCGATGGTTTCGCCGAAAAGTGCCAGCCAGCGGTCGAAGTGTTCCTGTTCAATTTTAAGCGGCGCATGTTTTGAAAACGGGTTGCCCTTAAACCCGGCGACGCCAAATAAAACGGCATTCCAAAACGCATACATTTTATCCAGATGGGGCTGCCAGTCGGCAGGTAAAACCTGTAAAAACACCGGGCCTATCAGACTGTCGCGGCGCACCTTTCCATAAAACTCATCTACAAAAAGTTTTATGCTGTCTATGTCTGTTATATCTCTCATTGTCGAACCCTATAGAATATATTAATACCTTTATATCTTTTAATCAGATAATTTTTTTTACTTCCTTAGCGAACTGATACCCAGCAGCAGATCGTGGTTAAACTTGCCTATCTCTGTTGTTTGCAGCAGTTGATTTATCTCGCTGCGGATGGCCTTGAACTGGTTGTGCAGCGGGCACGGATTTATCTCCGAGCATTGCTTTAAACCCAGCGCGCAGCCGGTGAAAACCGCGTTTCCGTCAACCGCCTCCACAATATCCTTCAGCGGACGCTTCAACGCCCCTTCGTCGAAATAAAACCCGCCATTTGGCCCCTTAGCCGACTGGATCATGCCTTTACGACTCAGGTCCTGCAATATTTTTGCGAGAAACGGTTCGGGCGAATCGATCCCGGCGGATATCTCTTTAATGCCCACCCGGCCGCCTGATGCGGTTTTATGGGCTATAAAAAAAACCGCCCGTATCGCATATTCGCATGTTTTTGAAAAAACCCCCATTACGGCACAAAGATAACGCTAGTTTCAACAATAAAAGAGTTTTTTATCTTTTATTTTTCATAATAATTGATCTAAGCCGGAATTCTTTAGATATCCTCATAATTGTAATGCGTTTGTTACACTAAATAAAATTCATTGTGTTATTTTTACACAATGACATTTGCGCGACATGCACTATGCTTTAACCTGATTCAAACAATTATGAAAAAAAGCCTTACCTTCTCCCTGTTCGTTCTATTTGTTTCCTGTGCAACGGCGTTTTGCCAGGACCGCACGGCTACCATTATTGCCGGCGATAATATAGCGGTTACTTCCACCGAAAGCGGTAAAGTAAAAGGTTATATACATAACGGCATCTTTACGTTTAAAGGCATCCCTTACGCCAAAGCCGACCGGTTTATGGCTCCGGAAAAACCAGTGTCATGGAGCGGCGAACGCAGCTCGATGAGCTATGGGCCGGTTTGCCCAACCGACCCGACCACATCGGTAAATAATGCATTCGAGTTTGCGTTTAACCACGACCTGGGTTATCCCAACGAGCATTGCCAAACGCTGAACGTATGGACGCAAAAACTGCACGACGGCAAAAAGCGCCCGGTAATGGTATGGCTCCATGGCGGGGGCTTTACGGCGGGCTCGTCGATCGAACTACCATCGTACGACGGTGAGAACCTGGCAAAAAAAGGCAACGTGGTGCTGGTTTCGGTAAACCACCGTTTAAATGTGTTGGGCTTTTTAGATCTTTCGGCTTATGGCGATAAATACAAAGGATCGGGAAACGCCGGGCTGCTTGACCTGGTTGCGGCCTTGCAATGGGTAAAACAAAATATTGCGCAATTTGGCGGCGATCCGGATAACGTGACCATTTTCGGGCAGTCGGGCGGGGGCGGTAAGGTCACCTGCCTGATGAACGCGCCATCGGCCAGGGGGCTGTTCCATAAAGCTATTGTGCAAAGCGGCAGCTATATTACTGCGTTTACCGAAAAGCAGGTATCGCAGCGCGTAGCGGCAGCTTTGCTCGATGTATTGCACCTGCAACCTTCGCAGGTAGATTCGCTGCAGAAACTGCCTTACGACGTGCTGAACGAAGCCAGTAAAAAAGCTATACGCAAGGTAAGCGCCGATTTGCGTAAAGAAGGAAAACCCGCAAACGTGGGCTGGAACGCGGTGCTGGACGGCGACTTTTTGCCTTATCAGCCTACCGATGCCGCTGCGATGGCGCTTGCCAAAAATGTCCCCTTGATGGTGGGGACCACAAAAAATGAGTTTAGCCCATTTATACCCGGCCCAAAAAACCAAACTATGGACGATATGAAAGCCTCGCTTAAAAAACGATACGGCGACCGGGCCGACGCTTACATGGCCGCCGTAAATAAAGCTTACCCGGGCACCACTTCACCTGCCGGCTATACCGATATCGACCTTAACTTCAGGCCGCTGGCTATTAAGCAGGCCGACATGAAGGCCGCGCCCGGCGCCGCGCCTGTTTATATGTACTTGTTTACCTGGCAGTCGCCTGTGAACGGCGGCATCTATAAGGCAATGCATTGCATGGATATTGCTTTCGAATTTGACAATATTGCCCGCTGCCAGGAGATGACCGGTGGCGGCAGGGAAGCATACGCATTGGCCGCTAAAATGAGCAGTGCCTGGATCAATTTTGCCAGGACAGGCAACCCAAACACGCCGGGACTGCCGCTATGGCCGGCATACACCGCGCAAAAAGGCGCCACCATGCTATTTAACAACGTGTGCCAGGTACGCGATCATCCGGACGCCGAGCTGCTTAAAATAGCAGCGGCGAAGTAATGGTTAAAACGGATAGCTGCGGGACTTAGGCTTGTGTGCTGAGTTGATGCAAAATTCGCTATGTTTCAGGACTGCTTGTGGGGCTCAATGATCTTTGGGTTCCCACAATTCAACTTTGTTCCCTTCAATATCCATGATGTGAACAAATTTGCCGTAGCTGACTGTTTCTATGTTATCGACTACCGTTACGCCGTCTCTTTTAAATTCGTCAACAAGCTCCGCCAGGTTTTCTACCCTGTAATTTATCATAAAATCTTTTGTGGAGGGTTCAAAGTATTTCGTCGTTTCCTTAAAAGGGGTCCATTGCGTTATTCCCTTCTTCGTGGTATCGGCGCTTTGGTACCATTCAAAAGTTGCCCCATAGCCATTTGTGTTTAAGCCAAGATGCTGCTGGTACCACTCTTTCATTTTTTTCGGGTCCTTGCATTTAAAAAAGATGCCGCCGATGCCGGTTACTTTTTTTGTTATCGATTTGTTTTCTGGAGTGATCCCTGCCTTAAATGCAAATCCAAAACAAAATGACGTAGCACCCACCAGCGTTATTAAAATCGCTTTTTTCATTGTCTGTGAATTTATTTTTTGTTGATAATGCCTTTTTAAGGGCAATTATGTAAAATTAATCTTATTGCCGTACTTAAAACTGCCATAGCCCGCACTTTCACTTATCGTACCGTCACGATCACCCGTTGGTAGCTGGTCAGCGCAGGCGAACCATTGTCGGTGGCTTCTAAAATGATGTGTATGGTTTGGCCGGAGACGGCATTCCCGGGAACCTGGACCTCTGTTTGCAGCGCGGCCGGGCTGGCAATCATCACTTTGCCGGGATAGGTGCCCACATGGTACTGCCACCATTTTACCGAAACAGCATTGCCGTCGGGATCGGAAACGGCGCCATAAAGGCGTATCTTTTCGCCCGCGGAGGCCCTCACGTTGAGCGGCCCTTCTATTTTTACCACGGGCTGGTGATTGGCGCCGGCATAGGATGGCGTTACTGACCATTTGAGCCGGGCGGCAAAATCGTTTTGCGCCGCCGGAAAGAAGTTCGGGTAAGCCAACGCGGCGGCGGCTTTGTTGGCCTGTTCCGTCATAGTGCTGAGCGTGGCGGCCATGCCGCGCGATGTGGTGTCGGCCGGTTGAAAGAAAATATTTTTGTTGCTCGTTTCAATGATGGCGCGCCCGCCCCAGCCGCCGTATGAACCAGCCTCGTAAGCGCGCAGGCCATTGGCCAGCATGTCCATATAGGTCGGGGTGTCGCCCTCGCCCAGCCATGCGCCTTTTTGCTGTACCGGCATCCAAACGATGTAGCCCATTTTGCGCAGCTGGGCGGTGGTATAGCCTGCCAGGCCGAAATAATCCATCACATCGCCCTTTACCATTTGTTTGCCGTCGCCCCAAACACGGTACAACGCGCCCAGCGGTCCGCGACCGGTTACGTTCTGCATCATCCATGAGGCTGTCATATAAACCGAATCTTCGGGCTTGGCCCGGAGCTGTGCGCCGTAACCAAAGTTTGGCCCGCCGCTGAATTCCCTGTATTCAATGCCCGGCCAGTTGGGTTTAATATAACCGGCATAGGTGTCGTCCTGGTCGCCGGATGGCAGCAAAATTACCTTACGGGAAATTTTGGCTTTTATCCCGTCCCATTGAGCGGTGTACTGGTATTGCTCCTGTATAGATTTGAGCGCGCGGGCAATGGTGCTTTCTCCGCCCCAGGCGGTGATATACAGCGGTCCGGGCTTATCGTCGAGCATAAGCGATTTGATAAGGTCAGACCCCGGCGAATCCTTCGAGATATCGCCATCGAATTCTATGTTCCCGTACCGGATCTTCGACCGGAGCTGGTCGGGTGATGGGTAATTGGGGTTGTGCATCTTCAGGTTAGGGTAAACTTTGGCATAAGCATCTACGGCGTTATGAATAAAGCGCTCGTTTTTGTCCCACCGCCACGAGGTGCATGGGCATAAATTTAACCCAAAGCGTGTGTACTCCCTACCCGGAACAAACCATTTGGTGCCTTTCCCGTCGCCCTTCCAGTGAAAAGCGCTGCTTGCATAAACCAGCCCTTCCACGTCGAGATCGCTGCTGTAGAGCAGGAAACGGATAAGGGAATTGTTATCGTCCAGCTCAGGATCGGCGGTGACCACAATGCGCGGGGGTACCGGTTTATCGGCGGTTTGCGCATGCGCGGCCATGGTAATAACAGATAGCATTATCAAAGCGGCCGCATATAGGTGGGCCCGGACAGCTACCCGTTTTTCAGTCGGTAGCATCGGCTTCTTTTGCAAATATACATTCATAGTTGGTTTGGTTACCGGCTTATAAAATCAGGAAACTAAAGAAATTATCCCAACAATTTCCCGCTCTTTTCCTTCTTTATATACCCCCCCTTTCATGTCCGCCTTACCAGATTTGCCGGTCAGGTTAAATTGTATTTCAAGCTGTTTATCCCTGCCGCTTAAAAAAGCGTTCCACATGCGTTCAAACTTGTCTTTATCCACGTCGCTCAGCACTTTCATCCATTCATCCCATGCTAATTCCCGAACGGGATCGATGCCGATGATCCGGCAAAACTGCTCATCAGGCAGAAAATGTTTACACTGCAAATCAAATGACCAGGTACCGATGCCCGAAACCGCTATCGCGCGGATCCTATGTTCATATTGATCCAAGCTGGCCTGGTGCTTCCGGTCTGTTGCTTTATCCAGCTCACGCTGAACGGTGACGTCCTCCATGGACAGCAGGATATGTTCATTACTTTCGTTCACCCTCCGCGCATTAAGCAGTATAATTTTGCGCCCGATATGCTCAAAATTGTGGGATACTTCAAAGTCTTTCACTTCATTGCGCTTTGGCAGAATATTGTCGAGCAAGTGCCGCAGTTCGGGAATGTCCCACTGGCCGTCACCCAAATCATACAGGTACATCCCTTCCGTATCCTGCTCGGCGACCTGGAATTTTTCGTAGAAACCATGGGTTGCACGGATAACCTTCAGTTGCTTGTCGAGGATCAGCAGCGGGTCGCGTATGGTGTCGAGGATACCGTCTGAGTAGAGACGTGAAATATTTAACTGGTTGTTTCGGTCGATCAGTTCATTATTGATCACCATGATCTCCTCGTTCGTGCTCTGCAATTCTTCGCGCGAAGTTTCCAGTTCCTCGTTAAGGCTCTGCAGTTCCTCGCTGCTGGAAAGCAGTTCTTCATTGGCGCTTTGCAATTCTTCATTGGCCGACTCCTGCTCCTCGCTGATCACCCGCATATCCGCACGTGACTGGATCAGCTCCCGCTCCAATTGTTCGACCCTTAGATCAGACTCATTATAAACCTGGTCATTAGGAGCCCTCCCGGTTTCAAATATCCCGGTTTGTAATCCCGATGAAGAGGCCGCCTGGAACACGATGAGGAAGTGCTGTTCATCCTGGTCGGTTAGTGGTACAACCTCTAAATTAAGGAAGTGCTGCAAATCGTTATGCTCATATAAAATACTATATTTCCGCGCCGGCTTCCCGCTTTTTTTTGCCTGCTGCAGAAGGCTGCGAATTTCGAAAGCCAAACCGCTGCGGGCAATTTTCAATACATTGAAGTTTGGCTTTCCCTGCGGCTGGCCCAGCCAGTTTTCGGTGGCGCCGCGAAACTGGATGATATCAAACTTATCGTTAACCAGCACCCCCGGCGGAACAAATCCGGCCAGCATGATTTCATCAGCTAGCCTGTAGATATCCCGTTTGGTATCCTCTCCTTTTTTCCCCCGGTCAATATCGCGGAAATTTTGTTCGTTGCTCAGCGAAGCTACGTTCATAAACCGGCCCGCCGGCCCTTTGCGGAGGTAGATCTTTTCGGCCGGGCGATAAGCGCTGTAAATATCCGTGAGGTTGCCAATGCTTTCGGATTTACCCAAAAACAAATAACCCGACTCATTTAAGGCATAGTGAAAAGTGTGTAACGCTCTTTTTTGGAGAACAGGTTCCAGGTAGATGAGCACATTCCGGCAGCTGATCAGGTCGATGCGCGAAAATGGCGGGTCCTTTAGCAGGTTGTGACTGGCAAAGACGCACATATCGCGAATCGCTTTCACTACCTGGTAGTGTCCATCCGTTTTTTGAAAAAACTGGGCGATCCTTGAAGTGCTCAGCCCTTCCAGTTCGGTTTGCCGGTACATCCCGGCGCGGGCTTTGTTGATCGCGATTTCGGAAATGTCCGTTGCGAAGATCTGGATCTTCATCGTCGAAATTTTATCCCCAAGATATTCCTGTAAACATATAGCCATGGAATAAGCCTCTTCGCCCGTAGCACAGCCGGCTATCCAGATGCGCAGCGCTTCGCCATCGGCATCCTTCTGCCGGATAAGCACAGGGAAAACATCATTGCATAGGGTTGTAAAAGTTTGCGGATCGCGGAAAAAGTGCGTCACCGAGATCAGCATGTCGTTATACAGCGTATCCTGTTCCCCTTTATTTTCCCTTAGCAGGTAAAGATAGTCGGCAGGTTTTTCAATCTTATTGAGCGCCATGCGGCGGATGATCCGGCGTTTTAAGGTATTGGATTTATAATACTGGAAATCGACGCCCCTGCGTACGCGCAGAACCGTCAATATTTGTTTAAAAACGTCCTGGTCGCCATCCTTGCTATCACCGGTGTTTTTCGGTGATGCAAGCGTGCCGAAGGGGTAATTGATATTGACCAGGTGGGTGGCGATCTGGTTTGGCGGCAGCACGAAATCGACTACGCCGTGATCGGCAGCGCTCTTCGGCATCCCTTCAAAAGCCGCGGATGCTTCGTCCTGCGCAAAGGTAAGGCCCCCATATGACTTGATGGCCTGCAAACCCAAAGTGCCGTCGCTCAGCGCGCCCGAAAGAACAATGCCTACGGCATAGCTTTCATAAACCAGTCCCAGCGAAGTAAGTAAAACGTCGATGGTGTTAGCCTTTTTATTTTTTATTACCAGCGGCTCAAGCTTAAGCGAGCCATCAGCCACTTTAACACTGGTGTTGGCCGGCGTTACGTAAAAATGATCGGCCTCCATTTTCAGGCCATCGGTAATGTTAACCACCGGGATCGGGGATATCTTTTCCAGTATTTCGGGCAGGATGCTCGGGTGGGTTTGGCTCAGGTGCTGCACGAAGATGAAGGCCATGCCGGTTTGCTTTGGCAGCGCTTGCAGGAACAGGCTTATGGCCTCGAGGCCACCTGCCGAAGCACCGATTCCCACCACCGGAAATTCGGGCTGATAAGGGCTGCCGCCCGCAACTGATTGTTGTTTTGCCACGAATAATATAGTAATTTTTAAAAGTAGGAAATTATAGCGGAAGGCTGCTTTATTTTATCATTATATCTTTTATAAAAACGGCGCCTTTCAATTAAATCAATAATAAAAAACAAATAATTAGTGCAAACAGTTGTATATCAACCCAGTTATTGAACTGCCGCAGCTTTTACAATTCATTTTTTTTGACGATCGCCAACTTTCCGGCGATACAGGTTAAATAAATCTAAAAAAAATTATGGATGCTAAAAACATCATTGTTATCGGTGCATCAGCGGGCGGGCTAAAAGCAGTCGGCGAATTATTGGCCAACCTGCAACCCG
>Ga0134126_10001889_pt1 | contig 26635 bp, 26 predicted proteins | sample KB31752_FD_96881 | JGI IMG/M metagenome (GOLD analysis project Ga0134126, IMG submission 96881) | Terrestrial soil microbial communities with excess Nitrogen fertilizer from Kellogg Biological Station, Michigan, USA - KB3-175-2 | ecosystem: Environmental > Terrestrial > Soil > Unclassified ... | reverse complement strand
CAGAACCTAGAGACGCTGGCCTCGGTGTCGCAGAAGCTCGAGCAGACCGCGACGCGTCAGCCGGTCTTCCAGCTCTGGTGGGTGGTGGGCGCCGTCATCGAGGCGCTGCGCGAGAACGGGCTCGAGGGCGGCGTGTCGGTGAAGCGCCTGCTCGGACTCGCCGATCGCGAGATCCGGCGGCTCTATGACCTCGGTGAGGCGCGCTACTGTCAGAGCCCCCCGGTCGAGCTCCTGAACAACCTCCTCTATTACGTGGGCCGCGCGGAAAGCAACGGCGTGCGTGTCTCATCCGTACGGGCCTCCTTCCGCCTCGCGGAGCTGCTGCCGGTCGATGAGAGCATCGAGCAGGAGCGCGAGAGCCTCTCGGCGCCGAGCGTCAAGCTCATGCAGACCGTCGCGGCGGCGATCCGCGAGGATCTCTCCAAGGTGAAGGATGTCCTCGACATCTTCGTACGCCGCGGGGCGGGCCAGCCGCAGGAGCTCGGCTCGCAGGTGGAGCTGCTGCGCAAGATCGGCGACACCCTCGGTGTGCTCGGCCTCGGCGAGCTGCGCGGCACCGTCCAGTCGCAGACCGAGAAGCTCGAGAAGATCGTCGCGGGGAGCCTGCAGGCCGACGAGGCGACGCTGGTCGAGATCGCGGCCGCGCTGATCGGTGTCGAGGACCGGCTCGATGACGGCCTCGTGGGCATGATCCTGCCCAAGACGGCCGCGGCACCCGAGCAGGGCGAGGATCACGATTTCCAACTGGTCCAGTCGGCGGTGCTGCGCGAGTGCATTCTCAACCTCGCCCGCATCAAGGAGTCGGTCACGCAGAGCGTCGGCGGCACGCTGGATGCAGCCGGGCTCGACAGCTGGCAGGACCTCATCCGTGGACTCAAGGCGGCGCTGCTGATACTCGGCAAGACGCGCGCAGTGGAGGTCATCGAAGCCATCACCACGCAGTTGAGACGTGTCATGCAGCCGGGTGTGCTCGTGCTGCCTGCTGGCTTTCTGGACCGGTTGGCCGACGCCATCGTCAGCGTCGAATACTACATGGAGACCCTGCAGTCCGGACGCAGCGATCCCTGGTACATGCTCGACAACGCGCAGACTTGTGTGCAGGCGCTCGAGCAGCTGAAGAGCGTGGCTGTGCCTACCGTGCCGCCGCTCGAGCCGTCGGTATTCGCGAAGACGGTACAGATCCCCGCGGCGCTCCCGCCGGATGCGACGCATGTCGATGTCGGAGTCACGGGTACCGATGCCGACCTCGGCGCCCATGCACCTCCCGTCCTGACACCGTCGTCGACCGCGCGACTCGCAGCGCTGGCCGAGAATGCGGATCCGGAGCTCGTCGCACTCTTCATCGAGGAAGCCCGCGAGGAGCTCGCCAAGATCGAGCGCGCCTTCCCGGTGTGGGATCAGAATCCGCTCGAGCGCGAGGCGCTGGTGACGGTGCGCCGCTCTTTCCACACCCTCAAGGGCAGCGGCCGCATGGTCGGCGCGCGCGAGCTCGGTGAGCTCTCCTGGGCGGTGGAGAACCTCCTCAACCGCGTGCTCGACAACACCCTCAGCCGCAGCCCCACGATCCTGGAAGTGCTGCGCGATGCGATCGCGGCGCTGCCGCAGATGATCGAGCATCTGGAGAAGCGTACCCCGGTCGCGGCCGATGTGGCGGGCATCGCCGCTCGCGCGCATGCTCTGGCAACGGGGCGCCAGCCGACGGCGTCCGTACGACGCGCCATTACCGAGGCGCGCGCGGCGGAAGCGCCGGCGCCGGCTGCTCCGGTGCGGGACTCCCAGCCCGAGTCATCCAACGGCATCGATTTCGAGCTTCCGGCGCCAACAGATGAAGCGCCGTCCGCGGCGACTGCCGCTCCTGCCGCGCAGTCAGCGCCCGACTCGCCGGCATCAGCAGCGCCTCCTGCTGCGATGGACGAGGCACTTCGCGAGATCTACACGCGGGAGACCGGTGCGCACGTTGCCACCATCCGCAGCTATCTTCAGCGTGAAGCTCTGGGTGGTGAGCCGCACCTCCTCCCTGAGGACGTCTATCGCGCCTGTCATACCCTGGCCGGCAGCTCGAAGATGGCCCAGGCCCGTCACGGCGTGCGCCTGGCGGAGCCACTCGATCACTGGCTGCGCCGTGCCTTCACGAGCGGCATCGGTCTGCGTTCCGCCGATCTGACATTGCTCGCCGACTGCATGGGGGCGATGGAATCGGTCGCGGCGCATCTCGATGAGCCGACCGGCTATTTCGTCAATCACTGGACGCTCCTCGAGCGTCTGGGCGAGGCGGAGCGCGCGCTCGATGCACGGATTGCGGAGGCGTCGCGGGCTGATTCCGGCGCGCCGCACGAGGCTCCCGGCCAGCCCCCGGCTGCGGAGAGTGCCGCGGCGGAAGGCGAGCCTGCCGCGCCGGAAGCCGAGCCTGCCGCGCCGGAAGCCGAGCCCCCAGCACCGGACGCGCTCGCCGAGGAGCCGCCGGATTTCGATCCCGAGGTTGCCGCGATCTTCACGGAGGAGGCGCTGGAGCTCATCGATGCCTCCGAGCGTGCGCTGAGCGACTGGCGCGACAAGCCCGGAAGCCCGGAGAGCGCCACCGCCCTCAAGCGGCCGCTGCATACGCTCAAGGGCGGTGCGCGCATGGCAGGCATCCTCGCCATGGGCGATCTCAGTCACGAGCTCGAGACCCTGGTGATCCAGGCCGAAGTCGGCACGGTCGCCGTCAACTCCGCCGTGTTCGACGTCATCCAGGCGAGCCTCGACGAGCTCGCGAGGATGCGGGAGTCGGTCGCCAACGGCCGCCGCGTCGCGCCCGCGCGCGCGATGATCGGGCGCATTCAGTCTCTGACACGTCCGGGTGGGGCCGGTACCACCGTGTCGGCCGATGCGTCGGCTCCGAAGCCGGAGATCGCGGCGGGGGAAGGTGCGTCCGCGGTGACCGCCGCGCCTGCCGTTGCCCGTGCACCTGCCGCCTCCGTTGCGCCCGGGGTTGCCGCTACTCCCGGTGTAACTGCTACTCCCGGTGTAACTGCAGCCCCTGGAGTTGCCCCCGGCCCCGTGATGACTGCTGCCCCTGCGGTTGTCGCCACCGCTGCCGTCCCGGAAGAACCGGCCGCAGCCGCCGCGTTCACTGCTGCGCCGCCGGCCGACGAGCGCTCGGCCCCATCGCAGAGCGAGAGCGGCGACAGGGCCGCCGAGGCCGATATGGCGGCGGAGCCGGAGATGTTGGAGCCGCCGGTACTCACGGCCGCTGCCGAGGTCGAGGCGGAAGCAGTACCGCAGTTGGCCGAGCCGCAGGTGGCCGAGCCGGCACCCATCCTCTCCTCAGCGCCGCCTCCGGCTGCACCGGAGAGCGAGCCGCCCGTAACGGACAGCGCGGCATCGGATGCGCCAGACGATGCTCTCGCTGCCCCGTTACCCGTGCCCCCGGGGCGGGAGCCGGTCGCTCCGGCGGAGCGGCAGGAAATGGCCCGCGTCGATGCGGACCTCCTCGACAAGCTGCTCAACATCTCGGGTGAGGCGAGCATTGCGCGCTCGCGCCTCGAGCAGCAGCTCGGCTCCATCGATTTCAACCTCGGCGAGCTGACGCGCACGGTGACGCGCCTGAAGGAGCAGCTGCGCAGCCTCGAGATCGAGACCGAGGCGCAGATCCTGCACCGCCACGAGGACGAGGGCGGCCATCGCAGCGAGTTCGACCCGCTCGAGCTCGATCGCTATTCCTCCATCCAACAGTTCTCGCGGGCGCTCGCGGAGACCGCCAACGACGTGGCGAGCATCCAGCAGCTCCTCGAGAATCTCGCCAAGGACGCGCAGAACCTCCTGCAGCAGCAGGCGCGGACCATCACGGAGCTGCAGAACGGTCTGATGCGCACGCGCATGGTGCCGTTCCAGCGGCACGTACAGCGTCTCGCGCGCATCGTGCGGCAGGCCGCCTCGGATACCGGCAAGCGCGCCGAGCTCGTCGTCGAGGGCGCCTCAGGAGAGCTCGACCGGCAGGTGCTCGAGCGCATGCTGCCACCCTTCGAGCACATGCTGCGCAACGCAGTGGTCCATGGCATCGAGACACCTGAGGAGCGCACGCGCCGCGGCAAGCCGCCAGCCGGACGCATACTCCTCGAGCTGCATCGCGAGGGCGCCGAAGTGATGGTGCGCCTCACCGATGACGGCGCCGGCATGAACCTCGAGGCGATCCGCGCCAAGGGACGCGCGCTCGGACTCGTCCCGCCCGGGCGGGCCCTGAGCGACGAGGATGCCATGCAGCTCATCCTCGAGCCCGGGTTCTCCACCGCGGGCGCACTCACTCAACAGGCCGGACGCGGCGTGGGCATGGATGTGGTCGCCACCGAGATCAAACGTCTGGGCGGCGCACTGCACATGGAGACCAAGGCGGGCGAGGGGAGTGTGTTCACCATTCGCCTGCCGTTCACGCTCGCGATCAGCCACGCGCTGGTCGTGCGCACGGGCGAGGAGTTCTACGCGCTGCCGCTGCCCACGGTCGAGGGCGTGCTGCGCCTGTCGAAGACCGAAGTCGGCGCTCACCTCGGGCGTGATGCGGCCATGTTCGACTACGGTGGGCAGAAGTACCGCTTCCAACACCTGGGCGTGTTCGTCGGACTCGAGCCCTCGCCGCTCCCGGAGTCGGATGTGACCATTCCGGTCGTGCTGGTGCGCGCGGGCGAGCACTCCACGGGCCTCGTCGCCGATGAGCTCGTGGGCAGCCGCGAGATCGTGGTGAAGTCGGTCGGCCCGCAGATCTCGGGCATCCGGGGCATTTCCGGCGCGACGATCCTGGGTGACGGGCGCATCGTCATCATTCTGGATATTGGGGCCTTGGTGCGCGCGGAGTGGCGTGGGCGAGCGCAGCTTCCGGCGGTTCCGCGGGAGAAGGAAGACCGCAGGACATTCGCTCTGGTCGTTGACGATTCGATTACCGTGCGTCGCGTGACCCAGCGTCTGCTCGAGCGCAATGGTATGAGGGTGCTGACGGCCCGCGATGGAATGGACGCGGTCGCATTGCTACAGGATCACGTCCCGGACATCATCCTTCTCGACATCGAGATGCCGCGTATGGACGGCTACGAGGTTGCCGCGCACGTGCGCAACGACTCGCGGCTGAAGGATGTCCCCATCATCATGATCACATCGCGTGTCGGCGAGAAGCATCGCGCGCGAGCCATCGAGCTGGGCGTCGACGATTACCTCGGCAAGCCCTACCAGGAGGCCGAGCTGCTGGATGCCATCGCGCCGCTGGTGGAGCGCCGGCGGGCGGCTCAGGAGAGTGCGCTGCAGGACGTCCCGCGACAGGCCGAGGGCAGGTGATCCATGAGCGAGCGCGTACAAGAGATCTACAGCCTGTTGGTTCCCCTCGCGGAAGGCCGGCTGATCGTGCCGCGTGCCTGCGTCGCCGAAGTGGTCGGCTTTCAGGTTCCCTCCGAGATGACAGGCGCGCCACCCTGGTACATCGGCACGGTGCCCTGGAGCGGCAAGGCCGTGCCGCTGGTCTCCTTCGAAGGGGCATGCGGGCAGACGATGCCGGTGCCTTCGGGCCGGACCCGCGTAGTCGTGTTCCACTGCCTCGGTACTCGCCTCGACGGCGGCAACTTCGCGATCGTCTCGCAGGGCTTCCCGCAGCTCGTCCGGGTGAGCTCGGATGTGGTGCGGCCCGACAACTCGCGGGTATTCCCCGAGCGGGCGCCGGTGATCTGCCAGGTGCGGATGGTGAACGAGGCGCCCCTGGTGCCCGACCTCGAGCGCCTGGAGGAGATGATCGCCGAGGAAACCCGGGTCGCGGCGTAGGGCGCGGACGCCTACGAAACAGCGACGACCCTTCGACTCAAGGTGCTCGGGCGGCGCTGCGCCCCAATACTCTCACGCAGCGCCGTTCGGGCAGCTCTCCTAACTCGGGTCAAGGCGTGCAACTTGTATGGTTCGGCCGGCGGTTGACTCTGGGCCGGCCACAGCCATCACCCTGAAACCGGGATTCAACAAACCGCACGACGTTGCAATCGACGGAGCCGGGCATTTGTATGTTGTGGATGCAGGCGCCATATGGGAGCTCGCCCCCTGACCGCGGCCCTACCCGAGTAATTCGGCGGTTGCGGAATGGAGGTGGCCGTTGGTTGCGAGGACGCTGGTGGTGTCGAGGGTGATGTCCTGGCGGGCGAGGTCGGTGAAGGTGCCGCCGGCTTCGCGCACGATCACGGTCAGGGCGGCGATATCGAGAATGTTGACGTCGGACTCGATGATGACGTCCAGGGACCCGCGAGCCAGCAGATGGTAGTGCACGAAGTCGCCGTAGCCGCGGATGCGGCTGGTGCGGCGGATGAGCTCACCGAGCCGGTCCCACTGAGCGGAGCGGGTCATGGTCTTTAGATTCCCGGTCGAGACGATGGCCGCGGAGAGATTCGCGATCGTGCTGACCCGAATGGGCTTGCCGTTGAGGAAGGCGCCGGCGCCTTGCTCGGCCCAGGCGATCTCGCCGTAGGCGGGAGCGCTGGAGACGCCCAGCACCAGACGGCCGCCACGCATCAGGGCGACCTGGGTGGAGAAGAAAGGACAGTCGCGGACGAAGGATTTGGTACCGTCGATGGGATCCACCAGCCAGACGCTCTCGGCGTCTGCCGAGTGCTTGCCGGTTTCCTCGCCATAGAAGCCGTAGCTCGGGAAGCGCTCGCTCAGTACCGCGCGGATGGCTTCCTCCGCCCGCACGTCGGCCTCGGTGACGGGCGATTGGTCTTCCTTGGTGCGTACGGCGAGGTTCTTCTGATAGAGGGCGCGGATCACCTCGGCCGCCGCCTGCGCGGCATCGAGGGCGGCTTGCAGCTCACGGGAGGGCATGGCGGGCGGGCGCGTTCCTGAGGTGGTCGGGCGGTTGCGGCGCGCTAGAGTTGCCGGGGTGGCGGGGCGCTGTCAAATCCTGGGGTCTGGCACAATCGCGCTCGGCGATGCACGCCCGGAGGCGGCCCATGGGCAACAGGCTCAGCAAGATCTACACGCGTACAGGTGATGACGGCACGACAGGCCTCGGCGATGGCTCGCGGGTGCCGAAGGACAGTGCCCGCGTGGAGGCATATGGCACGGTCGATGAGCTCAATAGCGTCCTCGGAGTGCTGCTGGCAGTTCCTGGGCTGCCGGAGGATGTGACTGCGGTGCTGACGGAGGTGCAGCACGAGCTCTTCGATCTGGGTGCTGAGCTCTGCATTCCGGGGCACCTCGTCATTACGTCCGCGCATGTGGAAAGGCTCGAGAAGGCGCTCGACGGATTCAACGATCCGCTGCCGCCGCTGAAGGAATTCATTCTTCCCGGCGGCGGCCCCGCGGCGGCGGCCTGTCATCTGGGCCGTACGGTTGCACGGCGCGCCGAGCGCAGGACATGGACGCTGGCGAAAGCTGAAACGGTCAACCCCGAGGTACTGCGTTACCTCAACAGGCTCTCGGATCTGCTCTTCGTCCTTGCGCGCGTGTTGGCGCGCCACGAGCGGGGGAGCGAGGTGCTCTGGCGCCACGATCGAGGGAAGCGCCGCTGAGAGGCGTGCTTCGCTTGCAACGGGCGCAATGGCCGGTGCTCGCCGCCCCGGGCACCCGGATCGAGGGTAACTCCGGATGAGCCGCGCGGTGTACGTGTCCCGGCGGCGGGGTGTCCTCATGATTCTGGCGGCGCTCCTGGCCTACGCGCTTGCCGCCGTGCTCTTCGTGCTCGGGGTCGCGTTGCTCTTCGCGGGCCTTTCGTCCTGGCTGCATCTCATCGATGTGGCCGCAGCCTGGGCGCGCACTCTCGCCGGCGTCGGTCTCGTGGGCTGCAGTGCCGGGCCTGCGGCGCTCGGGCGTCTGGCGGCTGTCGGAGCGGCCGGTCGTCGAGAGAGGGTGGTCAACCGCAAACTGAAGTTCATCGCCGTCGCCGGCATCCTGCTGGCGCTCATCTGCCTGCCCTTTGCCCTGGCCATCAAGGCGGCCGCTCACATCGCATGGCTCAGCGGCGCATAATCCGGCAATTCGGGAACCGCCATCGTCACGTGCGGTCTCCCGACCTCAAGTCATCTCCGCCACAAGGGACGACCCATGACTCTCATGCAGGCATTCAAGGTATGGTGGAGCTATAGCTGGCGGGCGAGCCTCCTCGTCATCCCGCTCATGCTCATCATGACGGCGTGGTCGCTCGCGGGGCTGTTCTCCACCGTGGAGGGCATGCTGCAGTCCGGTCAGAGCCTTTCCAATCTGAATATCGATCAGCTCGCCCGTCTGGCATCCGGTGGGATGACCGTAGGGATCCTCTCCATGATCCTCACCGCCGTCATCCAGGTCTTCGCGATGCGCTGGGCGCTCAACTCGCGTTGGTCGGACTTCCGGCTGAAGGCCGTACCGCCGGAGGTGGACATCGGAAGCGCGCCTGGTCCGGGAAACCCGACCCGGCCGGCCCGAGTATGAAAGTGCCGCCGCGAGCACCTCGCGGTCAGCGATCCGGCCAGAGTGGCCGCAGGCTCAGTGCGCGCTTGCCTTGGCGACGAGGAAATTGACGAGCCTGATCACATCGTCATACGACTTCAGTGACTCCATGACGATACGGTACTTGCCATCCACGATGATGCAAGGCGTTCCCGGGATCTGCATGGCCATGACCTGCGCGTCTGCCTCGCGCATCTTGGTATCCACGCCGAACGAGCGCGCAGTGGCGAGAAATGTCTGCTGACTCACACCCGTGAGCCGTGAGTAACAGCGTGCGGCGTCCTCAATCGACGGTAGAGGGCGCTTCAGCTGGTTCGTCCCCTGATCGACGATCGCGAGCTCGCCTGTCTTCCATACCGCATCGTACATTGCCTGATGCGTCCGCTTCGCAATGCCCAATGACTGAGCCGCGTAGAAAGCGCGCTGAAACATCGGCCAGTCCTCCGTCGAATTGAATGAGGCCGGCAGGTACGCCATCTCCGCATTGCGCGGGAGACTCCGCTCCAGCTGGTGCATGACCGGCTGAAACTTGTTGCAGAAGGGACAGGCGTAGGAGAACACCTCCATGACCTCGACCTTCCCGGCGGGCACGGTCCTGGGTTGCGGCTCATCCAGAACGACGTAGTGGGTCCCCTCGACCCACGATTCCGGAGCCGCTCCGGCAGGGAGCACCGAGCCGTAGACCAGCACGGCAAGCAGAGCCAAACCGATCTTCTTCATGTGAGCCTCTCTCTGCGCCGTGCACGTCCGCAACGATGAGACCTTGCAGACCAGCGCCGGTTCAGCCCGGCGTTTTCGCGAAGCGCTGCAGCCCGCCGCCGAGGGAAACCCACGGTTGGGCGCTGGCGCAATAGATCTCCGATTGCGGCTTCACCCAGCTCGGGTCATCGAGCGTACCGACATTGATCATCACGATGCCCGGCAGCGCATCCGCCTCGTCCACGATGCCGGAGCCGCATTCGGGGCAGAAGCGGCGGTGAATGGGCTTACCGGTATCTCCCGCCTTGGTGAATGTCTTGAGCGCCCCGATCACCTTCAGCTCCGAGGCCGGGAAGGCCATCACGGTCGAGAAGGCCGAGCCGGTGAAGCGTTGACAGTCGGCACAATGACAGACGCCGACGAACCTCGGCTCGGTATCCGCGCTGTAACGCACCTTCCCGCACAGGCAGCCACCTTCAATATGGGCCATGACCTACCTCCAACCGGGAGGGCCAAATTGTCTTCGCGTTGCGAAGACAATTCCAGTGGTCCGCCGCGGATGGCCGGCCTCTTGCCAAGGCGGTATCTTTTATATATATTAAGAATATATATATATCCGAGCGGAGACGAGACCATGAGGACCGCAAAGTTATTCAAGAACGGGGATAGTCAGGCGGTGCGGCTGCCGAAGGAATTCCGCTTCGCGGGCGACGAAGTACTGATCAAGCGCGTCGGAAGTGCGGTCGTGCTCTTACCCAAGGCCAAATCCTGGGACTCGCTGGTGCAGAGCCTGGACAAGTTTCCGGCGGACTTCATGAGCTCCCGCGAGCAGCCCCCTGATTCGGAGCGCCGGGACTCGCTTCCATGAAGTGGATGCTGGACACCGACACCTGCATCGCGCTCGTCAAGAAGCACCCCATCGCGCTGAAAAAATTGCATGGCAAGTCGATCGGACAGGTCGGGATATCTTCGATAACTCTGGGCGAGTTGGCTTTCGGTGCGGCAAAGAGCAGTCGCCCGCACGATGCGCACGATGCACTCGGCGAGTTCCTGTTGGCCCTGGAGGTAGCGTCCTTCGATGACGCCGCTGCGATGAGATATGGGGATATTCGAGCCCTGCTCGAGCGACGTGGCAGACCGATCGGCCCATTGGATACCCTCATTGGCAGCCATGCGCATCTGCTCGATGCGATCCTGGTCTCGCATAACACGAGGGAATTTGCGCAGATCGATGGGCTGCGTCTCGAGGATTGGCTCGTATGACGAGGCTGCTCCCGAAAGATCAGCTCTCGGCCGAGATCATCTGTCGGCAGCGCGGCCAGTCGAACGCCGGGCCGGGGTCGGTCTTACGTCCAGGGGCGACGTCGCTGTGGCCCGCGATGCGGTCAGCGGAGAGTGTAGGGTAAGTCGCCAAAAGCGCTCTCACCAGAGCGGCCAGGCTTTCGTACTGGACATCCGTGTAGGGTGTGTGGTCGGTTCCCTCGAGCTCGATGCCGACGGAGAAGTCGTTGCAGCCGCTGCGGCCCTGGTATTCGGAGTGGCCGGCATGCCAGGCGCGCATGCCGAAGGGAACGTATTGCGTGATGGTGCCGTCGCGGCGGATGACAGCATGGGCCGAGACGCGGAGCGTCGAGGTCTCACCGAAGGAAGGATGCGCGTCGGCGCGCAGATTGCCCGCGAAAAGATGATCGATCCAGGGGCCGCCGAACTCGCCGGCCGGCAGGCTGATGCCATGCACCACGATCAGGTCCGGCGTCACGCCTTTCGGCCGGGCATCGAGATGGGGCGAGAGGACCTGGCGCACGCCGGCGAGTAAGCCGGTGGCGGGCTCGATCTGCAGCGGGGTCCTGATACTCGGCCCATCCGGCGAATGGGTCGTTCCAGACGAATCAGTCATGCAGGTAGCGCGAGAAGCCCGCGTAGAGCACGGCGAGAAGGCCGGTCACGAAGATACCATCGAACGTCCCGGCGCCGCCGATCGAGGCGACGGGCGCTCCCATCGACTGGATCGCGCCCAGGTTCAATAGGTCTGCGCCGATGAGTGTCCCGAAGCTGCCGCTGATGTAGGCGAGGGGCGCTGCGCGGCGGCGTGTCAGCGCGACGGCGATGATGGCCGTGGCCACCGCCGGCACGAATATCGGCAGCGCGATCCCGAAGCCGGGAACGGGCTGCGCGAGGAAGTGGCAGACCACTGCGACGAAGGCGGTGCCGACCGCGCCCAGGAGGAAGAGTCGATGCTTGAAGAGGAGATAGAGCGACAGGATCATCGGAATGATCGCTCCCCCGACGTTGATCGCGAGAACCGTTGCGCGGGACTGCTGCACCATGGGGACGATATAGGTCATGCCGAAGAAACTGATCTCGCCGGCCGCGACCGTCCGGTGCCCGGGCAGATAGGCTACCGGGATGTTGATGTAGCTGCCGAGCAGGGACAATCCGAGAACTGCGATGAGCGCGCCTTCGGTGATGCCCATCGAGAGCGACGCATAGCGCAGGAGCCGCAGCGCCGCGAGGCCAACGAGGACGATGAGCAGGCCCCAGAAGATCAGCAGGAACGGCAGGGAGACCGGGAAATACTGCAGTTGGGAGCCGTGCATGGCCGCGGCATCATGCCACAATGCCGGCATGACTACCGGCAACGCCGTTTACGCCGCCCGAGACCTCGCCCACGTCTGGCACCCGTGCACCCAGATGAAGGATCACGAGAGCCTGCCCATGATCCCGGTGCGCCGCGGCTCCGGCGCGTGGCTGGAGGACTTCGAGGGCCGGCGTTACCTCGATGCGATCAGCTCCTGGTGGGTGAATCTCTTCGGACATGCCAATCCCCGCATCAATGCGGCGGTGCGCGAGCAGCTCGAGCGGCTGGAGCAGGTGATCCTCGCCGGCTTCACCCACGAGCCGGTGATTGCGCTCTCCGAGGCGCTCACGGCCCTGGCGCCGAAGGGCCTCACGCGCTGCTTCTACGCCGACAACGGCTCCTCCGCTGTGGAGGTCGCCGTCAAGATGAGCTTCCACTACTGGCGCAATGTCGGCAAGAGCGCGAAGCGGCGCTTCATCACCTTATCCAACAGCTATCACGGCGAGACACTCGGCGCGCTCGCGGTGGGCAACGTCGACCTTTACAAGGAGATCTACCAGCCGCTGCTCATGGACGTCATCACCGTGCCATCGCCCGACTGCTACGGCAGGGAGCGGGGCGAGAGCTGGCCTGAGCACTCGCGGCGCAAGTTCGCGCACATGGAGGCCGCGCTCGCAAAACACGCCGAGGAGACCGCCGCCGTCATTCTCGAGCCGCTGGTGCAGTGCGCGGGCAACATGCGCATGTACGACCCTGTCTACCTCGCCCTGCTGCGCCAGGCCTGCGACCGTTACGGCGTGCATCTGATCGCGGATGAGATTGCCGTCGGATTCGGCAGGACCGGCACCCTCTTCGCCTGCGAGCAGGCGGGCATCAGCCCCGACATGATGTGTCTGTCGAAAGGCCTGACTGCCGGCTACCTGCCGCTCTCGACGGTGGTCACGACAGACCCGATCTACGCAGCCTTCTACGATGAGTACGTCAAGCTCACGGCCTTCCTCCACTCTCACAGCTTCACCGGCAATCCCCTGGCCTGCTCCGCGGCCCTGGCCAGTCTCGAGATCTTCCGCACCGACGATGTCCTCACCCGCAACCGCACGCTGGCAGCGCACTTGGGCTCCCGGGCACGCGAGCTCGAGGCGCACCCGCACGTCGCGGAAGTCCGCCAGCACGGCATGATCGTCGCCGTGGAGCTGGTGCGTGACAAGGCAACCCGCGAGCCGTATCCCTGGCAGGAGCGCCGCGGCCTGAAAATCTACCGCCATGCCCTGAGTCGCGGCGTGTTGCTGCGCCCCATCGGGACCGTGCTCTACTTCATGCCGCCTTATGTGGTCACGCCCGAAGAGATCGATCTGATGGTCGACGTTGCGCGCGAGGGCATCGAGCTCGCGACATGCGATTGACCCGTGTCCACGTCCCCGGGCCCCTGACCGCCGGCCTGCGTCACACCATCGAAGGCGACGCCGCCAATCACATCGCGCGTGTGTTACGCCTGAAATCGGGCGATGCCCTCATTCTTTTCGATGGCCGGGGCGGAGAGCACGCCGCGCGGATCGAGGAGCTTCGCCGGGGTGCCGTCATCGTCGAAGTCGGCGAGCGCTCTGAAACCGGGCGCGAATCGCCGCTAGCCCTCACCCTGGCGCAGGGGGTATCGCGCGGCGAGCGCATGGATTGGGTGATGCAGAAGGCCACCGAGATCGGCGTCAGCCGCATCGTGCCGGTACTGACGGAGCGCACGGTAGTGAAGCTCGATGCCAAGCAATCGCAGCGCAAGCTCCAACACTGGCAAGGTATCGCCACCGCGGCCTGCGAGCAAAGCGGCCGCACCCGCATGCCCGAGATCGCGCCTCCTGTGGGCCTGCACGATTTTCTGCGGCACGACAGGGAGACGTCCGGCGCCCGACTGCTCCTTTCACCTTCGGGTGCACTGCGCATCAGCGACCTTAAAAAGCCCGACGGTGCAATGACCGTGCTGATCGGCCCCGAGGGATGCCTTGCCGAGCCTGAGCAGCGCGCTGCATTGGATGCCGGCTTCGTGGCCGTGAGGCTCGGGCCGAGAGTCCTGCGTACGGAGACCGCGGCGGTCGCCGCCCTGACGTTGCTGCAACATCAGTTCGGAGATCTCTGAGCTCTACGCGCTGACGAAGATGCGCCGCCCGTCCTTCTCCAATTCCAACATGGGCGAGAGATAGAGCTCGCTCAGCCGCTCTGCCGTCAGCAATTCCGTAGCCGGCCCTGCCGCCCAGCGGCCGTCGCCGAAGAGCAGCAGCGCCTTGTCGGCGAACCGCGCGGCGATGGTCGGATCGTGAAGCGTCGCGATGACCATCTTGCCGGCGTTGCACAACTCCCGGAACAGCCCGAGGATCCCGAGCTGGTGCGCCGGATCGAGGTGGTTGGAAGGCTCATCGAGCAGATAGATGGAGGGCTCCTGCGCGAGCAGGGCCGCCACCGCGACCCGCCGCAGCTCCCCTCCCGAGAGCGTGTCGGTCCTGCGATCCGCAAATTCCTCGAGGTCCACCGACGTCAGCGCCTGATGCGCTATCCGCTCGTCCGCCGCCGTTTCCCACTGCCACAGCTTAAGGTGCGGATGCCTTCCCACGAGCACCGCTTCCAGGGCCGTCGTGACGAACGACTCCTCGACATCCTGGGCGAGCAGCCCCAGCCGCAGCGCCACGGCCCTGCGGCTCAAGCTGTCCATGGCCGCGCCATCGAGGTGGACCGCTCCGGCCTGCGGCCGCCGCAGTCCCGCGAGCGTGTGCAGAGTCAGTGTCTTGCCGCTGCCGTTCCTGCCCAGGATGGCCACGAACTCGCCCGGGCAGAATTCCAGCGACAGGTCCGTGACCAGCTGCCGCGCGCCGACCGCAACATCGACGCCGCGGGCAGCGAGCGTAACCCGCTCCCTCTCGATAGCGCTTTCTCGTGGCGATATGCCGCGGGAAGCGACTAGGGCTGCAGACGCGTCGCGGTCCAGGGCCCGGCCTCGAAAAAGCCGTTCGGCTGCAACGTGAGGTTGCGCGTCCAACGCGCGCGGTCGTGCACGCGTGCCTCTCCCTCCACCCACAGCTCCACAGACTCCGCCCAGAGGTGATATCCGCCCCAGTGAGGCGGCCTCGGGATGACCATGTTGATCTCACCCGCTGCCCCCGGAAGCCCCGGCAGAGGCGTGCCGAAGCGCTCCGCGGTCGCGGCGAGCGCCTCCAGCAGCGCTTCGCGCGATTCCACCGGCTCGCTCTGAGCGCTGGCCCAGGCGCCCACCCGGCTCGGCCATGGCCGGGAGGCAAAGTAGGCATCACTGTCGGCCGCCGGGGACTGCAGCACCGGCCCTTCGATCCGTACCTGGCGGTGCAGCGCATCCCAGTGGATGACCGCGGCTGCCCGCGGGTTCTCGGCGAGCTGCCGGCCCTTGCGCGACAGGTAATTCGTGTAGAAAACGAGATATCCCGGGAGTGGCACCACTTCCTTGCACAGCACCACCCGCGCCGAGGGGCGCCCGGAGGGGTCGCTGGTGGCGAGCACCATGGCGTTGGGGTTCGGCTGCTGCCGGTGCTGCCAGGCCTCGGCCATCCAGCGGTTGAGGATGACCAGGGGCTCGAAGGGCAGCTCCTGGGGCAGTAGCTCCGATTGTCGCATCATGGGGACATGGTAAGGGAAATCCGGCGTCCCGCGCAGGCCGGTGCACACTTGCAGCGGCCACGCCGGGCCGATAAAAGGAAGGGGACACCTACAACCCCAGCTCTGGAAAGCTCCCCTATGACGCAGGATGTCGTGACCCTGGATGATCTGCGCCGCCGCCTGAGCGAGCTCGACCGCCAGCTCCTCGCGCTGGTCGGCGAGCGCAAGGCCTTGAGCAGCGAGGTGGCTCGCGTCAAGCGCGCGACCGGCTATCCCACCCGCGATTTCGAGCGCGAGCGCGAGGTGATCGAGGGCGCCCGCGCCACCGCCCAGGAGGTGGGAGTGCCGCCGGCTCTCGCCGAGGAGTTGCTGCGCCTCCTCATCCGCTCCTCTCTCACCACTCAGGAGCAGGCCAGTGTCGCCGCGCGCGGCGCGGGCTCCGGCCGGCGCGTGCTCGTCATCGGTGGCGGCGGCAAGATGGGCCGATGGTTCGTGCAGTTCCTTTCCTCCCAGGGCTTTGCCGTCGAGGTGGCTGATCCGCATAGTGGGCCGGATGGCGTCCCCCGCGTCGCGGACTGGCGTACGACTGACCTCAAACACGACTACATCGTGCTCGCGACGCCGCTCGGCGTGACCGATGCGATCCTGCGTGACCTCGCGCTCCGCCGGCCCCGCGCGGTGATCTTCGATGTCGGGTCCCTCAAATCGCCGCTGCGCGCGGGGCTCATGGCGTTGCGATCACACGGCTGCCGTGTCACATCCATTCACCCGATGTTCGGACCCGACACCGAGCTCCTGTCGGGGCGGCATGTCATTTTTGTCGATCTCGGCAACGCTGAGGCGCTGGCGGAGGCGCGGGCGCTCTTCGCGTCCACCATGGCGGAACAGGTGGTGATGAGCCTGGACGACCACGACCGGCTGATCGCCTACGTCCTCGGCCTGTCGCACGCGCTCAATATCGCTTTCTTCACCGCCCTCGCCGAGAGCGGTGAGGCAGCGCCGCGACTGGCGCGGCTCTCGAGCACGACCTTCGATGCACAACTCGACGTTGCGAGCCGCGTCGCGCAGGAAAGCCCTGACCTCTATTTCGAGATCCAGAGTCTCAACGACTACGGCGCGGAGTCATTGGAGGCGCTCTCGAAAGCGGTGGAGCGCATCCGCGCAGCGGTACTGTCGCGCGACCATGATGTGTTCGCCAACCTGATGCGCCAGGGGCGCGATTATCTCGAAGACCGGCGCAGCGTCGCGGAGCGACGGGCCTAGGCGCGAAGGGATGGAGGACGGGTCATGGCAGTAAACCGTCTGAATGGGCTCGAGGAGGAGATCGAGCGGTTGCGGGCGCGGCTCAGGGAGCTGACCGAGGAGGTCAGCCGCAATGACTCGCTCTTCCGCAAGACGCAGGAGCGGGAGCTCGAGCTGCTGCGCGCGGGGTCGCTGGCACAGCTTCTCGAGCGTCTGATCCACGGCCTGCGCCAGTCCTACCAGCTCGATGCCGTCACCCTGGTGCTGCACGATCCGCAGCACGAGATCCGGCACCTGCTCTCCGGCGACGGGTGCCTCCTCGAGGAGCTCGAGGGTGTGTACTTCGTCGATGCGCTCACCACCGCGGCGCCACAGGTCGCAAACCTCGAGCGGCCCTGGCTCGGTCCGTTTCGCCTCGCCGACCATGAGCTGCTGCTGCCCGGCGTCGAGAAGGGCGGCAGCGTCGCTCTGATTCCGCTGACGCGCCAGGAGCAGCTCGATGGCGTGTTGGTCTTCTTCAGCACCGATCCCCGACGCTTCACGAGCGATCTCGCCAGCGATTTCCTGGCGCATCTCGGGGTGGTATCGGCGATCTGCATCGAGAACGCCGTCAACCGAGCGCGGCTCGTGCGCAGCGGGCTCACGGACTTTCTCACTGGCTTCCACAACCGGCGTTACCTGCACGCGCGCTTGCGTGAGGAGCTGGCACGCGCGCAGCGCGCGCGCCAGCCGGTCGCCTGCCTCATGGTCGACGTCGATCATTTCAAGCGCATCAACGATCAGTACGGCCACCTCGCAGGCGATGCGGTGTTGCGGGAGGTGGCGCAACGGATTGATGCGGAGATGCGCGTGAGCGATACGGGCGTTCGCTTCGGCGGTGACGAGTTCGCAATCGTGCTGCCGCAGGGCAACGTTGGCGACGGCGAACGGGTCGCTGCCCGCGTGTTGCATGCCGTGAGCAGTCAGCCGGTATCGATCGGCGGCCACGCAGCCGAGACGGTGACCCTGTCGATCGGGGTTGCCGCTGCTGCGCCTGACCAGGCGACGCGCGACTACAAGGTGGTGGCCGAGCGTCTGATCGCCGAGGCCGATGCCGCGCTCTACCGCGCCAAGAGCGCAGGCCGCAACCGGGTCTCGATCTCGAAAAACGTCGTCAAATGAGCGTCATCCCCGGTGGCGCAGGAGCGCGATGAAAAGCGGGGCACCGACGAGTGCCATGATTGCTCCGACGGGAAGCTGACGCGGCGCCACTACCGTTCGCGCCGCTATATCGGCGCAGGCCAGTAGCGTTCCGCCCAGCAGGGCGGAGGCCGGTGCGACCACCCGATGGTCGCTGGTACGGAAGGCGAGTCGCACGATGTGCGGCGTGATGAGCCCGACGAAGCCCACCGTCCCCGCGCTGACGACCGCCACTGCCGTCAATGCGGCGCACCCCACGAACACGAAACTGCGCCAGGTCTCAAGTTGCATGCCGACACTGCGCGCACGAAGCTCACCTGCCGCCAGCACGTTGAGCGGGCGCGCCAGCAGCACGGCCAGCGAGACGGCGAAGATCGCAGTGACTGCGCTCGTCCACGGGTTGACCGCCCACTCCAGGTCGCCTGCCAGCCAGAAGATCATTCCGCGCAGGCGCGATGCGTCGGCGACTGACAGCAGCACCGTTACGATGGCCCCACATGCGCTCGCAAGTACGACGCCCGTCAGGAGCAGCCGGGTGGTGCCGCCGCTTCGTGACAGCACGTGCACGATCAATACGGCAACGATGGCGCCGGCGACTGCCGATCCCTGCATGGCCAACATCGTTGCGCCCGCGATCATCGCGAGCAAAGCGCCGACCGCGGCGCCCCCGGAGACTCCCAGCACGAACGGATCGGCGAGCGGGTTGCGAAACAGCGCCTGGAGGAGGACCCCGGCGAGCGCGAGCAGACTGCCCACGCCGAACGCGGCCAGCGTGCGCGGCAGCCGCACGGCGAGCGCCACGCTGCGGGCCACGCTGTCGCCGGAACCCAACAGTGCAGGCAGGATCCGCGAGGGTGCGAACTCCGCGCTGCCCACGAGAAGCGAGCCGATGAAGACCGCAACAGCGATCAGCAGCAGCGCGGTAAAGCCTTTCCAGGCGCCGCCATGTACGCGGTGATACATCGATACCCTGAGGATGCCCGGATCCAGTGCCTAGAACAATAAGCTAAAGCTTGCCCACTACGAGCCGTGCTTGATAAAACCCTCACATGGCCAGAGATGTCATCGATTCGGATGGCTTTCGCGCGAATGTCGGCATCGTGCTGATGAGCGGCGCGGGCGAGGTCCTCCTCGGCCGGCGCACGGGCGGCCGCGGCTGGCAGTTTCCGCAGGGCGGCATGCGCGAGGGCGAGAGTCTCGAGCAGGCCGTTTTCCGCGAGCTCAACGAGGAGATCGGGCTCGTTGAGGCCGATGTCGAGCTCCTCGGGCACACCGCTCGCTGGCTGCGCTACCGGCTGCCGGCGCGCTACGTGCGCCGCAACCAGCAGCCGGTGTGCATCGGCCAGAAGCAGCGCTGGTTCCTTCTGAGGTTGCGCCGCGAGCCGATGAGGTTTGATTTCAGGCGCACGGATGAGCCGGAGTTCGACGAGTGCCGGTGGGCGAGCTTCTGGGACCCGGTGAAAGAGGTCATCTACTTCAAGCGTGGGGTGTATCAGCGTGCCCTCCTGGAGCTCGCGCCCCTGGCCTTTCCCGGGGGCCCGCCGCCGCTTCCGGGCTGGTGGGACCAGGTGGGCCGCCGCTCGGGCCGCGAGCCGGCGCCGGCACATTGACGTCATGAAAACCCAGCCTGACCTGGTTATCCGGCCGCACGCGCCCATGCGGCGGTTGATTCTGACCGTCACCGTCGCCGTCCTCGTCCTCATCGGGCTCTACGCGGCCTTCGAGCTTGGGCGCTACTACGCCGGCTACAACATTGTTTCCGCACTCCAGGAGCGGGCGCGGCTCCAGGATTCCATCAGGCAGCTCAAGGACTCCAACCGCGCGCTGCAGGCTCGCATCATCCGGCTCGAGACGATGACAGCCGGCCATACCCGTGAGGATCAGGTCGTGGCGAGGACCATCGGGGATCTGCAGGCGCAGGTGGCGCGCCAGACCGAGGAGCTCGCTTTCTACCGCGCCGTGGTGGCAGAAGGCGCTCCGCCCATTGGGGTGCGCGTCGGCACCGTCCGCCTGGCTGCCGCCAAGGCTGCCGGCAATTTCCTCGTCCATGTGTCGCTCGTGCGGGCCGGCAAGACGGACGGCATGACTACCGGGACCGTGAGCCTCGCAGTGGACGGCCAAGGCCCGGGAGGCAAGCCTGCGACCCTCGACAGCCAGGCGCTGGCGGCAGGCGGTGCGACGGATGTGACCTATGATTTTCGCTACTACCAGGATCTCGAGCAGACCGTGACGCTGCCGCCGGGCTTCCGCCCGGAGCACCTGACGGTCACCGTCAGCTCCAACCGCAAGGACATCCCCCCGCTGACCCAGGCATTCCCCTGGAGTGCGGTGGTCGTGCCCTAGCCGGAAAGCGTTCAGCCATGTTCAATCGCGATTCCAAGCCCGCCCGCATCGATACGCTGATCGCCAAATCGGTCAGGGTCCAGGGTGGCCTCGAGTTCGGCGGCGGCCTGCACCTCGATGGCCACATCGCGGGCGGCGTCCGGGCTGATTTGCAGACGCCGGCCTCCTTGTCAGTGAGCGATACCGGCTCCATAGAGGGACCGGTAGAGGTCACGGACCTCGTCCTGCATGGAACGGTCCGTGGCGACATAGTGGCTCGCGGGCACGTCCTTCTTGGGGCGAGCGCGCGCGTGGAGGGCAACGTGTACTACGGTGTCATCGAGATGACGCTGGGTGCCCAGATCACGGGCAAGCTGATCCGGCTGGCGCCTGCCGGCGCGGCCGCAGATGTGCCCGGAACGGGCACTGCGAAGCAGTCCTGAGGACCCGTTTTGACGCCCGCAGTCTTGGCTCCTACACTGGATGCCAAGAGCCACCGGCCCCGATTTTCCAGGAGATCCGATCCCCAATGAGCACCGCCGAAGCCTCGCTGGAAGCCCCCACGCTGCTGTTCACCGACGCGGCCGCCCGTAAGGTGGGCGATCTCATCCGCGGCGAGGGCAATCCGAGCCTGATGCTGCGGGTCTTCGTTCAGGGCGGCGGCTGCTCGGGGCTGCAGTACGGGTTCGAGTTCGATGAGCAGATCCAGGACGGCGACACCTGCATCGAGAATCTCGGGGTGAAGCTCCTGGTCGACCCCATGAGCGTGCAGTACCTGATGGGCGCCGAGATCGACTACCGCGAGGGGCTGGATGGCGCGCAGTTCGTGATCCGCAACCCCAACGCAGCGACCACTTGCGGCTGCGGGTCCTCGTTCTCGGCCTGAGCCCGGCTCCAGTCGAGTGCGTCCGGCGAGCCCCGTCCGCGACACGCAGAAGGCGGACGCAAGGCCGGCCGCCAACCCAATCCCCGATGTCCTCGCCGCGGTAGACCTCGGCTCCAACAGCTTCCACATGGTCGTGGCGCGCTACACGCACGGCCAGCTCGTGATCATCGATCGTTTGCGCGAGATGGTGCGTCTGGCCGCGGGCGTGGAGGAGAACGGCCGCATCGACAAGGATGTGGCGGCGCGTGCGCTCGCCTGCCTGCAGCGTTTCGGGCAGCGGCTGCGCGACATGCGCGCGGACAGCGTACGGGTCGTGGGCACGAATGCCCTGCGGCGCGCCCACCGCAAACAGTCCTTTCTCGAGCGCGCCCGTGAGGCGCTCGGGCACCCCATCGAGATCATCTCCGGCATGGAGGAGGCGCGGCTCATCTACGCCGGGGTGGCGCACACCATGCCGAGCGAGCCCGGAAGGCGCCTGGTCGCGGACATCGGCGGCGGCAGCACCGAGCTCATCATCGGCGAGGGGCTCACCCCGCTCGAGCTCGAAAGCCTGCAGATGGGCTGCGTGTCGCTGAGCGAGCGATTCTTCCGCGACGGCAAGATCTCGATGAAGCGCATGGCCGCCGCACGCATGGCGGCGCGTCTCGAGCTCGAGCCGGTGCAGGCCGCCTTCCGGCGCCGCGGCTGGGAGCGGACTGCAGGCAGCTCCGGCACGGTGAGGGCGATCGGCGAGGCCATCCGCGAGCTCGATTCGCAGGCGCTCGCCATCACGCCCGCGGGACTCGAGCGCACCATCTCCTACCTGGTCGAGGCCGGCCACGTCCGTGAGCTCAAGCTCGCCGCGCTGACGGAGGACCGCCGCTCGGTCTTCCCGGGCGGCATCGCCATTCTGGCGGAGATCTTCGCCGGCCTCGGCCTCAAGGAGATGCGGGCCGCCGAAGGGGCCATGCGCGAGGGGCTGCTCTACGACATGGTGGGCCGCTACACGGACGAGGACGCGCGCGATCGCACCGTGCGTGGCATGCAGGAGCGCTACCACGTCGATTTCGCTCAGGCCGAGCGCGTGGAGGCAACCGCGCTTCATTTCCTGGAGCAGACGCGAGATACCTGGAAGCTCCAAGGCGACCCTCCGGCCGATCTCGTGTTGAAATGGGCCGCGCGCCTGCACGAGATCGGTCTCGACGTCTCCCACAGCGGCTATCACCGGCACGGCGCCTATCTGCTCGAGAACGCCGACATGCCGGGGTTCTCGCGCGAGGAGCAGCGGCTGCTCGCGCGCATGGTGGGCGGTCATCGGCGCAAGCTGGCGCTCGAGGGCCTCGAGGAGCTGGTGCCGCCGTGGGACCGCAACGCCATCCACCTCATCGTGATTCTCAGGCTCGCGGTTCTACTGCATCGCGGCCGCAGTCCCACCGCGCTGCCGCCGATTGCGCTGTCGGCGGCGTCGAAATCGCTCGAGGTGTTCTTCCCGGCGCGCTGGCTCAAGGAGCATCCGCTGACCTCGGCGGATCTGCAGCAGGAGGTGGACTACCTGCGGGCAGCCGGCTTGCGCCTGCGGGTTTTCAGCCGCGCGCGCTGAGCCTAACCCGAGTCGTCGTCCACGGGTGGCGTGGCGAAGGCCGGCCCGGCCGCAAATTGGCCGAGCAATTCCAGCTGCGCGCTCCTTCGCTCATCGCCAGGAGGCACCCGCTCGTAGCGCCCGTCCGGGAGCAATGACCAGGCCTGTGAGTTGTCCTCGAGGTAGCGTGTCAGGTCCTCCAGGATGCGCTCCCGATGCGAGGGCCGTTGGACCGGGAATGCCACTTCCACCCGGCGGAAGAAATTGCGCTCCATCCAGTCCGCGCTCGCGCAGTAGAGCTCGGGCTCACCGCCATTCTCGAAGTAGAAGGCGCGGGAGTGCTCGAGGAAGCGTCCGACGATGGAGCGCACGCGGATGTTTTCCGAGACGCCCGGCACGCCTGGCCGCAGGGCGCAAACACCGCGAATGATGAGGTCGACCTTCACGCCGGCGCCCGATGCCCGATAGAGCGCCTCGATCGACTGCTGCTCGACGAGCGCATTCATCTTGAGGATCACGCGCGCCGGCCGCCCGGCACGGGCGTGCTCCACCTCGCGATCGAGCTTGGCGATGAACTTCTCGTGCATGCCGAAGGGCGACTGGACGAGGCGATTGAGCCGCGGTGTCTGCGTGAGGCTCGTGAGCTGCAGGAAGAGCTCGTGCACGTCCTGACCGACTTCGTCATCGCTCGTGAAAAGTCCGTAATCCGTGTACTGGCGAGCGGTCCGCGGGTGGTAGTTGCCGGTACCGAGATGACAGTAGCGGCGGATGCCGCCCGGCTCCCGGCGGACGACCATCGCGAGCTTCGCGTGCGTTTTGTAGCCGACCACGCCATACATGACGTGCGCCCCGGCCTCCTGCAGGCGGTTGGAGAGCTCGATGTTGGCTTCCTCATCGAAGCGGGCACGCAGCTCGATGATGACCGTCACGTCCTTGCCGGCGCCGGCTGCGGCAACCAGCGCATCGACGATGGGGGAGTCGCTGCCGGTGCGATAGAGCGTCTGCTTGATCGCGAGCACGTTGGGATCGCCCGCCGCCTGGCGCAGGAAATCCATGACCGGCGCAAAGCTCTGGTAAGGGTGGTGCAGCAGGACGTCTTTCTGACGGATGCAGGCGAAGAGGTCGGTGTTGCCCGCGAGGCGACGCGGCACTCCGGGGGTGAAGACCGGGTATTTCAGGTCGGGGCGCTGGACCAGGTCATAGACCGCCGAGAGGCGGTTGAGGTTGACGGGCCCCGGGACGCTGTAGGTATCGACCTCATGCAGTGCGAACTGCCGCAGCAGGAACTGCACGATGTCGGGCGGGCAGTCCTCCGAGGTCTCGAGCCGCACCGCCGCCCCATACCGCCGGTGCGCGAGCTCGCCTTCGAGCGCGCGGCGCAGGTCGTCGATCTCTTCCTCGTCGACGAATAGGTCGCTGTTGCGGGTGACCCGGAACTGGTAACAGCCGACCACCTTGATGCCGGTGAAGAGCTTCTGCACGAACGCCTGGACGATGCCGGTGAGGAGCACCAGGGTGCGCCGGCTTTCCTCTATGGGCACCGGCACGACGCGCGGCAGCGAGCGGGGCGCCTGCACGATGGCGAGCTCGCTGTCGCGGCCGAACGCGTCCTTGCCCTCCAGGCGCACGATGAAGTTGAGACTCTTGTTCTGGATGCGGGGGAAGGGGCGCGCCGGATCGAGACCCAACGGACTCAACACCGGCTCCACCTCGAGCTCGAAATACTCCTCGAGCCAGCGCCTCGCCTCCGGCGTCCAGTCATTGCCGCCGAGGAGCGCGATGTCGCGTTTCGCGAGCGCCGGCAACAGCACATCGTTGAGACAACGGTACTGCTCGGCAACGAGGCCGGCGGCACGCTCGTGAATGGCGGTGAGCTGTTGCTCGAACGACAGGCCATCGGCCGCGAACGTGCTCGAGCCCAGCTCGAGCAATTGTTTGAGGCCCGCCACGCGGATCTCGAAGAACTCATCGAGGTTGCTCGAGGAGATGCAGAGGAAGCGCAGCCGCTCGAGCAGCGGCACCGACTCGTCGAAGGCCTGCGCCAGCACCCGGCGGTTGAACTCGAGGAAGGAGAGCTCGCGGTTGAAGTAGAGGCCCGGCGACTTGAGATCGGGTGCGTCCATGCCGCAAGTACAGCAGACTACGGGAGCTTATGCACGAGGGGACGGGCGATCGACTACACTCGTTTATTACATCCGTTACGGATCCGTTACAAAACCACCCGACAGAGCCCCAAAGATCATGAATTTCGAAGACCAGCTCGCCGAGCTCGAGCGCGGCGCCCAGGAAGTACTGCTGAAGGCCGACCTCGCCCGCAAGGTGGGCCGGGGTCAGCCGCTGCGCGTCAAGGCGGGCTTCGACCCGACCGCCCCGGATCTCCATCTCGGGCACACGGTGCTCCTCAACAAGATGCGCCAGTTCCAGCAGCTCGGCCACGAGGTGATCTTCCTCATCGGGGACTTCACGGGGCTCATCGGCGACCCGAGCGGACGCAACCAGACCCGTCCGCCGCTTACGCCCGAGGAAGTACAGGCCAACGCACGCACCTACGAGCGTCAGGTGTTCAAGATCCTCGACCCTGAGCGCACCCGTGTCGATTTCAACTCCCGCTGGCTCTCACCCATGCAGGCAGCGGATTTCGTGCGCCTCGCGGCGCACTACACCGTGGCGCGGATGCTGGAACGGGCCGCTTTCGACAAGCGCTACAAGAGCGGCCAGCCGATCGCCATCCACGAGTTCCTCTACCCGCTGGCGCAGGGCTACGACTCCGTCGCGCTGAAGGCGGACGTCGAGCTCGGCGGCACCGACCAGAAATTCAACCTCCTGGTGGGGCGCCAGTTGCAGACGGCCTACGGGCAGGAGCCGCAGGTGGTCATCACGATGCCACTGCTTGAAGGCACGGATGGCATCAACAAGATGTCGAAGTCGCTCGGCAATTACATCGGCATCGCCGAGGCTCCCGGCGACATGTTCGGCAAAGTCATGTCGGTATCCGATGAGCTGATGTGGCGGTACTTCGAGCTCCTGTCCTTCCGGCCCCTGACCGAAATCGCGGCGCTCAAGCGCGCCGCCGGGGAGGGGCGCAATCCCCGCGACATCAAGCTCGAGCTCGCGGGTGAGCTCACCGGCCGCTTCCATGGGGCGGCGGCGGCGGAGCGGGCGGAGCGCGATTTCCGGGCGCGGGTGAGCGAGCGCGCCGTGCCTGCCGACCTGCCGCCCCAGGTGCTTCAGGTGGACGCCTCGGGCCTGAAGCTCCCGAGCCTCCTCAAGGCCGCGGGACTCGCTGCCAGCACCTCGGAGGCCACCCGCAAGATCGAAGAGGGAGCGGTGCGGATCGACGGGGAGCGGGTCAATGACCGGGCGCTGGTGCTGAGCGCCGGGGCCGACCACGTGCTGCAGGTGGGCTCCAGGCGCTTTGCCCGGGTAAAGCTCGAGCGCAAAGGCTGATTCGGGTCGTGCCGGCCTTGAAACTTCGAGCCCCGCCCGTCATTTAACTCTGCAAGGATACTCACGGACGATCCTAGGAGCCCTCGGGACATGAGGGTTTGTGCCGACCCCCCGGCCCAGCCCAAGGATGGGCACAGGGACGACGGCGGCAGGGACGGCCGCGGGTGCTGCCCCCGGTCGGGCGCCCCGAAATTCCATTGTGACAATGCGTTGACAGGCTCCCAATCGGGGCTATACTGCGCGCCCCTTGCAGCCAAAGCCGCGCGATGCGGTGCGGCGGCAGGTGGCCCGGATGAGGCTTCGGCCTCAGCCAGGGCGCAGGACGCGCGCAGCAAAAAAGGAGGTTGACGGAGGTAAGCCGATGGCTATACTTCCGCCCCCTTTCCCCCGTCGAACGCAGCAATGCGTCGCCGTGGGCGCGCGCCGCGATGCGCGACCCCCCGGAGCCAAGCGCTTGCGGGTGCTCTTTAAAAATTTGGCAGGTAATTTGTGTGGGGACTCGTGTCAATGAACCCTTTGGGGCGCAAAGACCGAGTGACCAAAATGTCCAGCAGTAGTTGGAGCCATTTTGGATTTACTCTTGCTGATGATTCTCAAAATCTTCAAGTGAAGAGTTTGATCCTGGCTCAGATTGAACGCTGGCGGCGTGCCTAACACATGCAAGTCGAGCGGTAACAGGCGTAGCAAT
>Ga0134126_10001888_pt1 | contig 26637 bp, 22 predicted proteins | sample KB31752_FD_96881 | JGI IMG/M metagenome (GOLD analysis project Ga0134126, IMG submission 96881) | Terrestrial soil microbial communities with excess Nitrogen fertilizer from Kellogg Biological Station, Michigan, USA - KB3-175-2 | ecosystem: Environmental > Terrestrial > Soil > Unclassified ... | reverse complement strand
GCGAAAAAATGCAGCCCCCACTCGATACGCTGTTGGAGACCCGAGGCGCGCGGACTATAAGAGCGGCAAGTGACCCCGTAGCTCAGCAGGATAGAGCATCAGATTCCTAATCTGAGGGTCGGAGGTTCGAATCCTCTCGGGGTCACCATAAAATCAATGACTTATCGAATTTCACTTCCTATATGGATCGGCACTTGGGTGCTGGGGGCACACTTGGGGGCACAGAGATTCTGAGTTGATGTGTCGCAAGGCCGTTCGACCATTCGACGACGTTTGCTTACCATCCACATTGCCAACGAAGTGAAGCGCGCAGCAGCCAATCGCGCTGCCACTCAACTCAGGCAGGAGTCCATTCCAGCGAAAAAGTCCGCGACAGCAGTTCGGCGCTACGTGCTGAAACGCGTTCATTGGCGCCGGACCTTAGGCAGTTTCGTTGGGTGCTCGACCCATGGTCATGCTTGAATTAAATGCCCCACATTCGGGGAATCTGGAGATCAGCAAACCGCAACATCTGCACGCCAAATTGCTTCACCGACTTAAAGGGGTTGGCAAAATCAACACCCGCGATGTCCGAAACGTCGACTAACCACATTGGATCGTTATGAGTGTATTTATCAGGCGTAGAAAGCCGCAGAAAACCTAGGTTTTTTGATGGATCGCATTGGTTTTCGTCTCAAGCAATTTCAATAGCTCACCAGCTTTTGCGTGCCGGTTGCGTGCCTCTGTCATCCAAAGAAATTAGGGGCTGCAGAAACTTTGATATGTCGAGGTTTTCGCCAGCACCGCAGAACATTTTTCTAACTGCCAATAACTTCAAATCGATCGACGGCTCCATGAACGAGGTAATGTCGGGTAGCAGCCAGAAGCGTAGACATGTTCGGCCCGCGGCCCACGCTTTTTACGCCAGGTTGGACAATGAAAACTTCGAACTGGGACCCGCGCTGTCCATCTTTCGCAAGGAGGCGACTTAAATCGGCCATAGTACCCTTCATGAACCCACGGACCGAAGGCAATGTAGCCCGGTGTTCGATTTGCTCACGCAAGCGCACGGGAGTCATCCAAGCCCCCGACTTTACTGCTTGGCCACATACCTCATAGAGATCGTCGACCCGATTGCCGGGAGCTGATTGTTCACTTGCCTTGCAGTGATAGAAGGCGACCCGTGTCCGCTCGCCGTCTTCCGTTAGAACAACAAAGTCGGCAATTTCCCCCGCTCCGTCGTCGCAGAATACAACTGTTGCCGCCGATTCTATCAATTCCGCCTGTAGCCACTCAAAAATCGACTTTGGCAGCGCACCGTCCGGCTTCTCCTTTTTTATGTCGACTCCGGTCCAGTCCACTACCCGAAAGTCGTCATCCCCAAACGGCTCGAGATCCGTCCGAGCCGGGTATATACTGTATCCATCGATCGACGATAAATCCTTCGTGAAAAAAGTCGGCAACTCCTCATTAAGATACTCTGCAATTGGGATATCCTCGCCCGCGAGATGGACGACTAAGGCTGGCTCGCCGCTAGACGCCGGTGAAATCAGTTCCTCTCTATCAAGCGAAAACACTCCTATCCATTCTAGGTTGCCACGCCGTATTGCAAAGGTCGCTGCGCCCGGGCGACTGTCAACAACATCCAGATCAAAGTCGAGAAGCTGCGCCTCGACCATCGTACCATCCGCTTCCAGGTAAAAGGCGATTGGCGTATTGCGATAGGTATCAAATGCCCAATTTAGTGCAATGACGCCCTCGGGAACTATATCAAGATCTTCACCAGCCGATAAAAAATCGAGGCCAGATCCCGTTACGGGCGTCTGATCACTCGCAATTTTTTCTGCCAGACGATCGCACCATTGCAGCAATTCTGGAATTTGATCGTAGGCATTGCTCCACACCTTAGAGCTTGTACTGACGCCCAATGTCACTTCTTCACCATCGTCGATGCCCTTGCCAAAGCAATGTCCACGATCGAAAAGACGCCCATCGGATTCTTGTATTGCGCGATCGGCATTGGGACCTGCTATCATCCGATAAGATTCGATGCGACCGAACTTATGCCGCTTGCGCATGCCGACACTAAAAAACTCTGCGCCTTCGAGATCATTCAAGGCTCGGCTAATACGGCTTTGCGACAGCTGGCGGGGACGGCCTCCCACCAAGTTTCGTGCTAACCGTGTGTAGAGCTTATCTTGTCGCCGGGAAGCACAAACGAATAGCAGCCTTGTCGCTGAATTGTGATGGAATATGAAGATGTCATATTCAATGTTCGCAAAGCGTTCGTCGGAAGACCAACGCGATCGTACTGCTTCGCGCGTAATATAAACTGCAGCGCCATGCGGATCGCTGATGCCCTTATAGATAATCTGCAAACCGTCCGGAAAGTCCGGTTCGCTATCGAGAGCGACACCGTCCGGTGAGGTATAGATTTTGGCATGAAAGTATGGTCTCACCGTATACAATGAGAAGTCTTCCATACCGGGCGCAGCTTTAACGGCAAAACTATCCATCACTTCGCGGCTACGGACCTCGGATTCAATACGGCCGCCGCTGAGATTCTGGATGATGTCGCGCCAGATTGCCCCCGACTCGTATAGTTCCCCGATCTCACTGACACTCTCACGCGGCTCCGCCAAAAAAGTTGCGCCGCCGATATTAGTTTGGCCGGTTCGGGCGAAGCGCCCAATGAATTGGATCGTGATAGCCAGCGATTTGTGCGGACTATGAACCGCCGCAATCTTCAAATTGGGTAGATTGAACCCCTCCCCGAACATGTTTACGCAGACTATACCGTCCAATTCGTCATTCTTAAGCTTAGCGATAATCTGCTTCACATGACCAAGTGTGTGCTGTCCACTGACGAAAGACAGGCGCAAATCGGTATTACCTGCATAGAGCTTTTCTAACTCTTTAGCTCGAGACACCGTATCGGCACGCACCATTACGAGGTGGTGCAAGTTGTTGGCGCGATCCAACCGGAATCTGGCCTCCGTTGCCTTCGCAATTGCAACGTCGATAGATGGTGCGTCGCGCGCGTCAACTGGCTCGAATGTAATATCCCCAAAGACACGGTCCTGATATGCGCGTTTCAGATCGTAAGTGAAGACCAGCTTGCCCTTGATCTCCTTCTCGTCTCGACGAAAAGGTGTTGCAGTAAAGAGAACTTGCTTAGCATCCGAAAGCATGTCTAGAAGACGCGCCCATGTCCGGGCTGGGGCATGATGAGCTTCGTCGATCAGAACGAGATCAAATAAATCAGACGGCGGTTCAGGAATATTGCCCTCCCGCGGACTTACGCTGGGCACAGTCGCAACCACAACGTCATATTGCCGTAGCTCTTCCCAACGTTGCTTCGAGTTTATCGTACCTTCCGTAGCAAAAACTTTGGGACCCGCAAGATCGAGAGGTAAAGCGGTCATCTTCTTAAGATCCAGAAGGACTTTGAAATTCTCTGCGATCTGTTCCCTAACCAAGCGGCTTGGGGTTAATACGAGTACACGTTCCGCGCCAAGGACAAATGGAATAGTAGTAAGAACCGCTGTTTTACCAGCGCCCGTTGGCATCGTGACGATTGCCGGTTGGCGGCTATTGAAGAAGTGGGCGGATACGGCATTGACTGCCGCAAGTTGGGCAGGTCGAAAGCCATCCTGCTTTGGCGGAGAAATCGGAAAAGACAATCGATCGTAGCTATCGGGAAAATATCCCATTGATCCCTCTGAGATCACCGTACACTGTCGCTCGCCAGCCAGCGGCTAACCTTTTGCCATTTGGATACCGAGAGATGCTCAACACCGTACACGCATGATGAAAGAACCTCTCAGACAGGTGCGCATCGCATACCGCCTGTCCCCATCGAATTGATAGGCGATATGTGGTTGCTATAGCGGAATTTCGCAGATGAGAAGAAGCCAGCGCATTCATTTCGCTTCTCGCATCCTTCGCATTCGGGCATATACTCGTTCTTCCAATCACTGATGGATTTCTTAGCAAAAGACCAGAGTCGGTAATCGGTGATGCAAAGCTGGTGGTTGTAAACAGACGTCTTGATACGGCTAGCCGCCAGGTACTCGACGGCTTCAACAAGTTGAGGCTGATAATCCAAGGGATCGATCCATAGATCCTCCAGGTTGGCCCGGGCAAAGCCGGTCATCTCCAAGCCCATCCAGACGACTTGATCAACGAAAGTTAGGTTGCGCGCGATGAAACGAGCAAGCTGAGGTAATCTGTCGAAGGTTTGCTTATGCACGACAACCCTAATCTCAACCATTAAACCATTCCGTTTCAGATTGAGAATGCCGCGTATGGTCTCATCGAATGCACCATCTGCCTGAACAACATAGTCATGACGCTCGGACAGATCGGAATACACCGGGATACCGAACATAAGATCGTGATGCTGAATGTCCGCGAACCGCTGTGTAAACAGTGGATCAGAAAAGGCGCGTCCGTTTGTGAGTATATGCAACCCCGTCGTGGGCAGGTAAGCCTGACAATGACGAATAAGGGCGATCAACTTGTCGTTTAAAAGCGTTGGCTCACCTCCAGTAAAGCCAATTTCATGAGTGGCGCGGTCAACGAGTGGAATCGCTCTCATGAGGTCATGAAAAATGTGATCGTCGTTTACGTCTCGGGGAGGTTGGGAACACATTAGGCAATAATTGTTGCACCGTTCCGTCAGCAAAAATGCATGATGCCTCGCATTGTGCTGGAAGAGCACATTCACGCTCTTACGTTCTGGGGAAATGCGAACTACGTCGCCATCACTGATATGCGAGAATACCTCCGGCAAATAGGCGATAGACGCCTCGGCAGGAAAGATCGCATTTCTAGCCTTCTCGCCGATTGCGAGATACCAAGCATATCCAGAGGGAGCGGCCGCTTCGCGGACGACAAAACCTTCCTTTCTACATAAGGGCGCAGGGCGGTTGCTGGCCTCAGAAACGCGAAAAATTGCGGAGCCTTCATTGTTGGCTGCACGAATTTCGATTCCTTGCGCCCTTCGCGTCTGCATTAGCGATTTGCCCAGCGCAAAAAGATCTGACGGGTTTCAGGGTCGGCCTCCATGCGCGAAATCAGGCCGCGGAAAATGGACATGTTTCTCTGACAAAAGCCGGACCTCGCTTTGTGCCCCACGAAATCGCCCTGCATGGCGTGGTGATAAACCGGATCAGAACCGCAATACGGCTCAAAAGTGCAGGTCGAGCACATGGGGACGCTGCCAGCAAAGGAAGCCTCTATGGGGTCAAGCAACGCGTCGGATCCGATTAAGGTCTCGTAGCTATCTCTCACTGTGCCGAGCCGAAATGTCTGATCCCCCATCTCAGCGAGCATCCGGCTTTCATCGGAGGCGTAGACGCTGCCATCGTAATTATAGACCAGAGCTCCTATGCCTATGCCGGCCGGGCTCATCAAATCCACATATCCCGGTTGGAATGGAGTGAGCATTTTGGCCAAAATTGTCGCTGCGTAGAACTCGGTGAAATGTAGGCCCTGTCGATTTAGGTTGATGATGTAGTCAAGACCCTTAAAATAAAAGTCGAGCCATTCTTGCGCATCGTAAGCTGCGAACCACTTGGTTTTGACAGCGAAGCCATATGGAGAGAGCGGTCTCAGAAAGATCCCATGAAACTCGCGAGCCACATATTCATCGATAATTTCAATCGGGCAGTTCAAACTGGCGCTGGTTGTGGTCATAACAGCGCTAACTTGATCGCGACCTAAAGCACTCCGCACTCGTTCAATGCCAGTTATCGCCTTTTGATAGCTGTCGCTCCCAGGGCGAGGTCGGTTGCGGTTGTGTAGATCTGCAGGCCCATCGAGAGAGGTAGAGATGTGGACATGGTGTTCTCGGCAGAACGATAAGATCTCATCGCTGATCAATGCCAAAGTGGTTGCAATCACGAAACCTAGATTGCGTTTGGCAATCTCATTTCGCCGTTTAGCTTCGTTTATAATGTGTTGGATGAGTGGAAAATTTAGCAGCGGTTCTCCGCCCTGAAATTCGATCTTGAGATTTGGGGAAGGAGACCGGAACACGAGATCGAGCGACAAATTCGCGTATTCGACACTCATGTCGAAGTCAGCTTTATCGTCGTTCTGCCTCGACACCTGGCAATAGGGACAAGAATGCTCACAACGAAGGGTAACTACAAAAAGATGCAGCCCAGTAAAATTGGGCAGACGGCTGTATTTTGTGCGTGTCTTTAGGGCAAGAAGATCGATAGCGACATCGGAATCGTCATCCATCAAAAAATGGCGCGATTTGAGTTCATCGTACATTGGGGAATTTGGGCTCAGCCGATGTTCAAAAAAATCATGGGCTGAGGCCTTTGGCAAAACGTAATATTCGCCAACGAAATTACTCAATACATAGCGGTCGGCGTCAAGTGCGGTGAACCGTAAGGGTAGGAGGTGGTAACGCTGGCCACGCCCGCCCTGGTAATTCTCCAGAGCGGCAAATTTGCTCATGCTTGCTGTAAGCCCGTTTTTGAGAATGCGAGAGACAGGATGAGGTTGCGAACAGACTCGGTCTCTTTGGCGACACGCTTCCTAAGATCCTGATCAATTACCTCATTTCGGAAGTGGGCCCCAATCGTTTCTAGATCCGTCTTCGAGGTCAGGGCAGTCAGCACGCAGCTGACGTCCTCGCCAATGAGATCGATCTGAACGCTCACTCTGTCGGCAAAACGATAGGCCGCAAGTTTGATAGCGTCTATGTCATAGACGCCCGCTGAAAAAGCAATTTGGAGATTCTGGCGTGGTATTGCGGCTTCCACTGCCATACCGATCAATAGCTGCTTGAGGAATGCGAGCTATGGCTTTCGTGGCTGGAATGGCTCTCATGGCTCGAGTGGCTGACATGATCTGCCATCCGCATGGAAGCACTTTGCGCGCGATGCAGTACGAAATCGGCGTCAGCCGAAGGACTCGATCCACTTTCTGGTTCAGCGCGCTCGGACTTTATGGGGTTCGGCAGATTTGCCAAAGCGGGCGCTGCCGCAAGTCCACTGACGGCCAATACCAACGGAATCAAGAACGCTCGTTTGCTCATTGGATAGCCTCCGGTAGCCGGAAGAATCTGCCACCCCCGAACGAATATTGCAATAGTATTTGCTGGTTTAGGCTTGGGGTAGCCCAAGATACTGGTTAACGATGACTTGAACGGTGCGAGGCGTAACTATGACGGCCAGAAGAAATGCAATGGACAAAGGAGGGTATGGCTTAAATTCTGGGGCCTTTGTTAGATCAAATGAGCCCTAACAGCCCTAGGAAGGGATATACTCAGTAATTGCCGCACTCCTAAAGTCGCAAGGTATTTCAATCGCCCACAGCTTAGTGGCTTTATACCCCAACGTCCGAACGCCGAAGGTATCTATGTCAGCTTCAACTGCTGCAACAGCTGTATTGAAACCCGCCGTCACTCGTGTGGCGACAGCGGCATTTCAACACGTCTTTGGAAGAATAAAGCGGCTAAACGCCATGGAACGCGCGACGGTGCGAAATGAGCGGACAAAAGACGCTGCCTTAGCTCGAATTTCCAGTGATATCGCTGTTGTCGTGGGGCGCAATGGAGAGCTTACCCAACGAATGGCATCTTTCCTTTCGGACTTTGCGAACTCCGGATTGATTGATCAACTCGCGATCGCTGCAATTACCGAAGTAGCGACGCCGGGAAGTATAGCCGGATTTAACCTGCTTTATGAATCCCATTTCTCTCAGTCCGAGAGCGGGTCCATTCCACCCTCTAACGAGCTCTATGAGAAGTTGCGCCTGATGATACGCGCAAGTTTAATAAACGAAGAGAATATTGAACTCTTTATCGCGAAGGAGACGTTTAAGCGCTTACGAGATATTGGCGTCACGCTTGAGCAAATTTCGCGACAGAGATTTCCAAGCGATGAGAAGGGAAAAGGGACAAAGGCGCAGGCCAACTTGATGCCGTGGCACAGGCAACAGCCAAAGGAAATAAGAAAGTTCTTGGGAGAGCTTGGAAAAGCTCTGGTATCACGGTTCGATAAAATCAGAATTGAAGGGCCTGCCCAAAAAACCATAGATATCGATGCGGAGAAGATATACGTAGCATCCGAATTGGTTCCAGCGCGCACCGATTCAGGTCGAGAAAGCTTTAAACAAAGCGAGAGGCTACCCCCCCTCGAGATAGATCAATTTTTGTCCGAGCTAGATCGAGCGGTGATACTAGGCGATCCTGGAGGCGGCAAGACAACGACGGCGCGAATGATTTGCCGAGATTTGATTAGGAAAGCCGCTGAAGGGGAAAGTCCTTTTCCGATATTCGTTACCTTGCGTAAATTTTATGCCACTCGCAGTAAAGAGCCCTCACTTCCACTGCTCGATTATATCTTGCGTGAACTGGCGGAACAGTCGAATCAGTTCACCGTTGATGAATTAAGGACGCCAATTCTTCATCTTCTCGTGTTCGGAAAAGCTCTCGTCATTTTTGATGGTTTGGACGAAATCCTTTCAGTTTCTTCCCGTCGCGAATTCTTGGGCACCGTCACACAATTCTGTAGTCTATACCATCTTTGTAGATACATCGTGACTTCGCGAAAGGTGGGCTATGATCGCGCACCTCTGAGTTCCTTTCCGACGTTTGAGTTAGCAGCGTTCGACGGATCAAAAATTAGAAAATATGTACGGTTGTCTGCAGAACACGTGTTTCACAGAGATCGTTCCACTATTGATTCCGATGTTCGACGGTTCATGGCCGAAGCGAAGAAGCACGCTGATGAGTTCATTCACAATCCCTTGTTGCTGTCTCTCATCGTATGGCTCTACAACTCGACGCAAAGAATTCCGGATAACCGTGCCGAAATATATAGCGAGTGCTCACAACTGCTATTCGAACGCTGGGACTCACTAAGAGAACTTTATGCTGATGTACCAGATGCCCACAGGCTTTTTGGTCTTTTGGCACACCTTGCGGAGCCAATGTATCTGAACCCTGAGCTTCAAAAAGGTTCTAGTGGCGTATGGCTAAAGCAGGAAATTAGAGCTTTTTTTATCACGGACTACAGTGACAACCGGGAGGCTCGGGCAACCTATGCTGCGAACCGCTTTGTCGAACATCTTGCTGGGCGGGCTTGGGTACTTCGAGAAATTGGGCATGATGAGTTTGAATTCACGCATCGAACATTCTTGGAATACTTTTTTGCTCGCCAACTGATAAACAGTCATCTTTCACTCGATGAGTTGATCGATTCTCTAAGCCCGCACATCGTCAAGTCGGAATGGAACGTTCCGGCTCACCTTGCGATCCAAATGTGGGTCAAGGGAAAGCGAAAGCATGCGGAACATGCAGTAACAAGGCTGGTCCAGCTGTATTCATCTGCTAAAAGCGGCCCTGAACGGACAGCAGTTGTTGATTTTATTGCACAAGCGATTGAATATCTGCAGCCGCCTGAAGTCGCATTGGAGCATATTTGCAAGATCATTACACTCGAGATTTCTGATGACACTCGCTGGAAGCAAGCTTTCCAAAGCTTACTCCAAACGCCGAACGAAATGCGCCGCGCTGTACTCAAAGGGCTAGCATCGGGCTTTGCTGCTTTGATCGAAAGGCAAAGTATTCATCGAGTCGCCTATGCATTTGATTGGCTAAAGGCGTTTGAGATCGCTGAGCAATTGGGCATGAGTGACCAAATGCCGGCCCGTCTTGTTTCAGTAGGTGGAATTCGAGAGCACTTCGCTGAAGAACTTGTTACGCCACTTGCGAATGTGGAAAATAGCAGTGCGGCTGCTTGCAAAGCACGCTTTGATGTTTCGATGAAGTTCGACGCTAATCTGGTTGCGAGCTTCGGTCTGCGCTTGTGGCAAGCTTCCTCCGAGCTCCCTCTGCGACGTTTGGATTGGCGGATGGTAGATTCTGCTAGAATGCTAATAGATTTCTCCGAGATGGCTAAAATCGATTATACGAGTGCTGTTGACCTTCCATACGCCCGGTTCGCCGTTGCAGTGGCCGAAAGTGATTTGCGTTCATATCCAATGTCATTCGGATCCGGAAGAAGCATTGTGTTTGCGCTCAAATTGTCGACGCTAGAATTGCTGTGCTCTGATAGGTTGATGCTAAGCGCACGTGACGCGGCCGGCCTTTGCTTTGCCCTAATGATGTATGGAGAATGTCACAAAGAGTTTGCCTCCACCGTTAGGGCCAAATATGACTTTCAGGCAATTCAAACGACTATCCTCAACCGTGCTTTTCGCACAGTAAGTGATCCGCATATGTTGGAGTTTGTACGCGGGTGGCAAAAGGGCCTAGCACGTCTGTTCTCGACTACAAATGCGTCAAAACCTGTGCTCCAAATTGGAGATATTCTGAGATAATAATTGACGATCAAGTTGCTGTTAGTTTACCGCCTGTGAATTTACCTCAGCTGTAGCGGTCAGCTCTTCATTCAAGAGCTCAAGAATCTCTGCGCCGGTATTCTTACCCTGCGCCAAAAGACGGCTCACCTGGCTTATAAAAGCTTTATATCGTTTGGTACCGAGCGCATGCGCGGTTGCCTGCTCTGCTTCCGGCAGAGTCGGGACCATCCCGAGATGAAACCGTATAAATAGCGCCAAGCTCTCGATAAGGATACGCTGTTGCCGTTCGATTGTGTTGAGCTGCTTGCCGATCTCGTCCAAGCGCTTCGAGAACGTATCCTGCAGCTCCTTCGCTCCGCGCCGCGCGAGATAGGCCGTTAACGCATCCCGAATAATCGCGGACTTCGATGATCCCGGTTTTGCAGCCAGCGTGTCCAAATGTTTGTTGAGCTCTTCGTCCAGATAAATGTTTTGGCGCGGCTTCATAGCTGTACCCGATTGGATAGGCCTTTATGAAAGCGCAGGGTGCCTGCGATCGGTAGGGCGGTTCCGTACGGGGATCTACGTTCCTGCCGCATCAGCCGATTGATGGCCCGCCGCGCTGGCGGCCGAGCGTCCACGAGATGGTGTCGTCGCGCATAATGCCGCTGACGGACTGGCCAAGGTTGCGTTCCAGAATGGGTCGCCATGGCACCAGCGTGAACTCTCTTGATTTCTCGATGACGGCGAACTTGCCACTGGCGAGCTCGACAGCGCCCTTGTAGCTGCCCTCAATCCGCTCACCAGATTTGGTCTCGGCGTAGCGAAGCCCTAGCTCCTTTGAGAGTTGGCCAGCTGCACGGGCGAGTTCACGGCTTCGCAGTTCGGAGAGCAGATTGGTCCGATAGACAACCTGATCATCCTGGATTTGCATAAGGCCCTGTTGGATCAACCACTGCTGCCGGTTCGCCAGAGCCTCGCTCACTTCGAAACCGAATCCCGCTTTGCGAAGTGCTGTGGGTTCATTGGCGATCAGCTCGCTGTCCAGCCAGGTCGCCCCCTCCATACCGATCTGACGGGAGACCGGCAGGTTGGAAAGCGTCTCGATGACCACAGGGGCCAGCTTTGCTTGCGCCCGTTCATAGGCCCTCGCCTTCTCCAGATGGTCAGGCGTGATAACCCATTTGCCGTCCAGTCCACGTTCCACATTACCGCCGATGCGCCGCATGGCCTCCAGCCTGCGTTCGTGAGCAAGGGTGTAATCGAGACTGGCTCGCGGATCGTGTCGCATGTGGATGTTCATATCGTAACAGCCATCGTTGGTGCGTGCGACCTCCACAATGGTCCGGTCTGCTGTTCGCGGTTCGACGGACTTGGGTTCGATGGCCACAATGGCTCCCTTCGGAATGCCATCCGCGACCTCACTCCTGCCGGTATCGACATAGTGGGTTCGACCGTCGAGGCCATCTACGACGATGTAGTGATGGTCCTCCACCTCGTCGGAAAGCCCTCGCCCGACCACACAGCCGACAATGCGCTTTGCCGATTCATCGGTTGGATCGTAGATCGCATAGTCGAGTGGCCGCCCTGCCCCGCCGCTTTGGGTCATCTCCCGGTGCAAGGTGCGGATGATGTCACCACGCTCGCCCATCCGGCGCAGGACAGGCTCCAAATCCTCCGCCAATTGCCATTTGCCGGGGGAAATTTCTTCGGCAAGGCCGAAGTTCTTGAGTTGCTGCAAGCGCCCTGCTCGCAAGGACTGGCGGAATGGGCCTTCTCCGACCGCCGCCACGATTCCATCTTCGCCAGTGTCACGAAGCAGGCTGCGATCCAGGCTGGTGAACCTCTCCTGGCTCACCTCATTGCGAAGCCGGTCCTCGACTTCCAAATCCGATCTCGGCCCCAAATCCAGGGAGACAATCTCTGCTGCCCGCTCCCGGATGCCATGGGAAAGGTACTCGCGGGCGATGATCAGATCCTTTCCCATATCGTCCTGGCCTCTAAGGACGACATGGGTATGGGGATGACCGGTGTTGAAATGATCGACAGCCACCCAATCGAGCTTCGTCCCTAAATCTTCTTCCATCTGCTCCATCAGCCGCCTCGTCAGGCTGTGAAGCTCGTCGTAGCGATTCCCTTCCTCCGGCGAGACGATGAACCGGAACTGATGCCGGTCGCCGGCTGACCGCTCCAGAAATTCTTTCCCATCCGCCCTGTCCTGCTCGGCGCTGTAAAGCTCCCCCGGCTCTCCCTCGCGGGTCACACCATCACGCTGGATGTAGTTCAGGTGCAAACGTGCCGCCTTCAGGCCGCTCGCGCTGAACTTCACGATCCGCGATTTGACCACGACCCTCCGCGTCCGGAACGAGGCGTACTGATCGCGAGATGAGAGCACCCGACCCGCACCTGCCCCTCGACCGAGGCGGCTACCATCGAACCGTTTGCCGCTTCGCTTGAACCCTCCAGCCAAGCTCACACCGCGCATGACCTGACGCAGATAGCTCGGCTCACGCTTGCCCGACGGCGAGCGCCCAAGCCTCGGCCGAAACTCATCGTCATGACTCATTATCGATCTGCCGTGTCGCGTTGCGCGCAAATCAAACGCGCAATGCACGGTGCCGACAACATGGTGTTACCGTATCCTGCGCGATCAGCATGTTACGAGCGCGACTGCACCATGCACTTCAACATGGCACCATGATTTTTGGATGTGCAGGCTGGAAAAACAAACCAGCATGGTGCCGTTGTTTTCTCTTGCCCTCCAAAATTTTTTGCCGCCTCCTTGCACGAGTCTCCACGGTTTCTGCGGAATTCGATGAATGTGCTATCGCGTGGAGCGCGTCGGTGGAACGAACAGATCGTTCCCGCCGTGAACAGAATCGCCGTGCGGCAATTGACGGGTTTCGTTGTCAACTTCACCGGGCTCTGAGTCCGATTTCTTCGGTTTCAAATTCAATTTCGACAGTTCCAGCGACGAAATTTCACTCTCCGTCCGCACGAAAAACAGCGAATTCGGACTCGGGTTCGCGGGTTTTGAGGGGCGATTTTTCGTCGAAAGCGATCCGATTTCAACACCCGGAACGATGGATTCCAAATAGATTTTGGTCGAATCCGGTAGTGATTTTTCGCCCGCAAGATACGCATCCATGCGACCTGGGCCAGCATGATACGCAGCGAAGAGACCAGGATAACCGTAGCGGTCGAACATCTCGCGAAGGTAGGCCGTGCCCGCGAGAATATTGTCGCGCGGCTCGTAAGAGTCGCGTCCCAAGCCGTACCGGTCGTGCATTTCGACCCAAGTTTTCGGCATGAGCTGCATGAGGCCCATGGCACCTGCTGACGAGGTTATTGGCTTGCCGTTCAGCGTCGTGAGACCTGCGCTTTCCTCTTTCATCACGGCGCGAATCCAATCCTCAGGGATTGCGAAGCGCCGCGATGCTTCAACGATTTGTACTTGCCAGCGGTCGATGAGCGGAGACGAAACCTGTTCAACGGGCGGACAGTTCTGACCAGCTGCCGGTCCTGAAACCAACGCCGCGCAAAGGCCAATTGCCTTCAGCGGACCCATATCGGGTCCAGTTGGCCAATGATGTCCGCACTACTCGTTGGGCCAAAATATCGTCCGTCAAATGAGATCCGAACACCTTCCATTAGCAGGAACACTTCGTCCTGCTTGAGCGTTCGGCACCCCGACCAGGACGGCAGAGATCGTCCCGCGCTATCCGCTGCAAGGCGTACAACAACGAATTGGCCGTCGATGAATATGCCGTCTCTGCCTGCACAAACCGTGTCGCCGGCGATAGCTGCAATACGTTTCACGAGCGGCACACCGGCGGGCAAATAACCGCGCTGCGCGGCAAACTTCGCGACGCTTGGTGACGCTTTCACCAACACGAGGTCACCGCGCAAATACCGGGGCTGACGGATGACACGATAAAGGCCGATAGGTGCGCTGGCAGTCACATTCCAGATGATTTGCGCGCGATCTGGCGAGCTTTGAGGCGTCGCGAGATAGCCGCATAGCGCAAATGCAACGGCAACCGAACCCATGCCGCGCGGCGTCAACACGACCCGCAGCCGATATTTACGACCGCGGCGGGACATCGGATTTCCGTGGCTTGCGTGCCTTATTCTTCTCGTTTTGAGCGACCGACCATGCGTCGAGATCAACGATGTGGTAGCGCACCAGGCGTCCATGGCGGCGCGCTGGCGGTCCTTTTCCTTGGCGGCGTAAATCTTCCAATGTGCGTCTTGAAATGCACAGATAGTGCGCGGCCTGCTCTGTGTTCAGGAACGGACTTCCCTTACGCGCTGTCGCTGCACGGGCATTGTGGTCATCTTCGTCGGTATCCATGAGTCACCGCATCGAATTGCGGTGACCTATATGTCCTAAAACATAGGTCGAGACGCAGGGCTAAGATCGCGATGCGAGAAATTTGCCACGCGAGAGACCGCAGCCTGTACGGATAAGACTCGAAAGAAGAAGCCGACCATCGCTTCCAAATGAAGCTCAACCGCATCTCAGGTGTTGGAAGCTTCAGCACAGGTGCAAGCCCCAGACGCCGATCCACAACAACATTCCTTCGATAGCAGCGGGCGGGCGGAACAAGCGACCGCCAGGCGGGCTGAGGGAGGCGGGCTGCATCCGAAGGGCCGAGCATTTGGCGGGAGACCGCCCCACTTCGGGGCGGTTGCAGCCCGCCGCGGCCCGTCTAAAGAGGGAGCACCAACCGCCCGCGCGGTGGAGAAATAGCTCCCAAAAAACTCAACGCGATAGCGTTGAGATTACCCGTGCGACGGCAAATTCGTTGCGAAACCGGCCGAACTCTGAGATTCTATAAGTCTGAGCGTAAATCCGCTCAGGGGGATTTCTAACCCCTCGCGTGCCTGGCTTTGGGCCGGGCGCATGGCGCTATGTCCAAGGCCGCAAGGCCCAAAGGCGCCGTGCCTTCGCACGCGAAGGTTAGAAACGTTCCGGCTGCCAGGCCCCATCAAAACGCGGCAGTAATGATGCTGAAGGGCTGCCGATGATTCCGAAAAATCTTGCCGATCTCGCTCCTACGTCGGAGGACGTGACGGCATATGATCGAGAGCACTTTCCGCTCTATCTGGAACTGATCGACGCCATCGACGAGGGCGCGTTGATTGATGAACTGTGTACCGACGTGCTCCATATCGATCCCGATGCAGATCGGGAACGGGCTGTCACATGCCTTGAAAGTCACATCTTGCGTGCCCGTTGGCTTGAAGAAAAAGACGACTTCAAGCGGTTCATGATGGAATATCCATTGACCTAAGAAGGGTCGCCCCTACGCCAAAAGAGTGCGATAGGCTTTGCACATCAGGGCACGGCCACGATAGATCGCCCGTCTCACGCGGTCCCGCAGCAACTGATTGGCACCCGACCATCCTTCGTCGATATACTCATCGGCAAAGAGCTTCCTAGCGATTTCGTCGCGCGTGGCACCCGAAAAGTTGGCATCGAGAATTCTCAAAACCAGGTGCAATCGCTCCGGTCCCCGACCCCGCTCGATGTGGGAATCGTATAGCCTTGCCGACAATCGCAGATCGTTGAAGCATCGCAGCGCTGCTAGCTGGGAGAGAGCCAGGTCCTTTTCGGGCGCTCCATTGGTCAGCAGGCGTACCGGCCGCATCACGTCGGCGCCTTCTATGGCGAGCTGCAACCGTCTTCCCTCATCCATGAAGAGCAGATGCTGCCCGCCGCTTGGCATTTCGAGCAGCACGGAGGGGCACTTGAGATCATCGAGCACGAATGGCGTGGTATCGATATTCTCGGTCACCGGGAACCCCTTGAGCCGCAAAACCGTGGAGCAAAGGGCGGGGTTCCAAAATGCGGCGGCGGTACGGGCATCTTCGTTGGGCGACGTACAATAGAGCAGTCCCCATTTCGAGAGCATGGGTGTGTCGTACTGCGACACCATCATGGTCATTGGCGGATCGTAGCCGGAGAGACCGTATTGGAGCTGCGCCACGCGCCAATCGGCACGGAATTCGGCATTGCGCCTCAGAAATTCCCAGGCCCACTGGGAGCCGGAAAGTCGGTCGGTGTAGGCGTAGGGCACGTCGCTCGACCAATCGGGCAACGCGAATTCTTCTTCCCCGCTCATAGTCATCTCACGGCGTAGGGACAACGGGAGACCAAAGGACCGGGCCTTTGAATCCTCCGCCGGTTCGGATGCGTTGCAAGGCTTGGCGCGAAATTTCGAGATAACCCGCCACCGCCTGCGTGTTGCCGATCTGCGCCGGGATGCCGATGCGATGAAGCGGCCAACCGGCAGCACGCAAAAGCCGTTCCATCCGCGTATCGGTGACCGTGACGATTTCTTTGAGCCGTTTGGCGAGACCGAACTCGATCATGCCCGCAAACAGTTCATAGGTGCCGACGGCCAGACCGCGGGCGCCTTTGGGCGCGGTTTCGGGAATGTCCAAGGCGAAGCGGCTGGACTCCCACACGTCTTCGGAAGACGGCACGGCGGTATCACCCAGCAACATGGGAAACGTATCGCCCAGCATCGTCGGCCCGGCCGTTGGCAGTAGCCTCACGCAGCCTATGACGCTACCGTCGTTCCCACGCATGAGAAGATAGGTCGGATGCAGCGCGTCGTATTGATCGATCTCAAGTTCGCCTGAGACCTGTACATCCCAGTTCATGCGATCCCTGAAGACGCGACATCGCATCCGGTGCATTTCGGTGAGGTCGTCGGCGAATTCGCCGTAACAATCCGGTGTGATGAGCTGCAACATGGCGGCCTCTACATGACGGTTGCAGCGCCATGGAGACCTTTATCGGGAGGGGAATCATTCCGCTGATCGGCGGAGGTCTGTTAAGTCTGCTCTCGATTGCGTCTCAACTCGATGAGAAGCATTGCTGCGTGCGCGCTAGTATGTACGCCCAACTTCTCGCGCACGATCTGTAGGTGTTGCTTGACCGTGGAAGGTTTTACTTTGAGTAGCATTGCCGTTTCGTCGATGGTCTTGCCTCGCGCCAGCCATTCCAGGCATTGCACCTGGCGCAGGCTCAACGACACACCTTCGATGACATAACTGGGATGAAACAGGTTTCGGACCTGTTTGTGGAATCCGTATGCGATCATGCGAAGTTCGCCCGCGCAATGGCGAATGGCGCTGATAATTTCACTTCGACAGTCGGCGGCGAAGGTCAGTGCGGCGCGTCCACCTTGCCAGCGGCCCATGGGAATTGTCAGTCCGGCGTGGATACCGAAGCTTGCTGCCTCGTGGAAGAAGTTGCGTATCCATATAGATGTTCCGGACCAAACCGTGTCCGGTCCCCATTCGAACGGCTCCGGATCACGCACGGATCGCAGGATAACGGGATCGTTCTGCTCGTAACGTCCGGCTAAATAGTGATCGGTCCAACGAACATCGTAGCTGGAAATCAATCTGGGTTTCCTTGATGGACAATTATTCAAAGCCAAATAAGCGTAGCTGCCGAGTCCGAGGCCAGTGATAATTGCCGCGAGAACATCTCGAAGCTGATGGATATTGCCTGCGAGTTCGAGGTCGTCCAGAAAGGCTTGAAGAACATATTCCATGAGCTTTCTCCAAACTTAAGAGCATTTCTCGCGCAGATGCTTCTCTACAATTCAAATATCTCTTCAAAACTAAAGGGCGGCAGATCGCTCCGCCGCCCTTACTTTCAGTTGCCCCCGATAATTCCTAGCCGCCTAAGCCGATGCTGACCGTGGCATAGGGCCCGTAGAAATTGCGGTCGTAGGTTTTGCGGGTGTCGATACCGCCATCCATTGCGCCGAAGAAGAAGTCGGCTCGATAGCCAAAGCTCACTTTGGCATCGCCAGCGCGGAATGAGAGCCCAGCAAACCCACCGACGTTGGGGACAACGGCAGAATGGCTACGAATATGACCGGGAGTCGCCGGATTGTCGTATAGCAACGTACGACCAGGCTCTGCCAAAAGACCGCCCCCAGCGGCATGGTATTGAGCGGTCGTTTGATGATGTGTTTGAGCTTTTTGCCGCCCGAAAAGCAAAGCGGCGTTTATACCCCAATCGAACGTTAACTCAGATTGATCTTTGGAACCGGCAACCTCGGCAGAAGCATTCCATGACAATGAGGGACCAATTCCGTGAAAACTACGAGTCGCCAGCAAATGGCCATAATAATTGTGATAGGATTGACCGTTCGGAATTTTCAATTGCTGTCCCAAATATGAGGTATATTTCGGGACAAAATGCCAATCCGGATCAGAGCTGAACATTATATTTGACTTTGAGGTGAACTGAGCGAAACGGACTCCTAGATTGACTGTGGATGATCCATTGTGACCGAATAATCCAAGGCCGACGTCGCGGCCCGCTTGAAAATCAAGTACTACGTGACTTTCGCTGTACCGTGTCTGAGTGTCTGCGAATTGCGCAGCCCAAGGATTTTTCTCGCCGAACGCGTATCCAAGAATCGTGGGGGTGTAACCTACAGGGTACGATTGTTGGCGAACATGCTTGGCCGCATTTGAACGTCCGTATCGTATCGCCGCGGCAAACACCCAATCGCTTTCTTCAGGCGAAATCGAGATCTTTCCCTCACCCCCAATGCTGTACCGGGCCGCATGTGGAACACTCAGGGGAGAGATAGTTTCGGGAGCTGGCCTCGATGCACGTAGCACAAAGGGCGGCGTGAACTGTTCCTCGCCACTTTCGACTCTTTCAAGTTGTGTACCCAGTTCGATCCGCACAGTCAGATGATCTGAATCGGGGGAGTCGGCTTGCGCCGGACTTCCGATAGAGGCTAGCAAGACAACGACAGATGCCGATGTTAGGAGACCCATTCGCAGATCGCGATGTCCGTGGCGGCTGTTCATCAGTTCGCTCATTGGTTCCCCCTTACCAATTCTTGGTGACGCGAATCCCGATCAACTTGGGATCGGTCAAGAACACGTTGGTCGTAAGCCCACTGTCGTCGCTGTTCAAGAAAGCGCCAGTGATGTCTGTCGTGTTAAAGACATTCTTGTCATACAGCATAATCTGCCAGCCATTTTGGCTGGTCAAAATCAGTGTCAGATTCACGTTGGTGTAGCCGCGGAGTCTGTCATATGGGTTGTCATTGAAGATGCGCGCCCAAGAATAGTCCTGCCAATAGTAGTCAGCCCGAAGCGTCCCTGCCCAATCGGACGAAAGGGGCATCGTGTATTGTGCGCCCGCGGATACCGTAAATGGCGGAGCATTCGGAAGCTTGTTTCCCCCAAGCTCCTTATCGAATCCCTGCCCGCTGTTTGGTGCGGGACCGTAATCGACACCGTCGTAGGTGTTCTGCCCGGAATATGGGTGATCTGAAGTGCCAGCCAATGGATCAAAGCCTGGATAGCCGGACGGAACAGTGTTGGAAGAACCGATGTTGCTAAGTGTGGGATTGGCGACATACTGGTAACCCGTGAGCGGATCCCACCCACCAACGTATGCATCGGTGCACACCTCATTCATTATATTGTTTTGTTTGAGGATGTCGTTAGCGACGACATAATCAGGCACGACACAGTTGGACGCTTGCGTAACAAAAGGTTTGACTACCATCCAACCGGGGTGACGTGCTGTTCGATCCATTAGGTCCACAGCTTTCGATCCATGAGCAACGGCGGTGTCTTCCCACCCACCCGCGAAATTGAGCCTAAACCCGGGTACCGGCTCCCATGTTGATTCCAGCTCCGCTCCCTTTACATGAGCGTCGAAATTCAAATTTATTGCTGTGCGATCGACAATTTCGGAAATCTGATAATTTTCGTAGTTGTAGTAGAATACACTCGCATTCAGGGTAAGAGCTCCGTCCAGTAATGTATTCTTTGATCCTACTTCAAATGCGTCGATGAATTCCGGCTTGAAGGTCAGAGGATGAATTGGGTTGGTAACTATAGGTTGATAACCAAATCCCAAAAGGGTGGCACCTGGGGGATTGGCGCCACCGGCTTTGTAGCCATGCGCATAGGAACCATACAAAAGCGTCTGGTCGGTGAAACTTAGCTTCGGAGTCCAGTTGACCGCAGTTCTCCCTGTGAACTGATCCCATTGCTGATCAATTGTACCAATTATCGGGTAGCCATATCCGAACGTGAGAAGCTGACTTGGAATATCCACGAAATGCTTCTGGTCTTCCGTCCACCGCAGCCCTGCCGTGAATTTTATATCGGACGTTATGTTGTAATAGGTTTCACCAAAAGCGGCGTACGAATTCAAAGTGTAAGGATTTTGGCTCAGAAAATAGTTGTGGCCCTGATTGTTTAAGCTCGCGATCGGATTGGGATCGATATACATGCATGGCGCGGCACCTTCTACATCCAGCACGCTAGGCACTCGCGGATTTGCGACCACCTTTCCCCCAACCAGGCAATTTGAGTTGTCGGATACGCCGGGTACCCAGGGTAAGGTTTGTTTTATAGCCTGACTGAAGGCAGTATTTGAGTGAGCCCAGGCATAGGTCGCCATAGTGAGTGTGTTGACGAATACATAGTAATTTTCTTCGGTTTCGTAATGCAGATAGTTTCCACCGATGCTGAAGTTAAAAGGTCCAGTGAAACTCGAAGCAATCCGGAGTTCCTGGCTGAATTGCCAAGCGTGCTCTTCCGATAAATCTTGTGCAACAAGCCGATTGCTGCAGCCCAGTTGCGGATCACAATAGACGCCGAAAAGCTGACATTCCGCCGGGACAACATCTATGCCGGGAGGATCGCAGCTGGCACCTAGCTCGCCGCATTCACCACCGGTGTAAATATGTGCGCAAATTCCAGCACCGCTTGGATCAGGTGTTACGAGGCCGGGAGGTGCACCGGTTGACGGACTATATGACGCCTTGAATGCGCCAGGTCTGGTATTGAAGCGATTGTAGTCCTCGGTAGACCAAAGAAAGTCCTGACTGAATCCTGTCTGAGAGGTAAACGTCAAGGCGGGTGTTGCGTGGTAGTCCGCATTGAACTCTACAATGTCATTCTTTGCCTTATAGACGGGGTCGAGGGTTGTTTCGATTACCCGCAGGTTTCGTGACTGGGTTGTGCTTGCATACGGATCAAAGCGAAAGTCTGACGCCGTGATCGGCGCTCCAATGTTGCTAAGCGGTTCGTAATATGGCAACGAGCCACCATCCGGCACCTGGAATGCATCTGCAGAATACAACGACGTCGGCACGCACCCCTGGCTGAGAAAATTTCTATCATCGTATGCCTGAATTGTCGTTCCGGTGACTGGCACACCCAAGACTTCATCCGGCGCATGATCGGTCTTGCAGAGCTGCTTTGCTGTGCGCATACGATCATCGTTTTCGGAAAAATGCTCCCAGACGAGATATGTCTGAAGATTCTCAATTGGCTTCCAACCAATACTCAATCGTCCAGACCACAAATCGCGGCCGTCGACACGCTGATTGTCGAGCGCGTTGAAGGAGTATCCCTGTCGCTTGGTCCATTCGCCAGCGAGACGGACATCGAGCCGATCATCGACCAGTGGCAGATTGATCATGCCCTCAAAGCGGCGCTGGTGATAACTGCCGATTTCACCGCTTGCCATCGCTTCAAATTGGTCGCTCGGCTTTGCAGTGATGAGATTTACGACGCCTGCTGTCGCATTACGTCCGTAAAGCGTTCCTTGCGGTCCGCGCAGCACCTCGGCTTGGCCTAGATCGTAGAATTCCTGTTCGAAGAAATGGTTGCGGATGAACGGAATGTCGTTCAGCGCCACCGCCACAGCGGGGTCAGTGGTCACCGAAATCGCCTGCGTTCCGATACCACGGATTTGAATGCTGTACCCGGTGAAGTTCGTCTTTGTGAAGGTCAGGTTCGGAACCTGCTTCACGAGATCGGGACCGCCCGCAGTCTGGGTGGCGGTTAACTGCTCCTGGCTGAGTGCGGTAATCGAAATTGGGATCGACTGCACATCCGCCCCGCCGAGTTTCGAAGAAGTGACCGTTACAGTTTCGACTGATGCACGCGGCGCAGGTGACGCTTGTGCGAGCTGAAGCGGTTGCACATCGAGGGAGGAGCTTTTGCCGGTGCCCTTGACGATCGTCAGGCCGCCTCCAACGTCATGTGCAGAAACGAAGCCCGTACCAGACAAGATGCGAGAGAGCGCCACATCCGACGGCAAGTCTCCTTTGATTCCTTGTGTCCGGATACCGTGCACGGCTTCCGACGACACCATCAACTGGACGCCAGATTGCGCCGAATAGGCGTTTAACGCGGCCTCCAGGTAGCCGCCCGGTACATTGAATTCCATGGCGGTCGCGATGGTCGTGGCCGATGCGCTCATGCTCAATCCCAGTGCGAGACGGCCAGCGTATTTCGAGATTTTCATTCTTCCCCCTGCTTGTACCTATGCGCTTTCTCTCAGCGCGAAATCAGAATCTTCCCGTCCGTGTGTTCGACATGAAGGCCAAACAGATTCTTGGCCATACGTATGAATTGGTCTGGATCGGTTGCCGCCAACGTGCCGGTGATCGGCAAATGACCCAAGTCGTCGCCGACGATGACGATCTGTTCGTTGTTGTAGCGATTGAATTCCGACGCGGCGTCCGCGAGCGGTTTGCGATAGAACACCAGCAAGCCGCGCCGCCAGCCGAGTGCTTCGGTTACGTCAGGCGGGGTCGCTTTCGTGATGCTGAAATTCCTCGCAGTCGCGACCAGTGTTTCGCCAGCCGATAGCGAAACAGGCTTACCATCCGGCGCGCCCTGCGATTTGCCGGGCTCAAAGCGTATCAGTCCTTCGAAGACAGTGACTTGGAGTTTCGAAGCGTCCTGTCGAACCAGGAATTTTGTTCCAAGATCGACGATCTTGCGATTTCCGACGACGACCACGAAGGGTTTCGCCTGATTGTGAACGACCTGAAAATACGCCTCGCCCTTGTTCAGCGTGACCTTGCGCATGTCGCCCCGGTCGAGGACGTGGGCTGTGGTGTCGGTGTTCAATTCGACGAGAGACCCGTCGGCCATGCGGATCGTTTCATGGCCGCCTACGCTCGTCGCGAATTCGCGGCCCTGCGGTTCAGCCGGTTGCCGAAGAAATATAAGCCCGACGATCCCTACGCCTACGAGCGCTGCTACGGTGCGCGCGAGGAAAGGAAAGATATTCCTTGGTCGCGAAGAGGGCGCTTCGGTTTTGGTACTCAGACGCAGTGCGGCAAGCCGATCCGTGCGCGACCACGCTGCCTCCAGGCGCCAATAGGCAAGAAGATGTGCGGGCGATTCCGCGAGCCAGGCATCGAGCCTGACTTGGTCTGCTTCGGTCCATGCGTCAGCCGTGCGCTGCTGCATAAGCCAGTCGGCAGCTTGAATGCGCAAGATTTCTGCGCCGCCCATTTGATCGGTTTCGCGAGGGTCGCTCATGAGTCCGACCTTTTTGGCTCGGGATTTCCGTAGAAGATCTCCGCCAGCGCCCGTACTCCGGCGTTGAGATGCCATTTGACGGTTTGCTCGGCGATGCCCATGCGCACAGCGATTTCGCGACGCGAGAGACCATTGATCTGGCGCAGGACGATGGCCTCGCGCGAACGCGGCGGCAGTTCGTCGAGAGCGGCTTGCACGCGCCGCAGTTCTTCGCGGGCGACAATGCTTTCTTCGACACCAGGTACTTCGGCGGCCACACCCAAGGCTTCGATGCTTTCCACTGTTTCCAGCGGGATGACCTTTTCGCGGCGAACGCGATCAACCAAAACATTGTGAGCCGTGACGAACACGAAGGGTCGCGTTGATTGGGGCAGTTCGCGTCGGGCAGAATCGTAGACGCGCAGATAGATGTCCTGCAGCAGATCGGCGATGTCGCTCTTGTTGCCGCGGTATTTCTGCAGGTACTTGGTCAGTGCTGGTTCCAAAGGCAAAACCTCGCGGACAAACCAAGCGTGTAGGTCGGGCATGTTGGTCATCGCTTGACCACGCCCTCCTTCACGATCAGCTTCCGATGTATCAACCATCCCCCGCCCGCTTCCGCTTTCCGAGGTTGGAGTTCGGACTTCATCCCCTAACGACGCAGCCCAGCGTCAAAAGGGTTGGTTCGAAGTCCAATTTTTTCGAAATTATTTTAGGCCCCGGCGGAAAATTCCCGATGCGCAACAAAATATCTGAGAAAATTGAGTGGCTTACCGGCATTTGCACTCGGCTTTGCCTGCGAACAGAATCATCCTGGCGCATCACGACACCTTCCACAGATTGCGGGCGACCTGCACTTTGAATTTCACACCGCTCAACATTTGCGTTCATGGCTTCATGGAATTCGTAGCAGCCCAGATCGCCCATTTTCGGCCGACGGCTTTGCGGTCTTAGGGATGGCCGCCGGGCGCGCCGATGCCGATCACCTGCGTAAATTGCAGCGACTAGGCGGGGTCCGCTTTGGCAGCGGGGAGTCGTTTATTCGCTATCCACTCCTCCACGTCGCTATCCAGGAACCGCACGGCACCGCCGTTGCCGCGGCCGATTTTGATGTAGCGTGGGAATTTTCCCGTGCGCGACAACCTCATGATGCTTTCAGGGTGCATCTGGATGATTTCAGCGACTTCGCGTTTGGACAGTAGCTTTTTCATAAGAATCCTCCACAAGAACGATCTTCCAAAACCTCCCCCCCCGATTTCTGTAAATCGGAATCTCCTTGAGCATGGTCAAGCCTCACGAGGCGGGACGCCCTATTCTGCGGCGCATCGCGCTCTTCACGATGAGTGATGTGGAAGTCACTCTGCAGCCTCCAGGAATGTGGAAGCCGCCGGTGCAGGCTCCGCAATCTGCTTTATCAGGCGCACCAATGCTTCGAGGGCATCACGCTTTTCATCCAGATAGGCGTACCGATCATAAATGCCCTCTACACCTGGAATAACGTGGCCCAACACACGTTCAGAGATGTCAGGACGGACGCCCGCTCGCACCATAAGAGTCTTTGCAGTCCTTCTAAGATCGTGAAGACACCAGGGCTCGACAATCACATCGTCGGGATTTTCGCCGTTAAGCACCGCCGTCTTCCGAACCTCGGCAACCAACGCTGCATCCAGTTCCCTCTTGGACTTTGAAAAGCCCGAATATGGGGTGTCTCCTGTCGTCGTAAACACGAGCGGGGATTCTCCCACCTTGTCTTGCTCGGAGACGATCTGGAGAACTTCGGCGGTAAGAGGCACCACGTTCTCGCGACTGGTTTTGTAGCGCTCGGCCGGGATGATCCACACGCCTGTCGCCGTCAGTTCCTTTCGAGACATGGCGACGACCTCGCCTCTTCGCTGCCCGGTCAGCAAAAGGACTTTCACTATTGATCCGAACATGCCGAATTGGGGAAGGAGCGGCCACAACGCCTTCAGTTCGCGGTCGCCGGCCTCTCTGTCGCACAGCACACGCCGTCTCGCCCGCTCGCGAGGTTTCGTTTTTGCCATGCCGGGCACGACAGGCGAGACGAACTCGTCGTCCTGGGTCTGGAACCAGTTGAAGCAGGCTCGAATGTGGGCCAAGGCGTGATCGCACGCGCTTGGGCCGCCATATACGCGGCCATCCAGCACGATCTTCCGGTCGTAGATGTCGTTCAAAAGGGAATTCACCTCGCTACGACGGATTTCCGTTATCTGGCGATCCCCCCAACGCGGGCGAGCATATATGTCGAGCAGCCTTTCGATGTCTTCTACCGACTTGGTACGTTTCTCTTTCTTAAGGCGCCGCTCGATATACGCATCCAGGATCAAGCCAAAGTTGAAGCGCTTCGCCCGTTCCGCGGCGTCTTTGGCGGCTTGGTTTTCCACTTCTTTGCGCTGAACGTCAGCCTGCCTCGGATCATCTCCGTCCCGTACTTCATTTGCCTTGTCGAGCGCCCACCGTCTCGCGTCTGCCAGGTTCTGGGCCGTTGCCGATTTCGGGTATGTCAGGCGGACATGCTCAACCTTGCCGGTAGCTGATTTGACACGAATACGAACGCTCAAACTGCGCGCGCCATTTGGAGTCACTCGAGAGATCAACGCAGAACTCGTATCGTGAATCTCATCGCGGCCCGACGCGGGAGGACGGCGCTCCAGCGTCATTTTGGTAAGCAGTTTTCTGTTTCGCCTCAAATTGTACCCCCAGAAAACAAGGAGCCGTTTCGGGGGCGCTCTTGGGGGCACAAGGGGCACAACAAGCAGCGCGCGACCGTGAGAGGCGTTGTATTTCTGGGTTGATGAATCAGTCAATAAACACGGGACAAAATCGACGTTCCGTGTTGAAGCGAGTTACATCGCACAAACGCAAATTTAGGCGAAAAAGTCCGTTCCTAATCTGAGGGTCGGACGTTCGAATCGTCTCGGGGTCGCCATAAAATCAAGCTTACTGAATTTCATGTCGCGCAATGACCAACCTTTGCGTGCTGGGCAACGCTAGCCG
>Ga0134126_10001886_pt1 | contig 26643 bp, 24 predicted proteins | sample KB31752_FD_96881 | JGI IMG/M metagenome (GOLD analysis project Ga0134126, IMG submission 96881) | Terrestrial soil microbial communities with excess Nitrogen fertilizer from Kellogg Biological Station, Michigan, USA - KB3-175-2 | ecosystem: Environmental > Terrestrial > Soil > Unclassified ... | reverse complement strand
GTTTCAAATGAAGACTATCAACGTTGAGTCTTTGGCTGGTCGCTGCGCTCCCAGTTCTGATTTTGTCTCTAATCGTTGGCTGGAAAGCCAAACTAACCCACTACACCGCCAGCCCTAGCGCATTTTCACAAATAAATCCGAGGGACACGCTCACTAACTCCGCAGGTCACTTCGTACGAAAGTGTTCCGGCCGTTCTGGCGACCTCTTCAGCAGAAACTGCAAGTTCTCCTTCCCTACCCAGGAAGGTTACTTCGTCTTCTGTCTGTACTCCGGGCACGTTGGTGACGTCGATGAGTGTCAGGTCCATGGAGATACGGCCGATGACGGTCGCATAAACGCCGCGGATTATCGCGTGACCGCGATTAGAAAGCGCGCGCATGTAGCCGTCATCGTAGCCAATCGGAATGGTGGCAACCAGCGTCTTGCGCGAAGCCTCAAAGGTGCAGCCGTAGCCGACTGTCTCGCCTTGGGGAACCCACTTGAGCAGAGTGATGCGCGAGTGAAGTGACATCACCGGGCGCAGGTTAACGTCGCGATCCTCGGGCGCGAGGATGTCGCGCCAGAGCCCATAGAGTACTCCGCCGGGACGAACCAGGTTGCCCCACGCGGTTGGTTGACCAAAAATGGCCGCTGAATTCGCCAAGTGGCGGTAGGTCGGATCAAAGCCTTGCTCTCGAAACGCAGCAACGGCTGTTTCGAAACGTTGATTCTGATCCTTAGTTAGTATTTCGCAAGCAGGTTCGTCGGCAGCTGCGAAGTGAGTCATGAAACCATCGACGCGAATGTTTTTGAACTTCTTCAAGGCGCCGGCAAAATCTGAGATTTCGTCGAAACGCACTCCCAAACGTCCCATGCCGGTGTCGATCTTCACGTGCACATCAGCAACAACCTGGCGCTCGCGCGCCGCACGATCGTAGGCTGCGATCGTGTCCAGCCGGTAGACGACGGGTACGAGTTGCTGCTGCAGGCAGGCTGTTGCCTGTTCACCCCAAAATCCGGCGAGACAAAGGATGGGCTTGGCAATGCTCGCGTTCCTGAGTTCAATTCCCTCTTCCGGCAGCGCCACGCCAAACCAGTCAGCACCTTCTCGCTCGAGCCTTCGCGCACACTCCACTGCGCCGTGGCCATAAGCGTTGGCCTTCACCACGGCCATCACGGACACATCCGAGCCTACACGTTGTTTGACGGTATGAAAATTCGCGGCCAGTGCGTTCGTATCGATTTCGGCCCAGGTAGGGCGGTGACCGAGGTCAAGCGTTTGGAGTTCAGGGGTAAGCGCCATTAAGTTGATGTATTCGTAATCCTGGGGAAAGCATTTGGGTTAAAGAGCGCTCTAAATTACACCGAAAATACAAAAGCCCCAACCGGGGCTAAGGGCACGACCTAATTTGTAAAGTAAGGTGTTAGTTTGCCCGGGGTGGACTGGAATACGCCGCGGATTGACGCGGAGGCGCGCAGATCAGAACAAAAACAAATTCAGATCCAAGTCATCCACTTTAATCTGCGGCCTATACCTTAGCGGCGCGCCACTTCGGTTGAGAGATTGTTAATTCAACCGGAGTCCAGGCCTTCGTCTCATCAATTCTTTTCATCGCAAACACTAGGCGTAGCGCCGGCTCTTTGGCAGTTGCGTCTAACAGCGAGACTTCACGAAGTGCAGCCGCTGAGTTGAGTAAAAACTTTCCCGGCTTGTCGGCCGGATAGAGGCTAAAATTTCCGACTGAAATCTGTTTGGCTTCAGGCGCACCCTTGCTGGCATATGAGAGTGAGACGAACACCGTCACTGGCGTGAGCGATGGATTTGTTACTTTCGTAATCGTAACTTCGAGGACCTCTGCGCCGCTCGTTAACACACTGCCATCGACTGGCACCGAAGCAATAGGATGCTCGGAGTTCAACGTCGCAACGGGTGAAGCGCCTGATTCGTTCGTCTTCTTCTCCTGAGTTTGCGGGCCCTGTACTTTCGCGCCCCCACAGTTAGTGCCGGCAAAGCACAGGGCCCCGCTCATCAATGCAGTCATGAAAACTTCTTTCACTTCATGCCTCCGCATTGATTAAATGCAAACACGCTCGGTGAGGTTGCCTCGAATCGCGGCTTTCCTTTCCAGTAAATCCAGGGCTAAAACCTGGCAAGGCCAACCTCGATCCGGCCCAGCGTGATGCGTTGTGTTTCGACCGGCCGGTTGTCAAAAGGTACCGGCACGAGCGTCACGTCCATGTCCGCAGACAAAGAGCCTCCCTGGTTCAGTTTCCTAATCGTTTTGGTGAGATCCACCAAATAGTTGAGTTTTGGTTTGGGAGCTGCAGCCATGCCCGGGTGCCCCTTATCGTCGGCGCAACAGAAGAACGCGAAGCTGCCGGCGTAATGTGGATCCTCCATGGGTGTATCGGCTCCGGCGTCGGGTTTGTTGACGAAGACGCGGACAAAAACGTCATTCTTTGGCGGCAATTCGACCTCACCTATAGTCAACACCGCCTTTTCACGCGCTGAACTATCCATCATTGCACGAAAAGCGTCGGGCTCTACCTTCAGGCGCGTCGGCGCCGCCTGCCGCAACTCAGCCGTCAACGACTTGCGAATTTCGTAACGCTTGTAATACTCGAGTTTCGCAGGCGCCCCTTCACGCAGGAACTTCTCCAGAACTGCTTTGTCCTTGACTACGGCGGGGCCCGCGCCTGGAGCACACGGTTCAAACTGATAACTCACCAGCGGCATGAGCAGTGTGGTCAACACGCCGATCGTTACCGGATTGCCGTCCGCGTCGACGAAGTCGGTAAACTGCTGGTTGACCCAGGCTGGATCGTTGGTGTTGGGGTTTCCTTTGTTGATGTTCCAATCCACCCAGAGACACTCGATCATGTTGTGGTGGCACCAGAAAATCGGATCGAGCGGAGACATATATGTGCCCATGTCGCCACCCACGAAACCGTGAATGGAATTATGGGGTGTGCCTTCGAGCATGCCGTACCCAACATTGTCACTCGGCGTGGCAGATTGGGCGCTGGCGAAAAGAAAGAAGTTTGTCTGATCGAGTATGTCCGTGATCACCGGTGCACCAACCGTCAGTGGATTTGCGACACTCGCCTGATTGGCCGACCGCGGTGCGTGCAGCAGCGAACCTGACCAGAAGGGCGCTGGAATACTGGGACTCGTGGTCCAGTTCCAGTAAGGAAGGGCAAAATCGTTATTGCCGGTCAACTTCCGGCAGATGCTTTCAAAATAAAAAAGGTAAGCGCGATGCCACGGCAAAAACCACCAGTTCCCGTGCGTGCAATGGTTGTTGTGTATGAGCGCCTGGTTGTTCCAGTTTCGGCCATCGGACGCCGGCAGAGCAATCATCGCTGCCACCGCGGCGTTGTAGGTTTGGATGATGGGATCATTCGCCGGCAGGTTTGCGATGTTTCGACGAGTCGGCCTGTTCTTAATTTTGTTACAAGCAGATTCACAGGCGCCAGACCATAGGGCGACGCCCGTTATGCCCAACGCGGTCGCACCCTTCATAAAGTCGCGGCGGGTCCAAAAATCTAGATTCTCCATTTTCCTATCTCCTCTTTTGGTGGTGTGGTCCTGGGGATTCTGCGTCGAGGAGCAGTCCCTTTGAGGGTGGATTTAGCGAGTGTGCAAGAAGCGCAGAGGCTCGTGAGAATCAGCCCTCGTCGTTCGGCTGGACGATATTCCCGTCGCCGGGAAAAGTCAATGGTTTTGCCCGAGCGTAAACGTCAAGTTGGTAACTGCAGCCAGAGCTGCCAATTGAATTCAGGGCATTGATGATTAGCGACTTCGCTTTTGAGTTTTATGGTGTCTACTCGCCGCGGTAGAGATTATCAAACCGCATGCTGGAGGGAGTGAAGCGAAGTTTCACGGTATCCGTTGGGCCGTTGCGCTGCTTGGCCACGATCAGCTCGGCGACATTCTTTTCGTCGTCGGGCATGCTGTCGCGTTCTTCAGGCGTCTTGTAGATCTCGGGGCGGTAGATGAACGCTACCACATCAGCATCTTGCTCCAACGCGCCTGACTCACGCAGGTCTGCGAGTTGCGGCCGGTGATCGGAGCGCGACTCCGGTGCGCGTGATAACTGCGAAAGCGCGACCAGCGGCACGTTCAACTCCTTGGCGAGGCCCTTCAACTCGCGCGAGATCTGCGACACCTCCTGCTGCCGCGACTCAAAACGTTTTGCGGAGCCGCTCATCAACTGCAGGTAGTCAACCACAATCAAATCGAGACGCTTTTGTTCCGCGGCCAGCCGGCGCGCCTTCGCGCGCATTTCAAGAACAGTTATTCCGGCGCTGTCATCCAGAAATATTCTGGTGTCGGATAGTGTGTTCAGGGCCTTGCCAATCTGCGTCCACTCGGCACGAGACAAGAAGCCGTTACGGAAACGCTGGGCGTCGATGTTGGCCTGCGAACAAAGCATGCGCATGACCAGCGCTTCCTTGGACATCTCAAGCGAAAACATACCAACGACGGCGCCGGGAACATGAATAGCTGCGTTCTCAGCCAACATCAACGCGAAGCTCGTTTTTCCCATCGAAGGTCGGGCGGCAACGATAATCAAGTCCTGACGTTGCAGACCGGAAGTCAGTGTATCGAGGTCGGCAAAGCCGGTTGTCAGGCCGGTTAAAACCGAGGACCGACCTTCCATCTCCTGGATTTTTTCCAGCAGTTCCTGCGCAACCGGCTTGACGTGAACAAAGCCCTGGCGCAGACGTTCGTCGGCCAATTCAAAGATGGCGTGTTCGGCATGATCGAGAATCAGTTCGGGTTCGTCTTCCTGTTCGAGAGCCTCCTGGGTAATTTTATTCGCGGCCCTAATCAGCTGACGCAGCATCGACTTTCCGCGAACGACCTTCGCGTAGTGTTCGATGTTGGTCGAGTGTGGCAGTCCATAGGTGAGGTTAGTAATGAAGCTTATCCCACCGACAGACTCGAGCGCGTTTTCCTTCTTAAGTTCTTCCCCTATGAGGATAGGATTAATCTCAGCTCCACGTTCGAAAAGCGCCGTCATTGCCAGAAAGATTCGGCGGTGTGAAGGCACATAGAAATCCTCGGGACGTAGTAGTTCGATCGCCTGGCTGATCAAGCCGTTGTCGAGAACTATGCCGCCGAGTATGGCGCGTTCAGCCTCAGCGCTGTTTGGCAGAGAACGCTCAAGCGATTGCTCGCGAATAGGATCAGGAGTAGCCATTTAAGAAATTGGATACGAAGCGCCAAAGGCGCGAAATGCAACAGCCTGGGGCAACGCCCCAGGTACTACATTATTGGATGCTTAAGCGCTGAAGGGGCGAAATGTTGGCCGCTATATCGCGCCTTCAGCGCTCCAAATCCATTTACTATTTCAGTCCTGGGGCGTTGCCCCAGGCTTTTACATTTCGCGCCTTTGGCGCTTTCTTAATAGTCAACCTGAACTCGATGTGATTGTAATCAGGTATGTCGCGGAAGAAAATAACGCTGCAGATAGATCCAAACCTGCAGCGTCGAACTATAAGCCGAGGACGCCTAAAAAGCGACGTACGAAGTGTTTTATTCCTCGGCAGTCTCCGCAGTTTCTTCTTCCTTAGGTTCAGCCTGTTTCGCCAGCTCTGCTTCCTGCTCAGGAGTCAGGTGACCGACGATAACTTCGCCTTCCGGAACGACCTTTACCTGAAGATCAATCGACACTTCACGATGCAGTCGCAGCGGGACCGTGAATTCGCCCAGACGCTTGATTGGTTCACGCAGGTGCAGCCGATGCCGATCAATCTCGTAGCCGCGTTCCTTCAATGCTTCAGCGATATCCATCGACGTCACCGAACCATAGAGAGCACCTTGCTCGCCGGATTTGCGTTTGAACTCCAGCACCAGCTTGCTGATTTGTTCTCCCTGTCCCTCAGCGGTGGTTCGTTCGCTTGCTTCTTTCTTGAGCAGCGCTGCGCGCTCGCCCTCGATCTGTTTGACGTTGCTGTTGGTCGCTTCCACGGCCAGCTTGCGCGGCAATAAATAATTGCGCGCGTATCCGGCTCTAACACGGACTATCTCTCCGCGTGCGCCCAGATCGTCAACATCTTCACGTAAAAGTATTCTAGTGTGCGCCATGTTGGCTGCTCCTTCCTTAATCCAATCCCCAGTTTCGACCTTAGTCAGTCGTATACGGCAGCAGCGCGATATTGCGTGCGCGCTTGATTGCCTCGGCCAGCATGCGCTGATGAATAGCGCAGTTGCCCGATATACGCCGGGGCAGAATCTTGCCGCGTTCCGGAATGAAGTTTCCCAGGAACCTGGCGTCTTTGAAATCGATGATGTCTACCTTTTCAATACAGAAACGGCAGATGCGGCGGCGACGCATGCGGCGTCCGCCACGACCCTGAGAAGGCCGGCCCCGGTCGAAATCATCATCGCCGTTGTAACGCCGTCCTCGGTCTTCGTAATTTGTCGACATAGTTACCTCTTAAAACAGTCAATCGTGAATAGTAAATGGTGAATAGAAAAGCGAACGGTGACACTCACCATCATGAACCCGAGACGGCTTTACTAGCCGCCAATGCTACCGTTACGCCGCGTCTTCTTCTGCTTCAGCCACGTCAGGACGAGCAAACTCCGGAGCGCTGCCACGCCTCTGTTCATCCTTGTTCCCAGGCCGCTTTTCGGCTTTCTTCGCTCGCTTGGCTCTAAACTTTTCTGCGCGGCGGCGATCTTCGTCCACACGCACCGTGATGTAGCGAATGATGCGGTCGTTGACGCGCATGCGACGCTCGAGTTCGGCTATCTCCCGGCCGGAGCCTTCGATTTCCAACAGCCAGAAGCTGCCTTCAGTTTTATGCAGAATCTCGTAAGCCAGTTGGCGCTTGCCCATGCTTTCGGACTTGGTTATCACGCCGCCCTGGTCTATCACAATTTGCTTGAAACTGTCGGTCAGGCGCGTAACTTCATCTTCATCCGCGGTGGGGTCAACAATGAACACCACTTCGTATTGTCTGTGCGTTTCCAAAATCTTTCTCCTTCTAAAAATCGACCGAGGACAGAGGACGGGAGAGTGTTAAAAAGCGGGTTTCCGTGTATCGGTCCCCTGTCTTCCGTCTGTTCTCATCACTCATTACTGTTATGCAACGTCATCGCTTTCAACACTCCATCCCGCAGGATGGAGCGAATTGCCTCTGCACTTCTTTCCAAAACCTCTTCGACTGCCGGCCTCGTGGCGCCGGAAAACGAATCAAGCACAAACCGTTTTGAATCCGAGATCGGATGCTCAGGTTGAATACCGATTCGCAACCTCGTGAACTCATTGGTGTCGACGGCTGCGATAATCGACTTCAGCCCGTTGTGACCGCCCGCTGAACCTCTTGCTCGAATGCGAATCTTTCCAAACGGCAATGCCAGGTCATCGGATATAACAATCAACTTTTCGCCCGGTTCCGTCAGCTTGTGCTTAGCAAACAAACAAGCCACAGCTTCTCCGCTGAGATTCATGTAGGTCTGCGGCTTCACCAGCTTGACGCTGCAATCTTCAATACTGCCGCTCGTAACCAACGACTGGCACTCACGGCGATATTTATCAATCCCGGCGTCCGAGCTTAGTTTGTCAATCAACATGAACCCGAGATTGTGGCGCGACCACTCATACTCTTTGCCCGGATTCCCCAAACCAACGATCAAATGTTGCCGATTACCGATTGTCAATTTCTGGTTCTAGCTTTGCTCCCGGTCGTTGTCTGTAGAACTTTCAAGCAACTCCGCATCGAGCTGAACTCAAAGAGCACGTACCTAAGACCAAAGACCCAAGTCCAAAGACCTCCAGGATTATTCCTTCTTGCCCTTTTCGCCCTCGTCGCCTTCTTCGTCTTCCTTCTTGCCCTTACCGATGACTTCAGGCTCCGCGGGTCCTTCAGCCTCAACAACAGGCGCAGCAGCCTCTTCCTTCACTATGCCCACGGTCGCGATCACTGAATCCGCCGGGGTAAGAATCTCGATGCGCTCGTCAACCGGAATATCGGAGACGTGAATCACATCATGAACACCAAGATTTGAGACGTCGATATTGAAAGCGTCGGGAATCTCCCGAGGCTCACAACGAATTTCAATCTCACGAATGATCTGTTCGAGTACGCCCTGCTCTTCACGTACGCCGATGGGTTCGCCAGTCAGGTGTAAGGGAACGGTGACCTCGATCTTTTGTCCCTTCACCAAACGGGTGAGATCAGCGTGTATTAGGCGTCCCCGAATCGGATCGACTTGCCGGTCATTAAACATGACTTCACTGGCTCCGAGACCTTCTATATCGAGCGTGAAAATCGTGTTACGGCCCGATTCCGATCGCAAAATTGCCGCCAGTTCGCGAAGCGGCACCAGCGCGGCCACACTGCCGCCCTCGCCACCATAAACTGAAACCGGAACCATTCCCTCGCGGCGGGCCCGTCGCGCATCATTCTTGCCGCGACCTTCACGTTTGGTTGCCCGAACTGTAATGTCCTTCTGTTCTGCCATAACTGCTCCTCTTTACACCTCTCTACAAAGGTTCAGCGACTGGTTTTGAGATTTCCGATCTGAGATCTCAAATTTAACTTTGGCCTGATGACGAGATTCCTCGCCCGGGGCCAACGCAATTTGAGATCTGAGATTTCAAATCTCAGAACCAATCGCTGATGGACTCCTATTTAAGCCATCAGTGTTTGCCCTTCGCTAAACGAAGAGCGAGGAAACGCTGGTTTCCTCGTGGATCGACTTGATCGCTTTCGCCAGAAGCGGCGCGATACTAAGTACTTTTATCTTTTCAAACTTGCACGCGTTGTCGCGTAGCGGAATCGTATTCGTAATCATTATCTGCTCGATTTCCGAATCATCGAGCTGCTGCACTGCATGTCCCGATAAGACCGCATGCGTGAAGCACGCATGAATGCTGGCAGCCCCGGCACTCTTCAAGGCCTTAGCCACCTTTGTCAATGAGCCGCCAGTATCGCACATGTCGTCGACAATTAGACAGCTGCGGCCGCGTACATCGCCAACGACATTCATTACTTCAGCGACATTCGCCTTTTCGCGCCGCTTATCGCACAAAGCAAGTTCAGCGTCCAGACGTTTGGCATAGGCGCGCGCTCGTTCAGCCCCACCGGTGTCCGGCGCGACCACGGTCAGGTTCGGCAGCGGGTTTTCCTGGTAGTAGCCAATCATGACCGGCGCTGAGTAAAGGTGATCTACCGGAATATCAAAGAACCCTTGAATCTGGGCCGCGTGCAGGTCAATCGTCAACAGTCGATCGGCTCCGGCTACGGTTATCAGGTTCGCCACCAACCTCGCCGAAATTGGCACGCGCGGCCGGTCTTTTTTATCTGAGCGACCGTAACCGTAATAAGGTATTACCGCCGTGATGCGTTCGGCCGAAGATCGACGAAACGCATCCAGCATTATCAATAACTCCATCAGATGCTCGTCGGTGGGCGGGCAAGTCGGCTGAACTATGAACACATCGCCGCCGCGCACGTTCTCGTCAATCTGAAAGTTAAACTCGCCGTCCGAGAAACGTTCCGTTATGGCGCGCCCCATGTCGCAACCAAGATGGCGGGCAATCTCTTCCGCCAGATTCGGATTTGCATTTCCCGAAAAAACCTTAATTCCGCCAGTTGTGCCCATAAGTAAGTTGCGAGTTTAGGGTTTCGAGTTTCGAGTTTTTCTGTTCTAACTCGAAACTCGGAACTCGGAACTCGAAACTAAGATGGCTGGGGCGGGAGGATTCGAACCTACGAATGCCGGTTCCAAAGACCGGTGCCTTACCACTTGGCTACGCCCCAATATCAGATCCAGAGTTAAAAGAGCGTAAGAACGGAATATCCCACGAACCTACCGCGCGAAGGTATTCAACCCGCGACACTGTAACACAAGGAAAGATGCGCCAGCCTGCTTCAAGTTGAATTTCATTTGCTGCGCGTTGCTGATCTTGCTCGCCGGCAAAGATACCAAATACACTCGATCCACTGCCAGCCAATAACGCGCCAAGAGCACCAGCCTGAAGTAAGGTTTCCTTAGTTCGTCTAATCTCAGGCTCAATATCAAAGATCACAGACTCGAAATCGTTCTCAAGTGAGTCTTCCGGGGTCCACGGTTGCGAATGCCCAGGATTTGCCTCGCTTTGCGAAACTGAAAGAATAGGGTTCGCATTCTTTGTTGTCAAGGCACGAGAATCCAGCGCGTTGTAAGCTAAAGCAGTCGAAATCCCAGTGTTTGGGGTGATGACGATAAGGTGCCGGCTAACCAGTTCTGATGCGTTCGGCACTGGCGAAAGAGTCGTTCCGATTCCGGTGGCGCGGACGCAACCCCCCACCAGGAAAAACGGGACATCAGCGCCCAGGCTCGCGGCAATCTCCAACAGTTCATCGGCCCTTGCATTGACTTGCCACAGATGGTTCAGGGCGATCAGAGTAACGGCAGCATTTGATGACGCTCCGCCTAATCCGGCCTTGATCGGGATTCTCTTTTCGAGTTGTATGCGGATTCCCTGCTCTAATGCAAACCGCTCCTGTAGAGCGCGAGCGGCGCGGACAATAAGGTTATCGCTACCAGTTGGAATGTCCGGGTTGCCGCAGGAAAGTGAGACTGCGCGATCTTCGCTCAGCTCGAAGTGAAGATCATCTTGAAGAGAAATTGTTTGTAGGAGAGTCCTGACTTCGTGGTATCCGTCCGGACGTTTGCCCAGAATTTCGAGACTCCAATTGATCTTGGCAAACGAAGGAAGGCTTAAAGAAGACTGATTCACTTTGGGGCAGCAGACTTTGCAAAATCCTAGTCGCCGCCGTCGATGGACGTGGGCGTCTAGCGGGCAATGAAAACCTGGGTTAAATAAGTACTGCCATCAGCCGCAACATAACTGCCAATAGCCGACGCCTGAAAACCCGGGTAAAGCATGTTGGCACGATGGCCGGAAGACGTCAGCCATCTTTCCACGGCAAAACCACCTGGGTCTTCATAGCCTTTATTATACGCGATGTTTTCGCCGATAACTCGGAAGTGAAGAATTCCACTCAGGTGTGCTCGCTCTTTCAGTTGTAACCCGTCCGGAGTTTCGTGAGAGAAGTAGCCGAGCTTCGCCATTTGTTCTGAGTGTTCTCTCGCCATCCGGCACAGCTCGGGATCCCAAACCAACGTCGGCAGTCCGTTCTTTGCGCGCGCCACATTCGTCTGCTCAAACGCGCGACGTTCAACGGCATTCGCCGCTTCAAGTGCCGGCGCACTTGAAGTCACAGATTTCGATGTGCCGACCGAAGTTTCGAGCGATATCCGTCGTGGTCGCGAGTTCCGGGCCTCGGCCATCGGCTCAGAAATGAGACGAGCAACCGGCCGTGGTTGCATGTCTTGGGCTGAAACACTTTGAAATAGGCCGAAGGCAGCCAGGAGCAATATGGCGGCGATTAACGTGCCGGTTTTTAGTTTGAAAGTGAGCGTATGCGCCCCTGAGTTGGTGAAAATTGCAGATGTCATGAGAGTAGTCCCGCTCGAGCGCGCTATTAGTTGCGAGCGGCTTGGCGAAAGGCCCTGAGGTAGGCTGTTTAAGGAATAAAACCTGGCCGGGGCCGGCAGGTCAGAACGTCACATCCACACTAACAAACGGATCAACTAAGATCAACACATTTCAGACTTAGTGCACCTAACAGAACCGCGGCGCAGGTAGGCGTGAAAGCAGGGTGGTGGCGAGCCATGGGATCGAAGGAGCGCCTGGAGCGCCACCGGTTCCTCCCAAGGCGGTGAAGGCTTCAGGAGAGTTCCTCGGCCAGCGCGACGATGATGCCCGCAGGGCCTCGCACGTAGCAGAGTCTGTACTTGTCCTCGTACTGGGCCACCTCGCCGACGAGTTGGGCGCCATTGGCGCGCAGGCGAGCGACGGTATCGTCGACACTTTCGACTGTGAACATGACGCTCCGGAGGCCCAGCGCATTGGGCGGTGCGATCGCCGGTTCCATGTGGACCAGTTCTGGATTGCGAAACTTCGTCAACTCAAGCTTTCCTTGCCCATCCGGGCTCCGCATCATCACTATGTCGACTCGAACACCTTCGATCCCGTTGACGCGGTCCACCCACGGGCCCTCGACCGGCGCCTCGCCTTCGATCGTCATGCCGAGCGCGGTGAAAAAAGCGATCGCGGCTGCAAGGTCGTCGACGACGACGCTGATGTGGTCCAGTCTCTTGATCGTCATGTCCCTAGTGTAGCAGAGGCCGTGCGCGGCGGTTAAGCCGACTGCTCTCGCGAGTTGGACGTGGTTAGCCGAGGAAACGCAGCGAGATGAGGGCGCAGCCAAGTTTAGTAGTCAGCTCTCAGCACAAGGAAGAATTAGCCTTCGCTTTCTACCAGATTTGTTCTGTTTTCGGTTGGTGAGTATCGCTGCACTGCTTGTTCCCAGGTGGGGCGGAGCGGGTAACCATAAAACAAGAGAATGGCTGCAGCGACCACGGCGGCGGTGTAGGTGTACCAGACTTGCCCCGTCCTGAGCGTGCAAACGAAACCAATTAAGGCGACGGCAATTCCGATGATCGCCATGAGCAGCGCGGTCTTTTGCAGAGTGGCTAGCAGCCCGGATGGACCCCGGATAGCCGCAATATCCTGCAGGCGCATCTTCGCGAGTCGCGTGCGTCGCAGGGCAATGGCGCCGAGTCCAAGAATCGGAATGATGATCCGAAAAGTCATGTCGAGCGAAGAGCTGTTGTGCGGCGTCAGAAATTTCTGACTAACGAACGCAAGCACGCTCAAGAGAACGACTGCGACCAAAAGCGACAATACGGTAGTCGCCGTTGATTTGTGACGGCGTCGCAGTTCGGTCTGCACATCTGACGATAGGGCGCTTGAAGTTGCCATGTTTGGTTTCCTTGGCTTTATCATCCGTCAAGCCGGAGTACCGATCAAGACAAAAGATCAGACTCGCAAAAGAAAGAGGCCCATCATTGAAATCACGACGGGCCTCAAACAGAGTGCGTTCAAACTAATTATCGTTTCGCTATGGCTTTATCGGCCCCTGTGTTGCGGGCGTAGTCGGAGGTGGTTGGATTGCATTCTGTGTCGGCGGGCGCGGGTTGGGATTAGGTGGTGTCTGGCGCGTATTGCGCTGCACGGGCGCGACCGGCGTCACATTTGCCGGTAAAGTCCCGTTGTATTTCAGAGCCTCATCGATCAAGTCCTCTCTTCCCTCTTTCTTGTCCCTGCTGATAAGTATACCGTCAGCGTTGAAAGAGACATCGGCTCTTCCCAACACTTCCTTCATCAGGTTTCCCATAAAGCCTTGTCGTTCGGGTGGGGCCAGGTTTCTACGCGCGGGATCGGGTTCAGGAATAGGCACCCCTATGATACTCAACTGCTCTTTTGCTTTTTCCGCGTACTCGCTGTTGGGGAAATTACGCAGTAGATCCTGATAATACTTGGCTGCTTCATCCGGTTCCTCTTCCTGTTGATAGGTGTAGGCCAGCCGGAATAGAACCGCATCACGCAGCGAGAAGTTGGGATACTTTTCAATCACTTCCTTGTAGCGAGACTGGGCTCCTTTCAGACCGCCCTTTCTGCCAATGTAACGGTCTTGATAAAAGACGCCAATCTGATAACCGTGCATCGCCAGATTTTCCTGCGTCTCACGCAAACGGTCTTCGACGATCGGCCGCAGGCTGGTCTGGGGATACTGCTGCAGCAGCGCTTTGAGACGTTGCTCAGCTTTGCGCGCATGGGTTATGTCACGATTTGCCAGACCCATCTGTCTCATTTCAGATTCCGCTACTTTCAACATCGCATCATCTGCGAGCGGGTCCGTTGGGAAAAAAGTAAGCCAGTCAAGATACGCCTGGGCAGCCTGAATCAAAGAGGATGTCGTTCCTTCAAGATAGAACGAGTCGGCGATCGCCAGCTTTGCAAGTGGCAGAAAAGGTGAATCCGGGTAGGTGTTTATGATGGTCGAAAAAAGAAGACGGCCAGTTTCGTGACTTCCCTTCCGTACTTGTGTGGCTGCTTCCTCAAACAACACTCGATCCCTGCCGGGTGCCACTGTGCTCGTCAACTCTTCAAGCTTGTCATCACCGCCGCCGCCCAGCAGTCCAAAGAAACGGCCCTTCTTTTTCTTCTTCGACGGCGCGGCCGACGTCGCAGCTACGGAGGTTCTGGCGCTCGCCGTAGACTGAAGTCCGGCCTGCACTCGAGTGTTAAGATCGGCAACTGAGGCTTCCAGTCGATCCAGCAGGGTGGGGTCGTAACGTTCGGAACGCTCCTGCTTGCCACGTAAGTCGTTGAGCTCGGAAGTGATTGACCCTACTTCCTTTTCCAAACCGCGTAAACGCTCCCGCGGATCATCCGGGTTCTTCTTCTCGCTTGCGCCTGGGGCCGGCATCGATGAGATAGCGCTGGTAAGAGAGCGCCGCATCCCATCCAACTTTGAACGCATAACGTCCATGCGTTGAAGCGGCGCAAGGTCGCTCTGCGCACCTCCCTGGGCCAGCGCCGTGGCCGCTAAGGCCAAAACCAGCGCCGCGCAAATTACTGATTGAGCAGATAAGCGAGAATGCATATTACTAAAACCTCCAGAACATCGTACGATTGCCAATTGCTGAATTAAACCCATTGCACAGTGGCTTCGCGTAGTCCGCGCACCGCTGCTTCCGGATCTGGCGCGCCGAAAATCGCGGAGCCGGCGACGATGATTTCCGCGCCGGCCGCCACTACGGAAGCAATGTTTTCCAAATCGATACCGCCATCAATTTCTATACGAACCGCAAGTTGACGCTCATCGATCAGGCGCCGCAGTCGCCTCACTTTATCAGTCGCGGTTTCAATAAACTTCTGACCACCGAAGCCGGGATTCACTGACATCACCAGCACATAATCAACGAAGGGCAACGCCTCTGATAAAGACTCAATCGGCGTCGCCGGGTTGACCACGACTCCAGCCTGCGCGCCGGCCGCTCTAATCGATGCCAAAGTCCGATGCAGATTTGCATCAGCTTCGAGGTGCACCGAAACCATTCTCGCGCCTGCTTCGACAAACTGTTGCGCATATCTTCCCGGCTCGGAAATCATCAGGTGCGCATCGATCGGAAGGTCCGTCGCCCGAACGAGCGACTTAACTACCGGTAAGCCGATCGTCAAGTTGGGAACAAAGTGCCCATCCATCACATCGACGTGCAGGATGGTCGCACCGCCGCGCTTGACCGCCTCGATCTCCTCGCCCAAACGCGAAAAGTCGGCCGACAAGATCGAGGGCGCGATATCAATTGTCCTGCCGTTTATCATTCAGTGAATTCAGTGATCTTATTTCCAAACGACTCTTAATTAGGCCTGATCGCTGGCGAGGGCCGCGCTGGTGGCCGGACACTTCCATTCTGATTTACGGCTCGATTTGAGTTCACATTAATCGCCGGCCGATTTGAATTCGTGTTAAGAGCCCGATTCGTATTGCCGTTATTCGAATTCCTGTTTGTAGTCGCAGGGCGATTGATATTTCCGTTTCGATTTAGCGCGTTGCCGTTAGCGTTTTCGTTGTCGTTCCCGTTTTTGTTAGTGTTCCTGGGGCGCTTCGGTTTGTTCTCGTTCGCCGAAGTCGTCTCGTTGCTATTCGTTGGTTTCTCTTCAGGTGACTTTTCCGGAGCGGCAACTTCTGAAGCCTCTCCTTCTTTCGGCAGCCGACTGACGTCCATAGCTATAGTCTGCCCGACTTTCACTACCTCGCCAGCACTTGGCACCTGAAACAGAACCGTATCAGCCTTTACCTGGTTGCTCGGCGGCGTTTTGCGAACACGAATCTTCAAGCCGGCATCGCCCAGGACTCGTTCAGCTTCAGAGCGCTCTTTTCCCACCACGTCAGGAACTTTTACTTCTGGACTGCGGAGAGACAGAAACACTGTGGTGGTGAGGCCAAGCACAAAAACGATCGCTATCGCGATCACCATAATAATCGCTGTCCCGATCGCTATGACCCTTCGCACTGAAAGTGCCCCGCTGGCGTTGTCCACGTAGCTACCTCTTTAACACCAAACTACCGATCGGGCCTAAACCAAGCTGCGAAGTCTACCATCCGCTACAGCCTCTCGCAAACTAACCAGATCTGCAGTTAGAGCGAATAGTAACTAGCCTTTTCGCTCAAATGCGGAAATGAAAAAACCATCGGTGCCCTGGTGCTGTGGCCAGGTTCGAGCTTTGCCGAAAGAGGTTTTCAGCGTGTCGTTTAGCGTTAACTCAATCAGCCGGAAGGTCTCGTTGTTTTCAAGGAACGTGTTGACTACGTCTTCGTTTTCGTCAGGCTCAACCGAACAAGTCGAGTAAATCAAGCGCCCTCCCGGCCTAACTACTCGTGCGGCGTTGAAAAGAAGTTGCTGCTGGCGCCCGGCCAGGTCCTCTATGTCTGCGGGTGAGATGCGCCAACGGATTTCGGGGTTGCGCCTTAGAGTGCCCGTTCCCGAACACGGAGCGTATACCAAAACGCGGTCAAAAGTGCCCTCCGCGAAGGGTAAAACCTGTAAACCGTCGAGTGCGACGCAGCGGATGCTCCTCAATCCCTGCATTTCAACTGAAGAAACGAGGGTCCTTAAGCGGTGCTCATGCAGATCCGTGGCGATTATTACTGCCGAATCCAGACTCAGGTCGGCAATTTGAGTCGTCTTGCTTCCCGGCGCGGCGCACAGATCCAATACGCGCTGCCCCGGTTGTACATCCAATTGCAGCGCGACTAATTGCGACGCTTCATCCTGAACATATACTTTTCCCGCGGTGACAAGCTGTGCGAATAGACTGCCGGCCCCATTGATGCGCCATGCACCTGGTGCAACTCTCGAAGGACTCAGCTGGGCGCCGGCAGCTCGCAATCTTTCGCATACGTCAGCTTCCTGTGCACGACTTCTCACCACCCGGAAAGCAACCGGCGCCGCCTCATTGTTGGCGTGCGCCAGCGCTTCAGCTTCAGCGCTACCGAAGAGTTTGGTCCAGCGCTCAATCAACCACTGCGGGTGTGAAGTAGCGACCGACACCTGTTCCAGCGGATCTTGAATATTACTGGCGGGATCTATTTCAGGCTCACGCGTCGCGCGTCGCAACACGGCGTTGACGAAACTGCCGGCCGAACGCAGGCGCGCGAAGTTGACGAGTTTTACAGACTCGTTGACTGCGGCGGAGGCTGGCACACGAGAAAGAAACCGCAGCTGATAAAGACCGATCCGGAGAATGATACGAACCGACTCATCCAGCCCGGCAACCTTGCGGTTCGCGTATTGTTCGATAAGCCGGTCCAGCCATAGTTGCCGGCGCAGCACGCCCATGACCAACTCATGGCATAGCGCCCTGTCTGGCGGCGACAATTCCTCTTCTCGCGAAGCTAAAAGGACCGAGGCGTAAGCACCTTCTCCCACCCGCCGCAGGATTTCAAATGCGGTTAACCGCGCCGGCGAAACAGAATTAGACTTCACCAAATCGGTCGCCAACCTTCAGGTGTGTTCCGTTGAGGAAGTCGCGTATGCTCATGCGGCGCTTGGCTTCGGGTTGCACCTCAATTAACCGTAACGCTGTCTCGTCGCCACACTTCACGACGAGATCATCGCCATGCGCGACGATTACTTCTCCTGCTTGCCCATCCAGCGAAACAGTTTCAGTAACAGCCGCCTTCCACAGGATCAACCGGTGGGATTTGTAATGCGTGTACGCACTGGGCCAGGGCTGAAAACCTCGCACGCAGCGTTCGATCGTCGCCGCGGTGTTCGACCAGTTAACCAGACCATGTCGCTTCGTCAGTAGCGGCGCAAAGGTGGCGTCTTGATCGTGTTGCGGACGCGGCGTTATGCGATCAAGCTGGCCAAAGGTCTCGCTCAACAACTCGGCGCCGATTCCCGACAGGCGTTGCATTAGTTGTGGCGCAGTTTCCTCCGGGCCAATCATCGTCTCACGTTGCAAAAGAATTGGACCGGAATCCAACTCTTCTTCGATGAACATTGTAGTTACGCCGGTCTTCGTCTCGCCGTTTACGATTGCCCAATTGGCCGGCGCCGCCCCGCGATAGAGCGGCAGCAAGGAGAAATGCACGTTTATGCAGCCACGCCGTGGCGCGTGGAGAAACTCCGGCGGAAGAATGCGCCCATACGCAACGACTACGGCAACATCAGCGCCGTATGATGCGAACAATTCCTTCGCTTCCTGAGTTTTGATTTTCTTTGGCTGCTCGACCGGCAGGCCATGTTCAAGTGCAAACTCTTTGATTGGGGGCGAGTGCATTTTATCGCCGCGGCCGGCGGGCTTGTCCGGTTGCGTCCAAACGGCGACAACCTGTTGACCGTCGGTCAGCAGTCGCGCGAGCGATGGCACTGCGGATTCCGGCGTGCCCATAAAGACAATGCGCATAGTTTTAAGCAAAAGAGCTGAGGCAAACTCCTGGCAAGTGCAGAACCGCGAGCGGTAGCGAGCGGATGCTAAAGGCAACTAAGGCAGGATCAGAATGCCTGCGAAGGATGATTCTAGCGTCCGCCCGCTACCGCTCGCGGTTCTGCAATATCGGGCTCTTAGTTCTTTCAGATCCCTGCTCTTTTTTCTACTGCAGCAGTGGCCCCAACTTTTTCCGCTGACACCTTCGCCTGCATGAACAGCAAAAGATAATCGCGACCACCGGCCTTCGAGTCCGTCCCTGACATATTGAAGCCACCGAAAGGATGTACACCCACGAGGGCTCCAGTGCACTTGCGGTTGAGGTAGAGATTGCCAACGTGAAACTCCTGGCGTGCGCGTGCCAGTTTTGTTTCGTCGGTACTGTAGACCGCGCCAGTCAAACCGAATTGTGTGTCATTGGCAATTTCTAACGCATCGTCGTAATTCTCGGCCTTGATCACGGCCAGGACAGGTCCGAATATTTCTTCTTGTTCAATCGTAGCCCCTGGCTTTACATCAGCGATTACCGTCGGCTCGATAAAGAACCCTTGTTCGCCATCAGAACCGCCGCCTGACAATACTCGCCCACCTTCGCTCTTGCCCTTCTCGATGTACGCGTTGATCGCCTTGAAAGCCTTTTCGTTAATGACAGCACTCATGTTAGTCGCGCCATCACTTGGGTCGCCCATCGTGATTTTTTGAGTTTGCTCCGCAATTTTTTCCAACATCTCATCGTAGACTCGCGCATCGATGATTGCCCGCGAACAGGCGGAACACTTCTGACCCTGGTAACCGAAGGCCGCCTGCACCACTCCGGTCGCCGCGTCGTCGAGGTTCGCATCAGCCGCAACAATGATCGCGTCTTTGCCGCCCATCTCGGCAACCACGCGCTTAATCCAGATTTGTCCGTCATGGACCTTCGCCGCGCGCTCGTTGATTCGCAGCCCAACTTCCTTCGAACCCGTGAACGCAATGAAACGCGTCTTCGGATGGTCAACAATAACGTCGCCCACTTCCGCTCCCGATCCAGTCATGAAATTGACTACGCCGGCAGGCAAGCCAGCCTCTTCAAGAATCTCGAAAAACTTATAGGCAATCGTCGGAGCATCGGATGAAGGCTTGAGGACCACGGTGTTGCCGGTAACAAAAGCGGCGCTGGTCATCCCTGCCATGATTGCGAGTGGAAAATTCCAGGGGGGAATCACCGCCACTACGCCGAGCGGGATGTACGTCAGATGGTTTTCTTCCCCGGGGACATTCACCAACGGCTGATCGCCCGCGTAGCGCAACATCTCGCGGCCGTAGAACTCCAGAAAATCAATCGCTTCGGCAGTGTCGCCGTCAGCCTCAGGCCAGGTTTTGGCGACCTCATGAATCATCCAGGCCGACAGCTCGTGTTTCCGTTCTCGCAAAATTGCGGCGACGCGAAACAACAGGTCAGCGCGCTGGGCCGGCGTCGTCTTCTTCCAGGTTTGAAAAGCCGCGGCTGCCGACTCGACAGCCTTGTTCGCCAACTCCTTCGTTGCCTTCTGAAAGCGGCCGACTACTTCGGTGCGATTAGCAGGATTGATACTGTCGAGTTTAGCGTCGGTGTTGATGCGTTCACCGCCAATCACCAGAGGGTATTCTCGGCCCAACTCGCTCTTAACTTTTGCGAGCGCCGCGCGCATCGCCTGGGCATTCTCTTCTTTGCTGAAATCAGTAAACGGTTCGTTACGAAATTCTGTTGGCATGTCTCACTCCAATCAATTTTTTTTGAATAGTAGCAGAGCGGGACTCAGAAGTCAGAAATGACAAGACCAGGAGCGGGGTCAAGCCCGCCTTCCCGACCTGCGAATCTGTGCTAGTTGAGGGTTAGCGCCAAGCTTGAGCAATTTGCAGGTTAGGAAGGTGGGCTTGCCCCCGACTCTTCTTCAATTGCTTGGTTCCTACTTCGCCACCCACTTCCCCGCCTTCTGCAGCTTTTTGATCTTGCGTTTGACCAGTTCTCGTTTGAGCGCGCTCATCTTGTCGAGAAACACGATGCCATCGCAGTGATCGGTTTCGTGCAGCATGCAGCGGGCAGTCAGTTCCGTCTCATCGATCTCGAATTCGTTACCGTTGATGTCGTGAGCACGGACGATAGCCCGCAAGCTGCGCTCGACCGGCGTGAAGATTCCGGGAAACGAAAGACAACCCTCCTCACCGTTCTGCTCGCCTTCAACGTGTATCACTTCCGGGTTGATCATCACTACGCGCTGCTCTGGATCCTTGCCGGCCGAGCAGTCCATCACGAACAGCCGCTTCGCGACCCCAACCTGCACCGCAGCCAGCCCCACACCGGGCGCCGAGTACATCGTTTCAAACATATCGCTAACTAGTTTCTTGAGGCCGTCGCCAAAATCCGTGACCGGATCGCCCGGTGCATCTAGTATTGGGTTCGGCCACGTCACTATTTCCATCAATGCCATTATTTGATTTCCAACTCCGAAAAAACTGTTTTTCTCGAACTACTGATTCTATTCTGAAGGTTCCCCAAATGTCAGCCCGAGTTATCGGCCAACAAAAATTTCTGTGCCTCCTTTGTATCCTCTGTGCCTCCGAAGTGAGGTTTAGCGAGAGAGATTCACCACTGAGACACAGAGTCACAGAATTGCACAGAGGATCAATAGCCTCTAAGTTGTTCCCGATACCCTTCGAAGTTGCGCTTCATCTCTCCTAAACTATCCCCACCAAACTTTTCACGCATCGCTCGCGCCAACACCAGTGCCATCATCGCCTCGCCAATCACACCCGCAGCCGGCACGGCAGTAATGTCCGAACGCTCAAACGCTGCCGACTCTTCCTGCTTCGTGTCGATGTCCACCGAGCGCAAGGGACGACGCAGAGTCGAAAGTGGCTTCAAATGTCCGCGAATTCGAATCTCTTCGCCGTTCGTCACGCCGCCCTCGAGACCGCCGGCACGATTTGTTTCGCGAATGAATTCCTTCGTCTCATTGTTGTAAGCAATCTCGTCGTGAACTTCCGAACCCGGCAACGCACTTGCTTCGCTGCCCGCCCCGATCGAAACGGCTTTCACGGCGGGAATCGACATAACGGACTGTGCCAGGCGTCCGTCGAGTTTCAAATCCCAGGCAGTGTGCGAACCGAGTCCAGGGATAACACCACGCGCAACGACTTCAAAGATGCCTCCCAATGTATCGCCGGCCTCGCGCTTAGCGTCAATCAATTCGATCATCTGCTGTTGCAACTGCTCATCAGCGCAATGTAAAGGCGCGTCGTCCGGAATCGCAGCCACTTCTTCCCACGATAGCTGTAGCGGTTTCTCGGGAATGCCGCCGAGCTGAACAACATGACTACGAATCTCAGCTCCAAAAGAGGCGAGCAGTTGTTTCGCTAACGCTCCACACGCAACGCGCGCCGTCGTTTCTCGCGCCGACGCACGCTCGAGAATGTTACGCAAATCGCGCGAATCGTATTTCTGTCCACCAGCAAGATCGGCGTGTCCCGGCCGTGGGCGTTTTAGCCGACGCGATTTTTCCGGCGCGATATCCCTAGGCTCAGCGGCCATTACCTCAGTCCAGTTCGCCCAATCCTTGTTTTCAATCATCAGCGCGATCGGCGAACCGAGCGTTAACCCGTGGCGCACGCCGCTCAAAATTTCGGCCAGGTCCTGCTCAATCTTCATGCGGCCACCGCGACCATAACCCCACTGCCGTCGCCGCAGTTCGTAATTAATCTGGGCAACGTCAACCGGCATGCCGGCAGGCAAGCCTTCAACAATCGCAACCAGCGCGCGACCGTGTGATTCTCCAGCTGTGGTGAAACGGAGCATGTCAGTGGTCAGTGGTCAGTGGTCAGTAGTCAGTGGTCAGTGGTCAGTGGTCAGATGCACGCTACTACGGACAACGGACCACTGACAACCGCTGTTACAAGTATTCCTCCGAAAAAATATTTCCACGGCCCAATATTCCAGCCGGGTCAAAGGCGCGTTTCAACGCAGCCATCTCGCGCAGGTTGGCCTCGCTGTAAAACAAGGGCAGGTAATCACGCTTCAGTTTTCCAATGCCATGTTCCGCCGAAAGAGTTCCGCCGAGGGCGGCGGCGCGTTTCAAGAACCGCAAATAGATCTCTCTCGCCTTTGCTGCTTCGTCATCGTCGCGCGGTAGGATGTTCACGTGAACGTGGTTGTCGCCAATGTGGCCAAAGATCGTGTATCGCAGCTGGCTGGCGCGCAACGTGTCCTGATAGAAGCGCAACATTTCCGGAAACGCCGCATCGGGCACGGACATGTCAGTAGAGACTTTACGTTGCTTATGACGCGCAAACCACTCATTCATCAGTACTGGGAGGGCGTGACGAAACTCGCGCAACTTGGCCTGATCATGTTCGCCAGTTGCGAACCAGGAGCTCTCAACTAGCGCCTGATGCCGCTCAAGTATCTCCAGCCACTCAGTCATCAAGCCATCTTCGGTCGCCGGCGTTGTCTCCTGCTCGAAAAAGATCGCGCCCACTGCATCAACGGGAATTGTTTCGTACTTCTGTCGCAAAAATCCGAGCGAATCAACATCGAAATATTCCAACGCCCGCGCATCAATCAAACTAACTGCCTGATCACTGACCTTAGCTGACGACCTGGCATAGCGACGCGTAACTTCGAGAGCCTTCTCAACGAGCGGGCCTAAACGCCTCGCTTCTCTGTCAAGCGATTGACGATTCGCGAGTGAAAGGCTTCGCGCTTCGTTAACAAAAGACAAAACGTCCTCGTCAGTCTTAAAGAAAACGATTCCGCTGAGGGGTCCTTCAGGTTTTGGCAGCAAAGCCACTTCGACTTCAACAATTACTCCCAACGTTCCTTCGCTGCCGATGAAAAGGTCAAGCACGTCCATCTCATGCTCGACGTAGTAGCCCGAAGCATGCTTTCGCGTATGCGGCATGTGATAGGCAGGCAACTGTGCTTCAAGCAAACGGCCGGACGGCAGCGGAATCTTTATGCGTCCCATTGCATCTGCCTGAAGTTCTTCGCGATGCAGATCAATTAGCTCGCCGGTTGCCAGCGCAATTTTCAACCTCTGTACATACTTCCGAGTCGGCCCATACTTGAACGTTCGGGCCCCGGACGCATTCGTGGCCACCGTGCCACCGAGAAAACAACTGCGCTCAGTCGGGTCGGGCGGATAGAAAAGATTTTCGGATTCAACAAAGCGCTGCAGATCGCCAAGCCGAACACCCGCCTCGGCACACGCGCGGCCGCCAGCTTCTTTGTGAATTACACTTTTTATTTGATCGAGTTTGTCGGTCGCGAGCACGATTCCGGCGAAGGGTATGCGGCCGCCAACCGTGCCCGTACCGGCGCCGGAGACGGTGACGGGAGTTCTCTTCTCCGAAGCCTCTCGCAGGATTAACGCCACTTCTTCAGCGTTTTCAGCGAAGATCACACGCTCTGCCTTTCCGTCGCGCATGTGGCTCGCGTCGGAAAGGAAAGACAGGATTTCGTCGGAATCAGATTTAATAAGCATTACGAATCACTCAAGCGATTTGGGACGGCGGGCGTCCCGCCCGCAAACGAGCGCTAAGCGCGAAAATGGTTAGAAAGCATTTTCCGAAAAGCTGCGCGCCTGCGGCGCGTTTGCGGGCGGGACGCCCGCGGTCCCAGACAATCACTTGACTCAAGCCAGGGTCAGTTCGCGCTCGCGTAAGACCTTGATTCGATCGCGCAGTTCCGCCGCTCGTTCAAACTCAAATCGTTTTGCCGCGCCGCGCATTTCAGTTTCGAGTCTCGCGATCGTCGCTTCGATATTTGCGGCTGAGTAATCTTCGATATCATCTAATTCGGTTGGCATCCTGAAGTAGTCGGCTTCGGAAGCAGTTATCAGAGTTGACTCGATCGGCTTCACGATCGTCATTGGCGTAATTCCCTGCTCCTCGTTGTACGCCTCCTGAATTGAGCGGCGGCGGCGAGTTTCGTCCATGGCCCGCTTCATCGACTCGGTGATGCGGTCTGCATAAAGAATCGCCTTACCTTTCGAGTTGCGCGCAGTGCGGCCAATGGTTTGAATTAGCGACTGTTCGGAACGCAGAAACCCTTCCTTGTCCGCGTCAAGGATCGCGACCAGCGAAACTTCCGGAAGGTCGAGACCCTCGCGCAGGAGATTAATGCCAACCAGAACATCAAACTCGCCGCGTCTAAGATCACGCAGGATCTTGATACGCTCGAGCGTCTCAATGTCCGAATGCAGGTAACGCACCCGCACGCCAACTTCCGTGAAATATTCAGTCAGGTCTTCCGCCATTCGCTTCGTCAAAGTTGTCACCAGCACACGCTCGTGACGCTCTGCCCGTTGCCGGCACTCCTCGAGCAGGTGATCTATCTGACCCTTGACTGGTTGCACTTCAACTTCCGGATCCAACAAACCCGTCGGCCTGATGATCTGCTCAATTACTTCCCCGCCCGACTTCGTCAACTCATAAGGACCAGGCGTTGCCGAGACATACACTGTTTGTCCGATGCGAGCTTCAAACTCACTAAAATTCAGCGGGCGATTATCGAGGGCTGAAGGCAAGCGGAAGCCATATTCAACTAACGTGCGTTTGCGAGATTGATCTCCCTCAAACATGCCGCGAATTTGCGGAATGCTTTGATGCGACTCGTCAATCACCATCATCGTGTCGCGCGGCAGATAGTCGAGCAGCGTAGGCGGCGGCTCGCCTTGTTTCTTGCCCGTAAGATGGCGTGAATAGTTTTCAATCCCGCGACAGAAGCCCATTTCCTTAATCAGTTCCAAATCAAACATGGTGCGCTGATGCAGGCGCTGTGCTTCGAGTAGTTTGCCTTCGGCGATCAGCTTAGGCTCCCACCATTCGAGCTCTTCCTTAATGGATTTCAGCGCGCGTTTGATCGTCGGCCTCGACATTACGTAGTGACTCTTGGGGTAGATTGGAATGCGGGTCGTATGTTTTGTAATTACTTCACCGAGTAAAGGATCAATTGTGGAAATCGAATCTACTTCCTCTCCCCAAAGTTCTATGCGGAAAGCCTGGTCCTGATAACTCGGATAGATTTCCACCACGTCGCCGCGCACGCGAAAACTCCCGCGCTGGAAGTTCACGTCATTACGTTCATACTGCAACTCTACCAATCGCTGCAGCAACGCTTCGCGAGTGATCCGCGTGCCGGGTTCGAGAAAAAGCAACATGCCGTAGTAGGCATCCGGATCGCCGAGGCCGTAGATACACGAGACACTGGCAACAACAATTACATCACGCCGCTCAAACAAGGCACGTGTCGCCGACATTCGTAAGCGATCGATCTCCTGGTTGACGATCGCTTCCTTTTCGATATAGACGTCGCCGGCCGGCATGTAGGCTTCAGGCTGATAGTAGTCGTAATAAGAAACGAAGTACTCGACGGCGTTCTCCGGAAAGAGCGACTTAAACTCCTGATAAAGCTGAGCTGCTAACGTCTTGTTGTGAGCAAGAACGAGTGTAGGCCGCTGGGTCTTTTGGATGACACTCGCAATGGTGAAGGTCTTGCCGCTACCGGTGATTCCGAGCAGAACCTGATCCTTGAGCCCCTCGCTGAGCCCGCGCACCAGCGCCTCGATAGCCTGGGGTTGATCACCTTTGGGTTGGTAAGTCGACTGCAGTTTGAAATTCATGTAAGGGTAAATAGTAAATGGTAAGTCGCAAATTGTGAAAAGCAGTGAAAAATGAGTAGTGGGTCAGTTTGGATTGCCAGCCAACGAGTAGAGACAAAATCAGAACTGGGAGCGCAGCGACCAGCCAAAGACTCAACGTTGCCAGTCTTCATGTGAAACTGCACTTTTCTTTAAGTGTTTGGGCTATTGAGTGTAGGGCTGGTCGCTGCGCTCCCAGTTCTGATTTCGTCTTAGCGATTCGCTCTACGCTTCGGCAAGTTACGAGAACCGGAGCAAACTTTTAGAACTGACCCACTACCGAAAAGTGAAGAGTGAAAAAATGAGACGAGAACAATTCCGCGGCAATCACCAGTTCTTCGCGGCTTCCTTCGCGTCGGCTAGTTCTTCGTCGCGGCGGTGGTAGCCACATTCATTGATCAGTTTTTCAGCAGCGTCGAGATCATCGTTCGGACCACGCGGCGAACCGTCTGGGTTCTTATCCCAGGGATACTTCATCCGTCCGCCCTCATCCTTCATCCCTCCAAAGAGCCTCGCCCGGTAGAGATGAATGTCCGCCATAAACAACTTCATCGGCCCACGCTCCGCGATTTCCCAGGCTTCATCCAAATCTTCCTGCGCGCTTTCTGGGCCGTTGAGCGCGCCCAATAGAAACCGAAGCCACGCGCGCGCGAGG
>Ga0134126_10001885_pt1 | contig 26653 bp, 23 predicted proteins | sample KB31752_FD_96881 | JGI IMG/M metagenome (GOLD analysis project Ga0134126, IMG submission 96881) | Terrestrial soil microbial communities with excess Nitrogen fertilizer from Kellogg Biological Station, Michigan, USA - KB3-175-2 | ecosystem: Environmental > Terrestrial > Soil > Unclassified ... | reverse complement strand
CGCCGTGACCATAGTCGCCGCGTGAATCAGAGCTGACACCGGCGTCGGGCCGGCCATGGCGTCAGGCAGCCAGACGAACAACGGAATCTGCGCGCTCTTACCTGTGGCGCCGATGAATAGAAGTACAGCCACGGAAGTGATGCCGCCGGCAAATATCGCATGCCAGGAAAAACTTTCGATGGGCATACTCGCGATCGCCCTAAGCGCACTGGGTGCATCCAAGCCCGTGTCGTAGAAACTGATCGAGCCGGTCAGGGAGAAGAGAAGTATCAATCCCAGAACAAATCCCCAATCACCGACCCGGTTCGCTATGAAAGCTTTCTTCGCGGCTGGGGCAGCTTCATCTTTGTCGAGATAGAAACCGATGAGCAGATAAGAGCAGAGACCCACGCCCTCCCAGCCGACGAACATCAAGAGGAAATTGTCCGCCAGCACGAGTGTCAGCATGGCAAACATGAAGAGGTTGAGATAAGCGAAGAAACGGTAATATCCCCGGTCGCCTTTCATGTAGCCCGTGGCGAACACGTGAATCAGGAACCCTACGAAGGTGATGAAGAGTACGTAGATGCCGCTCAGGCGATCCATCACCAACCCGAAATCGGCACGGAATTTCCCGACCTGAATCCATGTCCACAGGTGATCCATGATCGGCTGCGTCGATCGGAGCGCGCCGTTTGAGTTGAATGCCAGGTAGAACGCAACGATTGTAGAGAGTCCGACAGACGCGCAGGCGACGATGCCGATGAATCGTTCGTTACGCAGACGGCGGCCGACGAGCCAATTGATGGCCGCGCCCGCGAGCGGAGCGAAGATGATTAGACTTAGAAGGTTACTTTCTTGCACGTATCTTACGGCGGCTTCGCCGCCCGATGTGCGGAAGGCCTCCGGCCTTCCGGCACTGATGAAACTCTGCTTTTCTCGGGCTTCGAGGCTCAGCCTCGAAGCCCGAGGAGGGAAACTAATTGCCCAGCTTGCCGGTAAGGCAGAGCCTTACCGCACATCAGGCGGCGAAGCCGCTACTGCTCAAAGCTTCAGACTGCTGGCATCATCAACATCCAACGACTCGCGATTGCGGAAGACGGCGATGATGATTCCTAAGCCCACTGCGGCTTCGGCCGCCGCCACGGTCATTACGATAAAGACAAACAATTGACCTGACAGGTCGCGAAAGAAACTCGAAAACGCCACGAAGGTCAGGTTCACCGCATTCAGCATCAGCTCGATGCACATGAACATCGAGATCACGTTGCGCTTGGTAATCACGCCGACCACGCCGATCGTGAACAGCACCGCTGAAAGCGCCAAATACCATGAAAGCTGTGGGGTCATAAAAACGTATTTAGGTCTTTGGGCTTTGGCCTTCGTCCTCGATACCCAACAAATCCTTTGCTTCTTTCGTTGTATGCGCCGACACCGGCGTCAGCACATCTATGTACTTCTCTCGATCAAGCATCTCCTTTGCGAGTACTACATCGCCGGGCACGACTGCCGCGCGCGGCGACAAAAGGCCGCCGGTGCGCGCAAGAGTTATGGCCCCCACAATGGCCATCAATAAAAGAATCGAAGTTACTTCGAACGGCAGTAGATAGGTGGTGAATAGACCGCCGCCGATTGAAGAGGTCAGACCAACGTCGGAAACATTTCGGGTCGGTGTCGCCGGGTTCGCCTGCACAAAGTAGATGATGAAGACCGCTTCGGCGAACAGTACGGAGGCCAGCATTAGCGCAATCGGAATCAGCGAACGCAGACGCAGCGGCCGACGTTCCTCTTCTTCGACATTCAGCAGCATGATCACGAACACCACGAGCACCATGATCGCTCCGGCGTAGACGATCACCTGCACCGCTGCAATGAACGGCGCCGCCAGCGTCACATACAAACAGGCGAGCGCGATGAACACGCCGATGAGCGAGATCGCGCTGTAAAGCGGATTGCGCTGCACCACTAGCGAGATGGCGCAGCCAACCGCCAATCCGGCAAACAAAATGAAAAAGAGACCAAGCATGAGAGAGTCTTCAGCCTCCCCAACCCGTCTGTGTCTTCAAAAAACCGGCCAGATAATCGAACGCGCCCAGCCATTGCAGCGTCGCCGTCAGCACGATATTCACCATGGCCGCCGGCACCAGATACTTCCAGCCGAACGTCATCAACTGATCAAAACGAAAACGCGGCAAAGTGCCACGCAGCCAGATATACAAAAACAGAAACAAGACCACTTTGCCGAGAAAATAGAACACGCCCAGCCACGGCAACTTATGTACGAACGGTCCGTTCCAACCGCCCAGGAACAGCGTTGTCGCCAGCATCGACACCGTGAACATGTTGACGTACTCGGCGAGAAAGAAGAGCGCGAACTTCATCGCGCTGTATTCCGTGTGAAAGCCGGCGACGAGTTCAGTTTCCGCTTCCGGAAGATCGAAGGGAACTCGATTCGTTTCCGCGATTGCGGCAATTAGGTAGATGATGAAGCCCAGCGGCTGCACCCAGATCAAGTTCCACCCGCTGATGCCCAGATGACCCGCTTGCTGTTCGACAATGCTCTGCAGATCGAGCGTGCCCGATTGCAGCACCACGCCAATCAAGCCGAGGCCCAGCGCCAACTCGTATGAAATCATCTGCGCCGCCGAACGCAGGCCGCCCATCAAACTGTACTTGTTGTTCGAAGACCATCCGGCGAGCGCGATGCCGTAAACGCCGACTGAGGTGACTCCCAACACGTACAGCAACGCGACATCGAATCTCGTGATGACCATGCGCACTGTGCCGAGCAGAGGCAAATTGACGTCTGGTCCGAACGGATAGACGACCATCGTCATCAGCGCGGCGACAGTGGCGATAATGGGCGCGAGGAAATATACGAAGCGCGTTGATTTGTCGGGAACGATGTCTTCTTTGAAGATAAATTTGAGCAGGTCTGCGAGCGGTTGCAGAAACCCTCCTGGCCCCACGCGATTTGGGCCCAGCCGGCCCTGGATGAATCCCAGCACCCGCCGCTCAGCCAGCACCGTGTACGCCACCAACGTCATCACCACGGTAAAGGCGACGAGAATACCGAGCATCAAAAGGCCAAGATGTTTCAGCTCGTCCATTCCAAAAAAAAGCGTGCTTTGATCTTTGTGCTTGGTACTTTGACTTCTTTCGTTGCTTGACGCTAAGAAATCAAGTTTGCTCAGACATCCAAGTACAAAGCACTAAGCACCAAGTACTGCTCTTTAAGCGGCAGCCTCTCGCTTCAAATTCGCATCAATCGAAATCTGATACAGCGGCGAAACCAGAATGTTGTCCGGCTTAGGATTTCCCGCAGAGAGCAAATGAATCTGGGGCGTTTTTTCCATCAGTGTGCCCAGCTTGAACAGTTCGTGCCCCACGCCCGGGGTCAACTGTTCCTTGTTCGCGGTCTCGTCCATGGCTTCAACCGCGTTGCGCAGCGCCGCTAATTCATTGGATAGATCGCGCCGCGAAACAGTTTCGTGCTTTACCTGAACCGGATTGCTTTCGTCTTTCAAAAGGGGATAGCGCAAACCGGAATAGCCCGGCACGCGCTCGCCGATTTCACGAAAGATGGCGCTGGGCGACGCTTCCAGCGCGGCATCAGTCCCGAGAGCATTTGCGAGTTGCCCTGCAATCAGCCAGTCGGGCTTCGATTGGTGCACCGGCTCGATTGCTTTACGCACGCGCTGGACGAAACCGTCGTTGTTGGTGAATGTGCCATCGACTTCGGCGAAAGATGCAGCCGGCAGCACGACATCGACCTGCCGTTCGAATTCGCTAACAGCTGAGAGAAATAGTTCCCACAGCACGACGAATTCGCGGTTTACCTCAGGCTCTGCCCCATTGCTACCAGCCGGCAGCAGCGGTTTGCCCGCGAGGATCAACGCGCGAACTGATTCATCCTGAAGCAACGCCGCGGCATCTTTGCCGTCGCGCAGCATATCGTGCGCGCCGACGCTGTTGTTGTAGAGCGGCAGTGGGTGCAGAAGTGTTCGCGGTCCGCCCTCAGCAAAACCAAGCGGAGATTGAGCAATCAACATTTGGCTCGCCGCGCTCACTTCGCCGCCAAACATGATAACGAGATCGCCCTGCGTTTGATTGATCGTGTCGCGCGCCCTGGCGATTTCGCTCACGTCAATGCCCATCTTCTTCGCTGACAGTTCGTCGTTGTCGCCGGTGGCAAAAGCGAGCACGGCGGCGTCTTCGCTGCCGGGCCTGATATGAATAAATTGAGTCGCCTGTTCGCACAGACGAATGCGCACGCTGTTGATGATGATCAGATTAGCGTTGCCGTTGCGGACCGCCTGGCGAATCTGTTTACCTGTCAACGGCTGAAGTTCTTCCGGCTCTCCGCCAATCAGTACAATGGTTTTCGCATAGCGAATGTCCCGATGTGTGGCCAGCGGACCACTGAGATTCGCGAAGAAAGGCTTGAGTGAAAATCGATCGGCAACTGCGTAGTTATCAGTACCAATTGCGCCAGTCGCCAGCTGGCGCAGCGAGTAGAGCGCTTCGTTCGTCAGCCGCGGACTGCCCAGCACGCCAATCGAATTCGCACCATGCGCTTGTTTGATTTGGCTCAACCGCTGCGCCGTGAAACGAAGGGCCTCGTCCCACGTGGCCGGGATCAATTTGCCACCTTTCTGGTAGCGAATCAGCGGGGTGCGAATGCGGTCGGGATGATTGATAAACGGATGGCCAAAGCGACCTTTGACGCACAGGAACTCGCCGTTCAATCCGTTGACGTAACGATCGCGCGCGACAATGCGAACCACTTCGCTGCCGCGCGAGCCGAGCGAAAGCTGGCATCCGTCCGAGCAATACGTACAAGTTGAAACCGTCTGAGTGAGTTCCCACGGCCGATGCTGGTGGCGATAAGTTCCGTCGAGCAGTGTTCCAGTCGGACAAACCTCTATGCAGTTGCCGCACTGCGAACAATTCAGCCACCCGCCGTACGTGCCGATGACTGTGTTCGCGCCGCGATTGCCGGCTTCAATTGCCTGTTCGCCCATCCATTCGTCGCACACGCGGGTGCAGCGTTTGCAAAGGATGCAGCGCTGCGGATCGTTAGCGACCATCGGCGAAAGAAACTTTTCCGGATGGTAGTTTTTCTTTTCGGTGAACCGCTCTTCCAGGTTCCCCCAATCGAAGGTCTGTTCCTGCAACTCGCACTCGCCGCCGCGATCGCACACGGGGCAATCGAGTGGGTGATTCGCCAGCAGAAACTCCAGCATTGAGCGCTGCGCTTTTTGAATCTCTTCGCTCTGGGTGGTGACGACCATGCCATCAGTGCAAATGATGGTGCAGGACGTCTGCAGCTTGGGCATTTTCTCAATGCGCACCAGGCACATCCGGCACGACGCCTGCAAAGCCAGATCGGCGTAATAGCAGAACGAGGGAATGTCGAACTGTTTTTCGCGACACACGTCGATCAGGCGCGCGCCTTTCGCGACCTGAAAGTCCTGGCCGTTGATCGTTACTTTGATTAAGTCTGATTGATCCATCGGCTCATTGAATCATTGACTCAGTGAATCAATGAACAAATGAATCAATTCTTCATTCGCTTCTGAAAATCTTCCGGGAATCTCTTGATGGCCGACTGAATTGGCCACGCCGCCGCATCGCCGAGGGGACAAAACGACTTGCCTTCAATGTTGTCGCAGAGATCAAGAAACAGTTGAACGTCACCTTCGCGACCGTCGCCTGCTTCAATCCGTTTGAAAATCTTCACCAGCCAATCCGTGCCTTCGCGACACGGTGTGCACCAGCCGCACGACTCGTGCTTGTAAAACTCGGTCAGATTCTTCGTCGATTCGAAGACATCGACCGTTTCATCCATCACGATGAAACCGCCTGAACCCACCATCGAACCGCCGGCGACCAGACCTTCGTAGTCCATGCGCACGTCTTTTCCGATAATTTGATCGGCGCGCATGATGTACACGGATGAGCCGCCGGGAATGACGGCCTTCAACTGCTTGCCATTCGAGATGCCGCTGCAATCTTCGAAGATAAACTTCTCCATGTCGTCATAGCCCATCGGCAATTCGTAGACGCCGGGCTGATTCACATGACCGGATACCGACCAAAGCTTTGTGCCGCCACTTTTTTCCGTTCCGAGTTTTTGATAAGCCTCGCCGCCCATCTTGATGATGTCAGGTACCGCCGTCAGCGTCTCGACGTTGTTAACGACAGTTGGGCAAGCGTACAAGCCCGAGATCGCAGGGAAGGGAGGCTTCATCCGCGGATGTCCGCGAAAGCCTTCCAGCGAACTGAGCAATGCAGTCTCTTCACCGCAGATGTAAGCGCCCGCCCCGCTGTGCGTGTAGATGTCGCAAGCGAAATTCGATCCGAGTATCTTTTCGCCCAGCAGTCCCGCCGCGCGCGCTTCGTCCAGCGCGACGTCCATGATTTCGATCAAATACTTGTACTCGCCGCGCGTGTAGATGTAGTTAGTGCGCGCTCCCAATGCGTACGCCGCGATCAGCATGCCTTCGATGAGCATGTGCGGGTCGCGCTCCATGAGGTAGCGATCCTTGAAAGTGCCCGGCTCAGATTCGTCGGCGTTGCAGACGACGTACTTGGGCTTCGGCGAATCCTTCGGGACGAAGCTCCATTTCATGCCCGTCGGAAAGCCGGCGCCGCCTCGCCCGCGCAGCGACGACTTCTTCACTTCGTTGATGACGTCGTCAGGCGACATCGAATCGAGAACTTTCTTGATCGCTTCGTACCCGCCATTTCGGCGATACACGTCGAGCGAACGCGAGTGCTCGAGATGAACTCGTCGCAGCTGAAGGGGCTCACATCCGATGGCGCCGATGAACATGATAGTAATTGCTCGATTGATTCATTGGATCATTGACTCAATGAATAAATGAACAAATGAATCAATTCTTCAAGGCAACGAATCCAAAATCTGATCGACTTTTTCCGTCGTCAGATTCTCATGATAGTCAAAATTAATCTGAAACATTGGGGCGGTGCCGCATGAACCGAGACATTCGACGAGCGACAAAGAAAACTTTCCGTCGGGGGTAGTTTCGCCGGGCTTGATTCCCAACTTCTTACTAACGTGTTCGGTAATCCGGCCTTCACCCATGATTTTGCATGACAGCGTCTTGCAAACTTGAATGTGATATTTGCCGATCGGCTTCGTTTGCAGCATCGAGTAAAACGTGGCGACTTCCCAAATGTCCGTGATGCGCAGACTGAGCCGATTCGCGAGATACGACACACCCGGTGGATCGAGGTAACCCCGCTCGCGCTGCACGATGAACATCAGCGGCAAAATCGCCGAACGCTGCGACGGATACTTCGCCAGATGCCGATCGATTTCGGCTTCAACTTCCGGAGAGAAAACCGCCACTTCACCGGGCATGTTCACCGGTTGATAGAGTGGCTGAATCTGAGTGAAGTCTGTCGACATATTTTCGATTTCTGATTTTTGATTTGCGATTGAAAGAGACGCGATCGAAAATCACAAATCCAAAATCACAAATCGTTCATCGATCAATCTCTCCCAAAACAATATCCAGCGATCCGATAATCGCCACGATGTCTGCGACCATGCAGCCGCGCGACATGTCCGGCAGCGCCGAAAGGTTCACGAAACTAGGCCCGCGGAAATGCACGCGGGCAGGCTTGGGACCGCCGGTTGATTTAATGTACACGCCGAGTTCACCCTTAGAAGCTTCGATGGGTTGATAAACTTCGCCGGGCGGCACATCGACGCCCTCTGCCACGAGCAGGAAGTGATGAATCAACGCGTCCATGTGCCGCTTCATCGCCTCGCGATCGGGCAGCACAACCTTGGGCGCATCGGCTTTCACCGGCCCCGGTTTGAGACGCGACACCGCCTGCTGCACGATCTTGTGTGACTCGCGCATTTCGCGCATGCGCACCATGTAGCGGGCCCACACGTCGCCATCATGCTCGACCGGAATGTCGAAATCATAATTTTCGTAACCGCTGTAAGGATTGGCGCGACGAATATCCAACGGCACACCGCTGCCACGCAGAATTGGGCCTGACAATCCCCAATCGATCGCGTCTTCTGCGGAAATGTAGCCCACGCCCTGCGTGCGCTTTTGAAAAATGCGATTGCCGGTCACCAGCGTATTGAATTCGTCGAGCGCTTTGGGAAACTCATTCTCGAATTGCTGCACGCGACGCTCGAAGCCGGCCGGTAAGTCCATCATCAAACCGCCGACCCGAAAGTACGACGGCGTCAGGCGGCCTCCGGAAGCCGCCTCAATCAAGTTCATGATCTTCTCGCGTTCGCGGAAGGTGTAAAAGAAGACCGTCATCGCCCCGAGGTCGAGCGCGTGCGTGCCGAGCCATACCAGGTGCGAGGCGATCCGCTGTAGTTCGCACATCATCACGCGAATCACTTGCGCGCGTTCCGGGATTTCGATCTGGAGCAGCTTTTCCACCGCCATCACGTAGGCAAGGTTGTTGCCGAGTGGATTCAAATAATCCATCCGGTCCGTGATGACGATGCCTTGCTGGTACTTGCGATACTCGAAGAGCTTCTCCATGCCGGTGTGGAGATAGCCGATGTCCGGCGTCGCCTTCACGACCATCTCGCCGTCGAGCACCAGTTCGAGACGCAACACTCCGTGTGTGGACGGATGCTGCGGCCCCATCGAGATCGTCATCTGTGTGTCGAGCGGGCGATCGACTACCTCGAATTGCGGCGGAATGTTTGCGACTGCTGTGCTCATCAGGGTCCAATGTCCAATGTCTAACGTCCAAGGTCCGCAGCCGGGTCGCGACTTTGGACTTTGGACGTGAGACTTTGGACTACGTCAGGCTGTACGGTTCATAACCTCGCAAAGGAAAATCCTTTCGCAGGGCGTGTCCCTGCCAATCATCAGGGAGAAGAATGCGCCGCAAATCCGGATGACCTTCAAAAATCACCCCAAACAAATCGTAAGTCTCGCGCTCGTGCCAGTTGGCTGTGCGCCATACCGTCGTCACCGTGGGTACGCGCGCGTCTTCTTCGTGCAACAAAACTTTTAATCGCAGGCGATGATGTTTGGTCGTCGAGAAAAGGTGATAGTTCACTTCAAACCGCGGCTCTTCTTCCGGGCCTCGATCAAAACCGCAAACGTCTGCCAGGAAATTGAATTCGTAACCCGATGTAGTCTTGAGGGCTTGGCAGACAGCAACCAGATGTTCTCGCACAATGATGACGGTAGTTTCGCCGAGCGCGCTGTTGAGTTCGCTGACCCACTCGGGGTGCTCACGCTGCAACGCCGCCGCGATCTGCGACGGCGCCGGCGAAGCAACTGTTTGTGAACCTTGGGTATTGCTGATCTCGGGCTGCTGAGTTTCCGACATTGTTTTGCGAGACTAGAACGAACGACGCTTCTCATGCGTTGACGCGATGGTGTATGGCTGAGGCTGAGTCTTATCAGGATCGCGCAGCGTTGAACCATCAGTTACCGGCAAAGTGCCCGGCGTGATCGCTTCGCGAGCTTCTTCGTCCGGAGAGTCTTTCCGATCGCGAATCGATTCTTTCATCACTTTTTCCTGCAACATCATCACCGCGTGAATCAGCATCTCAGGCCGCGGCGGACACCCGGGGATGTAGACGTCCACCGGCACCACTTTGTCGACGCCCTGGACGATCGCATAGTTGTCGAAGACACCACCCGACGTGGCGCATGCGCCCATTGAGATAACCCACTTCGGCTCCGGCATCTGATCGTAGATACGCCGCAGGACGGGAGCCATCTTTCGCGAAACGCGGCCCGAAACAATCATCACGTCAGCCTGGCGCGGCGAAGCGCGAAACACTTCGGCGCCAAATCGTGCCAGGTCGTTGCGCGAACTGGTGACGTTCATCATCTCGATCGCGCAGCAGGCGAGCCCGAACGTGGCCGGCCACAGCGAAGACTTGCGCGCCCAGTTGATGAGCGAGTCCAGACGGGTGGTCAGGACTTCCGGGAGCGCTTCAGCAATGACATTTTCCAGTCCCATGATTTAGTTTCGAGTTTCAAGTTTCAGTCTCAAGTTTCAAGTTAAGCTGCTTTGGACGAACTTGAAACTTGAAACTGGGAACCTGAAACTTTCATGTCCAGCAAACGCGCTTCAGCCTCGGCTTCGCGGCGCGCGCGTTCGCTCCAGTCGAGGGCGCCCTTCTTAATAACGTAAATCAAACCCGCCGCGAGCAGCGCAATAAAGAAAATCATCTCGAAAAAGATTAGGTTCTTCATGCCGTATTGCGGCGACGAAAGTGTCTTGAAAACGACAGCCCACGGAATCAGAAAGATGACTTCAATATCGAACAGAATGAAAATCATCGCGATCAGGTAGAACTTTACGGAGAACCTCTCACGTGCAGACCCTACCGGATCTTTTCCGCATTCGTACGGCATCAGCTTTGTGCGCGTGTGCTTGCGTTGGCCGACGAACTGCGACAGCACCACCATCGTCACGGCGAAGCCGGCGGCCACAATGAACATCAAGAGAATCGGTAAGTAATCGCTTAGGTTAAAGCTCATCAGAACCTGGTTAAGTACAAAGAGCTAAGAGCAAAGATTGGTGCGACGGTCTGACGCTTTGCCCTTTGCTCTCACCGCTTTGCGGCTCACCGCTTGAGAATGATTGTACAAGCTCCAATCGTAATGCCGTGACTAGGGGGTGTCAAGGGAACGATCTGCGCAAGGCGAGCCGCAAATCTAACTGATTGACCGCGTAAAAATCGCTGTGCTAACGTCGCGAATTGATGGAAATTGCGTGTCGCATCGAGCGCGCGCGGGAAACGGAAACGAATAAGTGATCACGGGCTACAACACGGACGTCGAATACGGAGGCATCGTCTATCACGTGCAGACCGAGGACAAGGGTTTGCAAACGCCGATAATTCTTTCGCTGGTTTATTCAGGCGGAGCCATCCTCGCGAGCAAACGCTCGCCTTACGATGACTTGATCGCAGGTGGCTTTGATCAAGCAATGCTGGTCGAGAGGCTGCAACGGCAACACAAGTTAATCTGTGCTGCGATAAACGCGGGACGCATTGAGGATCTCAAGCGCATGGGCGAACGGCCCACAGGTGCGCTGGAGACTGCCACGGCGGCCGACGCCGCGCCTGTCGACGACGCCGAGGACAAGGCAGATCCAGAGGGAATGGCTCCGACCCAGCCGCTACAGACGGCCGGCGAGCGATTTTCCACGAGTGACGATGTCGGGGAAGCGCTCACGTTAACATTGCTCGATGAGAAGCAGATGCGCGCGGGCGAATCAATTACCTTGAGAATCGAAGTAGCCAAACACGACGAAGGCGACGCGCGTCCGGCCGGCAAAGCCAATATCACCGTCAAAGTGCTGGGCAGCACCTTTCAGCCTTCTTCGACATATTCAATGACAGACAGTTATGGCCACGCGTCGATTTCGGTAACCCTGCCGACTTTCAAGACCGGCCGCGGCGCAATTTTCATTCGGGCTGAAAGTGACGGAGAAGTTGCGGAGCTGCGTCGCGTAATTCATCCTGCCTGAACCTCGAGATCGTGCAAGTTCAAATCAACGGTGAGCAGCGCGAATTGGCAGTGACGTCGGTGCGTCTGAGCGAATTGATCGCGCAGCTCTCGCTTGCGCCACAGCGGATCGCGGTGGAGGTTAACCGGCAAATCGTCCGCCGCGATGACTGGGAGCGGACGGAGGTGCATGACGGCGACCGAGTCGAGATCGTTCACTTTGTCGGTGGCGGCAAAGGACAGTAGGCAGAAGGCAGAAGGCGGACGACAAGTAGGCAGGAGGCGGAAGGCAGGAGACAGAAGGCGGTAGGCAGGAGGCAGAAGGCAGTAGGCAGGAGGCGGAAGGCAGCAGGCAGGAGACAGAAGGCAGGAATACGGTGCGCAACTTTGGTTGTGCCACAAAGCGGTGTAGAGTCAAATTAGGTTTACTGAAGGAAGTTCTCATTCATGTCCACACCAGCAATTGCCCGAACGGATCAATTCAAGATTGCGAACAAGGCATTCAACTCACGACTGATCATCGGCACCGGAAAGTATCGCAGTTTCGATGAAATGAAAGCGGCACATCGCGCTTCCGGCGCGGAGATGGTGACAGTCGCCGTGCGGCGCGTGCCGCTTGATCACAGCAGCGAATCATTCCTCGATCACCTCGATCCGGCGTTGCAGATTCTCCCGAATACAGCGGGCTGTTATAGCGCCGAAGAGGCTTTGCGCACTGCGCGACTGGCGCGTGAAGCTCTCGGGACGGAATGGATCAAGCTGGAAGTCATTGGCGACCAGACAACTCTATTTCCCGACAACGAGCAGACACTTGAAGCCGCGCGCACGCTCGTCAAGGAAGGCTTCATCGTGCTGCCTTACTTCACAGACGATCTGATCGTTGCGAAGAAACTGCTCGACGCCGGCTGTCCCGCAGTGATGCCGCTGGCAGCGCCTATCGGCTCGGGTCTGGGCGTGCAGAACCCCACGAACCTCCGCATCATGCGCGAACAACTTCCGGAGGCGACGATCATTGTCGATGCCGGCGTGGGCACGGCGAGCGACGCAACCATTGCAATGGAGTTAGGCGCGGATGCCGTCCTGATGAACACAGCGATCGCCGAAGCAGAGGACGCGGAGAAGATGGCTGAGGCTATGAAGTTGGCGATCGAGGCGGGTCGACTTGCTTATAGCTCGGGAAGAATGACACGACGGCTCTACGCCAGCGCATCAAGTCCTTTGACCGGCACAATCCGACGCTAAAGAAACCGACAATTGGCTGCTACTTCACGAGCGGACGCTTTAAGCAAAACTGCGGCCAACTCTCCATTTTAGAAGCGAGGGTTTTCGGTGGAATGATTGCGACCAGTTCCCAGCCGTCTTTACCGACCTCGTTCAAAGCCTGCTGATACGTTTGGGCCGGCAGTCGCTCTCCGTTGGCTACATAGACCTGTTTGCCCATCGCATCGTCTACATAGATCCACATGTACTCCCATTGCTGCATATCAACACTCCCAAAACACCGCTGGCGATGCTCAGATTAACCTTCGTTGACAACCTTCATCACGGAATGGAAGACACTTTTGAAGGCGTTCGCGGTTTAGATTCGATTGGAATACGCTTGGCGGTCGCCTGTAACACTTCTAATCTTGCGACGAGTCGTACCGAGCGAATTTCAATCCTTTTCGCCTCTGCTAAACCTTGATCGAAGTCGAGTAAGCCCACTGAAGCAAAGGCTTGTTCCATCTCTGAGGAATCCAGCAGACTGGCTGGATCGTTCAACTCAGCCATTGCCGCCTCAGACATGCTCTGGCCTGCACTTTCACCCTTACGCTTTTCCATGCCATTGATACTCGTAACGGCGGTTCCAAGCAAATCAGCGGCGTCGGCTTTAGCGTCGGTAGTAGTCAATGCAGCTGCGAAAGAAAGGAGCGCACGGACCTGTAGTCCGTTTCTATCGGTTTGCGGAATCAACAGGCGTGCCTCATCGATTAGTATCTTCATCATCTCGGGATCTTTTTTCGTTCTTATAGCTTTGAGTGCTTCAAGATACATCGCGAGGCGTATCGTGGTATCTGTAAGGTTGCGGATGTTTGTTAATGCCGACATAAAGTCGGACTTCGCCAGGAATGCTTTAGCTTCATTCCTAATCAACAGTTGGCCGTATATGTCCTTCTTCTTTTCATCGGTAACCTTATCAAGTGCCTCACGTGCCTTATCGAAGTTGCCACTCGACAATGCGAGCGCGAAACTTTCTTCCGGATTATCCGCGGCCAACTGGTTACCGCTAATCCTCGCCAGCGCGATTTTGGTCATTTGCGCAATGTTAGGTGGCACTCCAGCAGATAGTTTTACGGCGATCGCATTCAGCTCAGGAGCAAGACTTGGCTGGATGCGGGATGCCAAAGCGGCAAGGATTGTCGCGACCATACCCTGATTGGCAGCACGGAATTGGAGGTCAAGCTCTGTGTAATGCAAACTCTTTAAGGCTTCGTTCGTTTCGGTGAGCGACTTCCGCAAAACTTCAGAACCGGTCAGGAGGTACCTGAATTGCAATGATTGGAGCGACGATTCAGCCTCAAAAGAGATTGAGACGCCGGGGCCCGGAAACATGTATGCGGCAAACAACTCAAGGGTCGCCAATGAAGTCAGCGTAGGTCGACCGGGCAGCCCATCCAGTACTTTGGCCGCGACATAATCCGAAAGAAACGAGTCCTTGTCCCTGAGATGAACCAGGGCGCTTACCGCACCCGGATTGGGATTTGTGATCAAAGCCTGTTCCACCACCGCGGCGGCCATTGAAGGATCTACATCAATTAGGTCCGACGCGAGTCTTGCATCCAAGCGCGACTTAGACTCACGTGCGGCCTTACTCCCTTTCGATGTATTAGCCGTGTCTGGCTGGTCATTAAGAAACTGGCGCGCAAGCCTTGGGTTTTGCGGAAACAGATACTTCAGCACCAGCAGTTTGGCTTGCTCTTTTTCGGAGTCGTTTTCGATCTGATTTGCGAAGCGCCAGATGGCCCGGAACATCGACTCTGACTGTCCGACGTCCGAATAAAATGCGAGCGCGGCAGCGCGCGCTCGCACATTCACAGTCGCCAGAGCTTCGTCCAGTTTGGCGCTCTCAGTGATAATGTCCTGGAGTTCTGCAACAATAACTTCGCGTTTCTCTTGTGGCGCTCTTTGGGCTTGGGCAGAAATGGACGTGAGCACCAAAACCCAGAGAACAGTGGTTTTGAAATACATTACAGCTCCTTTCTTCAAAGAGAGGACCAGACACAGGGCCCCGAAGTTGGTGATTCAACTAGACTCGAGGGGCGCTCGTTCTTATCTTGGATTTTGCTTGGGTACGCCGGCGATCTGACAAATTCTTGGTCAGAATCATGCCTTTGTCGGTGAGGTTATCGCCTCGAGTCCACACGCAGTACATGGCGCAGCCTGCGACTATCCATTCTCCCGTTCCCAGGCAGGCCGCACATAGGCCGAGGGCAACCGGGTTTCCTGTTCCGGCACTGACGCAGACTCCGCCGCAAGCAATGACGGTCGTGGTGCTAATACCTGACCTGTTGAGGCACCGCTGCCAACAACTTCCAAAAGCGTCGTCGCCGTCTTGTGGTGCGAGCGTGCAACCGCAGCCCTTCACAACCAGAGTCCGCAGACGTGTTCGGACACGCACTGAGAGACTACCCGTGCGACCAGCCGCCAGTGATACCCTGGCTGTTTGCAACTGATCCTGACGGTTCACAGCTTCGCTGGTTTTAGCGGCCAGAGCGCCCTTAACCAGACTCTGCGCAGGTGCTTCAATTATCCAAAACAGTGAGATCACCAGAACAGCAACTCCAGAAAGAATTCTACGTCGTGTCATCGGGACTACCTCCAAGTTTGATTTAGTTAGAACATGTCCGGGAACAGCGTGGCCAAAAGAAACATGAGCAGCGACAGCGACACGATGAGAATTAACCAACGGGTGAACTTGCTCTGTGGCCGTGGTGGGATCCAATACCCAACCACCAGCCAGGCAAGAATGCTTACGCCCCATGCAGATGGCTTGGGGATCCAACGATCCAATAGATGAGCACTTGCTGTCATTGGTACCAAAACGGCGGCCATCCTTATTCACACCATGTCGTCGCGATTCTCCTGGTTCTTCATGTCACACCACCGCGGACGCGCCCTTTTAACAAACCGGGACGGCGCAGTCATTTAACTGAGTTAATTCCGGTATCAACCTATTCGAGTTAACGTCTGTCATTTCATCCTAAGTCGCGTGCCAAAGTTCGGATGGTTTGCTGATCATGATCCAGCCTTTGGTACGACTGATGACATCTTCCTTCTCCAATGCATTAAGCAATCGACAGAGGTACGTTGGCGTAATTGATAATAGATGGGCGATCTCGTATTGCTTCAGCGGTAGTTGCAGCTTGGATGTCGTCTCAGATTGCGAGTGAGTACGACTGGGGGGAAGTTGCTCACAGAATCGCCACAAGAGTTGCTCTAGTCGCTGCCTGGCGGACAAGCAAGTTAGTTGTGAGATTCGCTCTACATGATCGAGAACCTCGTCACTCAGAATCTCGCGCACATGCGCAGCGAGGCTAATATCCGTGGCGAGCAGCGAAAGAAATTTCCGCGAACTCAATCTAGTTAACGTACAAGATGTGACCGTTACGGCCGCGAAAGGATGAGGCTTCTCTTTAATTGCCGCAGCTGAGCCGACCAGCGATCCCGGAAACCTCAAGTCCAGGAGAATCTCCTGGCCGTTTCTCTCCAGACGCGCGAGCTTGAGGATGCCGCTATGAACGAAATAAAGGTCACCGGGATGTGCACCCTGGCTGAATAGTTCGACGCTGGCAGGATAAATATGCGCGTCACCGAAGAACGCAGCTGTGGTGAGTTCGAGCGCCGTCGTTTGTGAATTATGGGAGACGTCTTTCATTCCACTTCACGACAAGAGTGACTGGTAAATTGTTTGCAGAGAAATTACATGTTCTGGTTTTGGAGCGCGTACTCTAACAGTGCTTGAACTGTTTAGCAACCGATATTTCAACGCCGATGTTGTCTCGCAAATCGTAGAAAGAGATCGAAAATAGTTCAAAGAATATCTCCCTGATTGCAGCACACAAAAAACTCTGCGCGAGCGCCGCAACTGCGTCTATTGAATCGTGGTTCGATGCCGCCTCACGTCAAACTTGTAAGTCGTCGTTGCTAAAGGCGGCAGTTCGCCTTGCGCTGATCAGTCAAAGCTACTAAATGTGCGCCGCACAAATCGTGGCAGTGGAATTCACTAACCGTCGCGACTCACGGACAAAGCGTCGGCGTCGTCACGCTGTTTCGCGCCACAGGCGCAGTTGCCGGATTACTAAAATCCGCGGAGTTGTTATTCGTATCAACGCAGCTATTCGTCCGAATGACGCTGCGCGCGTTTGAGTTCGTTCCCGAGACTGCGATCGGTGCACTTTCGGAACAATTGGCGGTGGCGCCGTAGCCGAGGAAGTCGACTACGAATCCTCCTAACGGACAGCCGGTGCCGGTCAGGTTAGTTGTCCCTGACACCAAGGCTACCTTGCCGGCTGTGGCGCTCATGTTGATTGTCCCACCGGAAACATCTGGAGTTGGCAATGCCACGCCATTTGCTCCGCCGGATGCTTCCCGAATCAGGAAATAATGGCCGGGCAGCAATGTGCCTGAAGCGATGTCTGTCTTATTCGTTGAGAAATTGCTGGTTGCCGCTGCGTACTGCACCGAGTAAGGCGTAACCGAAAAGTCTATTGTCGTCGTGCCGCGATTGAAGATCTCGACAAAGTCATTCGTGTAAGTTGCGCTCGCATTTCCGCCGCCACCGTAAACCTGGCTGATGACGAGCAGGGGAGTGTCGTCGTTGTTGATTGTGCCGAGCCCCTGTCCATCGGCGATAGACGCATTTGCTGAAAGGTTGGAAATATTCACAAAGAAAGTTTCGTTGGGCTCTACCAATGTGTCGCCTTTCACCGTCACATCAAACGTGTAGATCGTCTGACCTGGGGGAATGCTCTGCGACGTGAGACTGCGTGCGACGTAATCGTTGTCAGCCACAGTTGCAGTGTTGTCCTGCGTCGCAATGTCGAAAGTGATGCCTCCCGACGGCGCGGGCAGGTCTGAATTTACCGTGAAAATAAATGTAGTGGTGCCACTGTTTCCTTCCTGCATGGAAACGTCCTTCACACTCAACTTGGGCACATCGTCGGTGACGATCGTCCCCATCCCCTGCGCGTTGGCGACGCTGGCGCCCGAAACGTTTGTGACGTTAACGAAGAACGTTTCCGTCGGTTCGATACCCATGTCGCCATTCACAGTTACATCAAAGGCGTAAGTCTGCTGGCCCGTGGGAATCGTCTGCGAAGTAAGGCTGCGCGCAACGTAATCGTTGTTCGCGACTGTCGCAGTATTGTCCTGCGTCGCGATGTCGAAAGTGACGGGCGCCGGCGCCGGTGTGGACAAGCTCACGGTGAAAGTGAATGCAGTCACGCCGGAGTTTCCTTCGTTTTGAGTTACATCGTTAATGCTCAACGATGGACCGGTAACGGCGAGACTCGCCTGCGAGCTGTTTACTGTCTTCGAGCCGTCAGTTGCCGAAGCCGTGATATGAGCAGTCCCGGGATTCTTGCCCTTGACGTTCGCCGTCGCGACTCCGGTCGAAGCGTCCATCGAAACAGACTCAACCGTAGCCACTGAAGTGTTGTCAGAGCTAAACGTAATCGTCACGTTCTTCATGACGCGGCCGTACTGATCGAATGCTTGCGCCGTGGACTGCTGGGTCTGCCCCACCGTAATCGACGCCGACGGCGGGGAGAGCGTGACCGATGACAGGATGCCGGGACAGTTTCCGAATGGTGTGTCGTTCGTTCGCAGCCCCGGCGAGTATGCGCGCCCATTTGCGCCGATGGCTGCCGTATGCTGGACCAAGCCGCCGGTAACATCGGGTGAGCGCGTCAGTGACTGATTGTTGTCGCCCTCGATACCGGTGCTGCCGCCATAGCTGAGCTGAGTGATCAGATTTCCGGCGGCATCGCGCACCAGAATTGTGAGTCCGCTGTTTGTTAAAGACAGGCCGCTGGAGGTTATTGCCTTAACGACTTGGGCGCAGCCGAAGACGGAATCGGTCGGGTCAAAATTGCCGCCGCCGAAAACCACGATCGCTTCGCCGGCGGGAAGGGAAGTTCCGCCCGCAAATGTGAAACGCGTGTTCTCGGTTGTGCTTCCCGTGGCGCGAGTGCGGATCGTCCAGCCAGTCAAACTAATTGATTCATTTGAAGTGCCATTTACCAGTTCGACAAATTCATCCTGGGTACCGTCACGGACACCATCATGGTTGGCGTCACCGGCAATTCCGTCTGGCGGGTCAGCCAGAACTTCGTTGATGACGACATTACGGCTCGGGTCACCAGTGAAAGTGACCGTGACTGGGTTGCTGGCGCGGCCGTCCGCGGTAATCGTGAGATTTACGGTACCGGCGCCGCGCAGATCACTCGGCGCGCGCACAGTTACTTCATCCAGGCCCGGCATGTTTGCATTAGCTGTGATCGATTCAGGAGTTACTATTCGGCCGCCGATGTTGACCGTGGTCTGAAGGGAATTCCGCACGCCCGTGGTAAAGATGAGCAGACGCAGATTGCCTCCGGTGGGATCGAATGGGCCGTCGGCAAGCGTATTCGCATTCACGATCATTCCTTCGCCGACGCCGTCACCCGTCTTTGTGAATACGCCCGGCGCGGTGCGAAGTGTGAGTACGCTTCCTTTGGACTGAAATCCGTCGGCGTTCGTAATTACGACTTCGGTAGCCCCGATTTCGGTTTGCGGCGGCATCAGGAAATGAACTCGATCGGGAGAGACGAAGAAAATCTGGGCTGCGCGCCCGTTGACAGTGACAGTGGTGCCTGCGACGTTCGTGGGAAAAGTTCCGTCTGCCTGCTTTTGCGATTGCTGCGTGGTATTGGCGAGCGCGCTGCCGAAAGCCGCCGCAATACTATCGGGAGCGACGGCTTTAACTGGCGCTGGTTCGTGGCCGAGCGACGCCTGATTGAGTATCGATGTGAGCGTGCCGAACGGCGGCCGCGCCGCAGTATCAGTAGCATAGATCTCAGATTTGTTTTCCAGGCCGGCCGCCACCGTTCCCGACAGCGCGCGCGGGAAATTAAATACAATTGTCGAGCCATCATCGTTTAAGGACGAAACGACTTCACAGGCGAGGTTGCTGCCGTCGAAACAGTCGGCTTCTGCGGGTGCACTGGTGACGCGCGCGAATGACGTTGTCGGTATGTCGTAAGTGTAGAGTTCGACGCTCGCGTCTGCGTTGCTAAAACCGGTGACCGTCCGGCGCGTTACGAATGCGATCCTTTTTCCGTCGCCGCTGATTGTCGCGTGCAGCGGTACTTCAGTTGTGCGAGTGCCGAGTGAAGTCACTTGCCGGTTCACGTTGCCGCCGCGGCCATCGTAAAAGAAAACCTGACTCGAGTTCGCCGCTGTCTCGCCGGAATACACGACGCGCGTTCCGTCATCGCTGATGGCGCGACCGTAGGTGATCAGCAACGACTGAACCTGGCTGGCGAGCACCGCCGAAGATGACGACGTGCGATCCTGAATCATCAGATCGCGCTTGGTGCTGAGAATCGAGCCTTCGTCAAGAATGTAAGCGACCTTTGCTCCATTGCCGCTAATCTTCGCGTCCGTGCAGCCGACGATTCCGTTTGAGTTGGTTAATTGTGTAAATGTCGCCGCAACGCTGTCGTAGATGAAAATTTCCAGATTGCCGTCGCTGTTTTGCGAGGTGATGTTTCGATTGGAAGAGAAGGCGACGTATCGGCCATCATCGGAAATCGAAGGTTGAAAGTTGCCGTTGACGAAGCGGTTGGCAGCATCGCCCGGCCACGTATTGGTAACCTGCAGCAGCGTCGACCCGTTGAAGAGAAAGATCTCGGAATTACCGTCGCTGTTGGTGCCGAGCGGATCGTCCTTTGATGAAAACGCGATCCACGAACCATCCTGTGAAATGGCCGGCGAGACCGCGCGCGTTCGCCCTACTTGAAAGAAGGTCGCGGGCTCCCGCGAAATGTCGGCACGAATCGCGCGGAACGTATCAGCCCCACCTGCGCCCACGACATCTTCCGTGCTTTCAAACGCCACGATGCGTCCATCGCCGCTGACTGAAGGATTGACGCTTAGTCCTTCGTCAGTAGTGTTCGTAACACGGCGCAGCGTCGACTGGCTTTGACCGACTAAGCAGACAAAGGATGCGATAGCCGCGCAGGCGAGCGAGACGATTGGAGCGCGATGGCGAAGCATGGGAGAACCGCCGTAGAGCGGGGCATTCTATACATTTCCGGCGCAACTACAACGACGAGCAGCGCCGGCGTACTGCATAGCGGTGTCTCAATTGCCTTTGAGGGGGTTTGCGCCTCTGCGGCTTTAGGTGAAACCGTTTTTACGCAGCGTTAGTTCACTCCCGGCGCGAATCCCGTAAAGAAAAGCTGCAAGTAAGACACCATCTCCTGAAGTTGGCAGTAGCATCCATTGACGGCGTGAGTTACGATGTCGCCGGGCGTTCTCATCTTAAAAACCGCGAGGAATTTTCATGAAAATCGCAATCGCCGGAGCTAGCGGCCTGGTTGGCGCGGCCCTGATTCCGGAACTCGAAGCCGAAAATCATGACATCGTCCGTCTCGTTCGCAGCTCACCCAAAGCAGATGAGATCGAATGGCATCCGAACCAGGACTCAGTTGATGCGAGCAGGCTCGAAGGCTTTGATGCGATCATCAATCTCGCCGGCGAGAACGTGGCGGAAGGTCGTTGGACTGAAGAGAAGAAGCGGAAGATTCACGACAGCCGCGTTCATGGAACACACTTAATCAGCGAAGCAATCGTCAAGCTGACAAATAAGCCGCGCGTGTTTCTCTGCGCCTCAGCGACCGGGATTTACGGTGATCGCGGTGACGAGGTCCTCGATGAACAAAGCGAATCCGGCGGCGGGTTTCTGGCAGGCGTCTGTCGTGAGTGGGAGAAAGCCACTGAGCCCGCCAGGAACGCAGCAGTGCGGGTAGTGAACCTTCGCTTCGGACCAATTCTGGCGCGCGTCGGCGGGATGTTGGAAAAGATGCTCACGCCTTTCAAGATGGGACTGGGCGGCAAAGTCGGATCAGGGAAGCAATACATAAGCTGGGTCACCATTGAAGACGCAGTGGCGGCGATGAAGCTCGCGCTGACTGATGAGTCGATTCGCGGCCCGGTAAACGTCGTCTCACCAAAACCGGTGACGAACGAAAGATTCACCCGCGTGCTGGGCGAAGTTCTCTCGCGTCCGACAGTCATGGCTATGCCTGCGTTCGCCGCGCGGTTGGCGTTTGGGGAAATGGCCGATGAAATGTTGCTGGTGAGTCAGCGAGTAATGCCAAAGAGACTACAAGCCGCGGGTTATCAGTTTCAGTACTCGGATTTAGAAAGTGCGTTGCAACATTATTTAGGTGGGAGTTGAAAGCGTGGCTATAGATTCCCAAGAACTAGGACGTAGGCTGGCTGAGGCAGATCGAATGCGTGTGCTCTTACGTAAAACAACGAATGAGCTTGCCGCGCTCGGCCGCGAAATATTAAAGAAGCGGCGGCAACTGGAAGAAAGCAATGATCAACCTGAACGATCCGACGGCCGTTCTGCTCGCGACCTTTCAAGGTCTTGAACGCGCAAATCTTAAGTCGGCTGTGTGCGGTGGGTTGGCGCTGGCGGTTTATGGAGAGCCCCGCGAAACAAAAGACGCCGACTTGGCAATCGCCGACGTCTCTGTGCGCGAAGCCGCCGCGGCATTGGAGCAAGCTGGTTTAGATGTTCTTCTCGCTTTTGAGAGGGTGCCATTCGGCGGACTCTTTGTCAGCAGAATCACTTTATTTCGGGGTTTGGGCGGATCGCTGAATGTCGCCGATTTGATTGAACCACGTTCGATCCGTTACGCGCAGGAGGTTATGGCACGGGCCATCACCGGACCGCTAAGAGGCCACGACGTACCAGTGGTCTCCCCCGAGGATTTCGTGGTCTTGAAAATACTGGCAACGAGAGAGCGCGACCTAAGCGATGCTTGCTCGGTACTCAGGCGCTTTCGTAGCGATCTCGATTTGGTTTATATCGAAGCTGAGATAAAGCGTCTAATCGCTGAAGTGTCTGATCATGACGTTGATGGACGATGGCACCGTGCGAAAGAAGAGTCTGAGTTAGAGATTCAGTGAAAAAGGGAGAATTACAACCGTCTTACTTTCACCCCAACACCAGCGCCAGCAGAAACCGAAAGACTCCCGCGCCCATCAAAACCCAAAAGGCATTCGGACGATAGCGCAAAAGGATTCCCAGGATCACTACAGCCATCGTCGCGCCGATAATCGTGTGGATGCCTGAGCGCGCGACGCTCCACGCCGCTGCGGCCAACAGACCGGTGACTGCCGGCGCGACCCCGCGCAGAAAAGCCTGAATCTGTCGATTCGTGCGAAAGCGACGCAAAGAAGAGCCGGCCGCAATCGTCATCAGGAACGATGGCAGGAACACGCAGACGGTGCACAGGATCGCCGCCATGAATCCGGCGACGCGATAGCCGACGAATGTAGCCATGATCAAAACCGGCCCGGGCGTGATTTGCCCCAGCGCAGTGGCGTCGGCGAACTCCTGGTGACTGAGCCAGTGATGCGACCGCACGACTTCGTTTTCGATCTCAGGAATCATCACAAAGCCGCCGCCGAAAGTCGCTGCGCCAATGCGCAGAAAGATGAACGAGATGGACAGCGCCAGACCGATTTTCGCGAGGAAGGGAAGCGCGGGAAGAAAAATACTGCGTAGAAGCTGGCCATCACTCGATGCGTCCGCGGCATCCTCATCGTCGTCCGGTTGCGTGACACGAAGTTCGCTGATCTGTCGCAGACGCTCTTCCGCGATGGCTTCGGTCAGGTAACCGCCAACGAACCGATGTGGCTTCGCCGGTCTGCGCGCGACGATTCGCTGCCGAATCCGTTGCTGTCGTCGCGTCGCAAGTCCGCGGATGCGCTCGAGACGCGGCTTCTGTCTTTCCGTAAAAGATTCGATGCCGATGCCAAACAGTCCGGCGATCAGAATCACTTCGACTACCGTAGCTTTCAAGAAGATGACGGCTGCGAATGAAAGGACGATAAGTATCCGCTGCCAGGGCTTGCTGGAAGTGTGCTTGCCCATGCGCCAGGCAGTGACAGCAATGAGCGCGACGACGGCGGCGTTGAATCCGTGAAAAAGTTGCTCGGTATTCGGCAGTGCGCGAAATCGATCGTAGAAAACCGCCAGCGCAATCATCATCAGCATCGACGGCAAAATAAATCCCGCCAGTGAGACGCTCGCACCGCGCCATCCACGCAGGCGAAAACCAACGTATGTCACTGCGTTACCGGCGGCCGTACCCGGCAAACTCTGCCCGAGCGCCAACGCCTCGACGAAGTCGTGTTCAGTCAGCCAGCGACGCTCGAGTACCACGAGGTGGCGAATATTGCTGAGGACGGCAAAGCCGCCGCCGAATCCGCTGACGCCAATTTTCAGAAATGAGAGAAAGAGTCCGCCGAGAGTTGCGGTGCGCGAGATTTGCTTTAGCCTGCGGTGCTGATACCTGGCGCGAGTCTTAATCTTGCGGACGCGTTCGCGCGCGTGAGTCGTTCGCGCAATTTTAACCTTGGACACTGCATGGGCGAGTGTAGCATGAGGTGAAAGTGTCAGAAGCCCGACCGTCAGCGAGGGTTAGCTTGCGACGGGTGCCCTTGCTGACGCGCGGGCTTCTGAGACGCTAAACTCCGGCAGGACATCAAATACTTCCAGCGCGTACTTCACATTGCCAAACGGCGCCGAAACCTGCGCGCCTTGAATGAACTCGCGCACTTCGAGGAGTGATTCGCGCGCAATCTTCAACCCTTCGTCGCGGCCGGCTTCTTTGCTGATCGCGGAAGCGGCGCGCATGCGCTCCATGATTTCGGGAGTCACCTGGACGCCGGGAACTTCGTTGTGGAGAAACTCGGCGTTGCGATACGAAACGAGCGGCCAGATGCCCGCCACGATCGGAATCCGATGGCCTTCGATTCGTTTCAAGAAGTCACGGAGTTGTTGAGTGTCGAACACAGGTTGAGTGATTGCGTATTCAGCTCCCGCTTCAATCTTCCATTCGAATCGTCGTAACTCTTCCTCCATGTTGACCGCGCCCGGATTCACGCCGACGCCAATTGAAAAGGCAGTGGGCTCGCCAATCGGATTGTTGCCAATGTCCAGGCCGTGGTTCAGCTTGTTCACCATGTTCGTCAAACCGATCGCGTCGATGTCGAACACTGCAGTTGCGTCGGGGTAAGGGCCCATCTTCGGCGGATCGCCGGTAATCAAAAGCAGATTCCGCAGGCCCATCGCCGCCGCCCCCAACAGGTCGGACATCATGCCGAGCAGATTGCGATCGCGACAGCAGTAATGCAGCACGGCTTCCATGCCGACTTCTTTCTGCACCATCAAAGCCGTGGCCATCGCTCCCATACGCGTCTGCGCGCGCGGCCCATCCGGAATGTTGACCCCGTCGACTCCCGCTTCTTTCAGCAGCCGGATCGAATCCAGCGTCTTCCACGGATTGCAGCCTTTCGGCGGCAGGACTTCGACGGTGGTAACGAATTCGCCCGTCGCGATTTTGCGCGCCCAATTGGAACGCTCTTCCGCGGGCACCACCGTGACGTCGGCCGGTTTCAATTCGCTAACACTGATTTTCGCTGCGCCGGGTACCGAAACTTTTTGGGTGCGCGGATTCAGCATGCGCAACGCATCCGCGATCAGCTTGATATGCGCCGGCGTGCTCCCACAGCAACCGCCGACGAACTTCGCGCCGGCTTGCACGATGCGACGGGAGTACTCGGCCATGTATTCAGGCGAGCACATATAAATCTGCCGGCCGCCGACGTCGCGGGGCAACCCCGCGTTTGGCTGGGCGGAGAGCTTGCGCGTCGTGAGCGCTCGCATCTTCTCAATCGCATTTAGAACGATCGCCGGACCGACGCCGCAGTTCAAACCAATGACATCGGCGCCCCACTCATCCAGACGCGAAGTGAACACCTCGGCAGTCGTGCCAAATGATGTGGTGCCATCGAGTTGGATTGTCACTTGCGCCACAATCGGTAAATCGCAAAGTTCGCGCACGGCGCGTATCGCTTGATGCAACTCCGAGATGTCCGAAAAGGTTTCGAGCACGAATAGATCGACGCCCCCTTCCAACAGCGCGGTAATCTGATCCGCGAACATCTGTTTGGCTTCATCGAACGAAGTTGGGCCGTAAGGCTCAATGCGCAGACCCAGCGGACCTACGGCGCCGGCGACGTAAGCGCGATTGCCCGCAGCCTGTCTGGCAAGCTGAGCGGCTTTGATGTTTATTTCGCGAAGATTGGCCTCAAGTCCGTACGGCTGAAGCTTGTTGACGTTCGCGCCAAAGGTGTTCGTTTCAATAATCTCGGCGCCGGCGCGCACGTATTCAGCGTGGACGTCGCGTACCAAATCGGGCGCGGCCAGATTCAATTCGTCGTACGAGCGGTTAATGTAGATGCCCTTTGAATAGAGCATCGTCCCCATCGCGCCATCAAAGACGTGAATGCCGTCGCCCTCTAAAAGGTCTCGAAAGTTAAGCATGACGCCAATTTGCGATTTTTGATTTTGGATTTGTGATTGTGCCTCCGGCGCCTAGCGCGAGACTCCACAGGACGCACAATCGGCAATCAAAAATCTGAAATCTAAAATGCAAAATAAAAATCCCGCGCTAAACAACGCGGGACTTCAAAAGGTCTGCCGGTTTTCGGGTTCGCCGTTTCGAACTTGCCCGAGCTGTTTAGCCGTTTGTTTTACGTGGCCGCAAGTCGCCTTAACTCACCACGTTTTTCAAATATGCTTATACGCCGCGGCCTGCGACGCTGTCAACTCCGAACCTTGACACGAACCAGCGCATCTGGCTGAATGCTGCCACTCCCGTGCGAATCGTTTTAAGTTCAATGAAAGCGCTCTTGATTTCTCGAAATGAGGACTGCTGATTAATGAGCACACCAATCGACGGAACTGCCGTTACTCCGCTGGGCTCGGATGATCACGGCTTTTTTGGCCATCCCTGGGGGCTTTCCACTCTCTTCTTCACCGAGATGTGGGAGCGGTTCAGCTATTACGGCATGCG